>Ga0209777_10003605_pt1 | contig 19023 bp, 9 predicted proteins | sample FrelakmetHBP12HB_FD_187147 | JGI IMG/M metagenome (GOLD analysis project Ga0209777, IMG submission 187147) | Freshwater lake sediment microbial communities from the University of Notre Dame, USA, for methane emissions studies -HBP12 HB (SPAdes)... | ecosystem: Environmental > Aquatic >...
CCCGCGGGCCGCCCCGGAGTCTCACCGTAGTACCCTCGATCCGGATCGAGGGTACTACGGTGAGACTCCGGGGCGGCTACGGAGGTATGAGCGGGCGGTAGGGGACGCTGTTCCCCCCATTCCACCGACAACAGCGAAGAATCACCCTGGGGCCAACGCGCGGCCCAGCCAACAATCCGACGCATTGGTGCTGCCACAAGAGCCGCAGTCACTTGGGCTAGACCGACGCTGGAGGCCGGCGAGAGTCATGGGAGACACACCGGACACTCGCCGGACACTCACCGGGGATAACTTTGAGACTCCCGGGGGCGCCTCCAGCCTCCGCCGGACCTCGAAATATAAGCCAGGCTTACGGTCAACGGGCGAAAACCGGCTTTCCCGTGTTTGGGCCACTCCGGAAAGCGGGTAAGCGACGGTTGGCACTCAGCGGCGGGCTGAGGGCGCCCTGCCCTGTATGAGCGGATTGCGCGGGCTAAATGCAGCCCTGCCGACGAATGTTGCCGCCGAGACTTCGCCTTTACTGCTTGGTCCTGCTGTGCCACCCTGAGGTGATGAACGCCCACTGGCGTAGGCTGGGTATTCCAGTCTTGTTTTGCACTGTTGCCGCCCAACTCTGGGCGGGCGGCAGCGGCCTGAATGTCGTCGTCGTCGTCAACCAAAACAGCACCAACTCCGTTCAGTTGGGCAATTACTACTGCGAAAAACGGCAGGTCCCGCCCCAGAACCTTCTGCGCGCGAGTTGGACGGGCGGCAACATCGCCTGGCAGAAATCCGACTTCCAGTCCGTTCTGCTTAATCCACTGCTGGCGATGCTCTCGGCGCGGCAGTTGACGAATCAGATCGACTACGTCCTGTTGTCCATGGATCTTCCGTATCGCGTGGCGGACACCAACGGCGTGAACAGCACAACGACCGCGCTGTTTTACGGCTTCGTACCCGACGACCCCGCGCCGGGGCCGGGGTTGCCGGCGTCCTGTTCGTTGCCCGGCGCGTCCTTTAATTCATACGCCGGCAGCGAGTATCCTTTCCGCTACATTGGGCCGGGAACCAGCAAGACCAACTTTCTCACCGTCATGTTGACCTCGAGCAACCTGGCGCAAGCGAAGCTGGTGATCGACCGCGGGACAGCGGGCGATAGCAGTTTCCCGACACAAACCGTTTATCTCGCCAAGAGCTCGGATGTGAATCGGAATACGCGCTACTCGCTGTTCGACAACGCCGTTTTCAATACACGGCTGCGCGGGAACTACGCCATGGAGCGCACCCAAGCCGACTCGCCGAACGGCCTCGGATACATCCTGGGCTATCAGAATGGGGTTCAGGTTATCAGCCCGCCTCCCCTCATCTTCGCGCCGGGCGCCCTCGCCGACCAACTGACTTCTTATAGCGGCTGCCTTTACGACGTCCCGGACCACACGACCGCGCTGGTCTTTCTGAACGCCGGGGCCGCCGGCAGCTACGGCACCGTCGTCGAGCCCTGCCAGTACTTACAGAAGTTCCCCGCGGCGCAGGATTACTTTTACCAGTCGCGCGGCTTCAGCATGGCGGAGTGCTATTACCAAAGCGTCACCAACCCTTATCAGGGCGTATTGGTGGGAGACCCCCTGGTCGCGCCCTTCGCGCTAGCCCCGACCGGCTCGTGGAGCAACCTTCCCGCAAACGCCCTCCTGGCCAGCACGACCAATCTCTCGCTCCAATTCACGGCCGCCGACATCAATCACCCCGTCCAGCAAGTGGACCTGTTCGTGGACGGCACCTTGGCCCAGACCCTGACCAACATTCCGCCGAGCCAGAACAACAGTCTCAACGTGACTATCAGGGGGCGGTCGACGACTTACCGCGTGCTGGGGAGCGCAAGCATCGCGTCGGTCACGGCCGGCTTGACCGCCCTCTTGAACACGACCAGCAATACGAACGTCACTAAGGTTAGTGCCTTCGCCCACGGCGACCGCATCGAATTGCAGTCATTCGACCTGACCCAGCCGGGCACGCAGATTCCGGTCTCGGCTGGCAGTGCCGCCGGCACCGCCCCGTCGCTCACCACGTTTATTGCGGCCAGCCGCACCAATTTCCTCGACACCATTGGGTTCGGTATTCGCAGTTTTATTGTGGCCCGGGTTCCGTCCTCGGATAGTTACCTGCTGCTGACGGCAACCAAAACCAATGGCACGGTGGTCACGATCGGAGCCACCAACAGTGCCGGCAACACCAGTATCTCGGCGCTAACGCAGACACTGGTGAACCTGATCAACGCCACGCCGGCCCTGCAAGGCAGCGACGGGTTGACGGCGGAAGACTTCCGCAACAACGACGGTTATTCGACGCCCTTTGCGCAGTTCAATCTGCGCGCGCGCTCCGCCGGCTGGAGCGCCGCGCAGCTTCAAGTCAGCGTTACCGGTTCCTCGGCGTTCCTCTTTCAACCTGCCGGCGGCCAGAAAGTCGACGAGAACCTGCCCGATCTGCAGCCACGCAATCACCTCTACCTCACCGCCGGGGCGACCAACCTGCTGCTGACCTTTGCCTTCGACACCGCGACGCAGGCCGATGGGTATCACGAGCTGACGGCTGTCGCTTACGAAGGCAGCCATGTCCGCACGCAGAAACGCGTCGCGCAAACCGTGCGTATTCAGAACGGTTCGCTCGCAGCCGCATTCACCACGCTGCTGGGCGACACCAATACGGCGCTGGAAGCGAATCTCCAGTTCTTCGTCGTCGCCAACACGAACAATATCAGCAGGATCGAGCTCTTCAGCACGGGGGGCTCGCTGGCGAATGTCCTCAACCAGTCGAACGCCGTATTCACCATTGTGGGCACCAACCTGGGTTTGGGCTTGCATCCCTTCTACGCCATGGTCACGACGAGCACCGGTAAGCAGTATCGTACTGAAACCAAGTGGATCCGGTTAGTTGGCGCGGACTCTCCTTTCCCGGTCTCCCTCGCTGTTCCGCCGGCGAAGCTGTCGTGGCCTGCCGCCGCCGGCCGTAGTTACGACATCCTGAGCGCGACCAGCTTTCCCGGGGCGTTCCAGCCAGGCGCCACCGTCACCCCCTCCAACGCCGCCGCGCAATGGACCGACACCAACGCCGCCGCGCCACGCCGTTTTTACCGCGTGCGCAGCTCGAATTGAGTGTATATTGCCCGCAGCGGACGTAGAATTTTGAATGGGCATCTGCCAAGAACAGTCTGATTAAGCGAGCATGACGAACTTCATCCAGCGGTGCCTTGGCGCCAAGTCCGGAGCGCCGGGCATGGTGCGGCGGCTCGCCTCGACTAGTGTCTCCTGCCGCGCCGCCTTGTGGCTCGCCCTTGGGTTGTTCAATGTTTTCCCCGCCCTGGCCGCTGACTCGCTTAATTGGCAAACGAACCAGAACCGGGTTAGCGCCGACATCAAGTCGGGCAAGCTCCTCCCGCTGCTGGAGCAAATCGCCTCCGTCACCGGCTGGCATGTCTTCGTCGAGCCCGACACCACTCGCAGCGTTTCCGCCAAATTCAGCAATCTGACCCCAGGCGAGGCCCTACATTTATTGCTCGGCGATCTGAGCTTCGCTTTGGTGCCCGAAACCAACGGCAGCTCGAAGCTCTTCGTCTTCCGCACGGTGATGAAGAATGCGACGCAGCCCGTCCGCCTCGTTAGCGGCGCGGAGTCCGGCCGCAAGGGGAAACTGATCCCCAACGAGCTGATTGTCCGGCTCAAGCCGGGGGCGAAGATTGACGACCTGGCGCGCGCGCTCGGCGCCAAGGTCATCGGCCGCATTGACAGCCTCAAGGCCTATCGTCTCCAGTTCCAGGACCAGGCCGCTGCGGACACCGCGCGCGAGCAGCTTACTGCGAATCCGGATGTCGCTTCCGTGGACAGCAACTACTCCATCGACCGGCCGCCCGCTCCGGCGGGGGCGCAATCTTCGAACTTGCCGCCGCCGCCGCAATTGCAGCTCAAGCCGCCTCCCAGCGACGGCCGGATCATCGTGGGCCTCGTCGATACCGCCATGCAGCCGCTGGGCAATGGGCTCGACAGCTTCCTGCTCAAGCAAATCTCCGTCGCGGGCGACGCACAGCTCGACCCCAACTCACCTGCTCACGGCCCCTCGATGGCTGAAACCATTTTGCGCAGCCTCGCCGCCATGACGAAAGGCAGCTCCTCCGTCCAGATCCTGCCCGTCGATGTCTATGGCCCAAGTGCGTCCACCAGCACGTTTGATGTTGCAAACGGGATCGCGCAGGCCGTGAACGGCGGCGCCAACCCCATCAACCTGAGCCTCGGCAGCGACGGCGATAGCCCTTTTCTCCACAGCGTCATTCAGGATGCCAACTCCAAGGGCATCGTCTTCATCGGCGCTGCGGGCAATCAGCCCGTGAGCACCCCCTTTTACCCGGCCGCCTATCCCGAGGTCATGGCGGTGACGGCGATCGACCAGGGTCAGATCGCCAGCTACGCCAACCGTGGCAGCTTCGTTTCCCTGGGCGCGCCCGGCACCAGTGTCATCTACTTCAACAACCAGCCATATTACGTGACGGGGACCTCGGCGTCCGCCGCCTTCATAAGCGGCATAGCGGCCGGTTACATGGAGTCGACGCACAACGGCGTGAGCCAGATGCAAGCGTTCCTGCGCAGCAACTTCGGGGTGAAGATCGTCCCCAGCCCGTGAAAGGAGCAGGGCGGGCTCAAGCAAAGCGTAGCCGCCGACGGCAGTCGGCGCACTTTTCCTCAGTCAGAGAAATCAGAGCCCACTGCCGTCGGCGGCTACGGCTTGGTGGATGGAATCTGTCCGGTGAAACGGCGAAGCGACGTTAATTGCCACTTGCACCTGCCTTTCGACGGATTACCCTGTTTCCGTGGATTGGCTCACTGACCGACACTACTTCCTGCTGGCCGTAATTGTTTACGGGCTGAGCATGATTTACTCGGTGTTCCTGTGGCGAAACGGGTTCCGCCGGGACAATCGCGTGAATTACCTGCTGCTGCTGCTGGCGTTCGGCCTCCACACCGCGGCGATGCTACGGCGCGGGTTTCGCCTGGACCGTTGCCCGGTCACCAATCTCTACGAAGCCACCATCTTTGCCATGTGGACCATCGTGGCGGTCTATCTCGCGGTCGGGCTCTGGTCGCGGCTGCGGTTTCTCGGCGCCTTCGCTTCGCCAGTCCTATTCGGCATCGGCGTGTTCGCGTTAATGCCCAGCCTCGATGCGACGCATGGCCCCAGGCCCGAACTCCCGGCCGCCTGGACCAGTGTGCATGCCGCGCTGATGTCGCTTTCGTACGGCGCCTTCGGGCTCAGCGCGGTGGCGGCCCTGATGTATCTGACGCAGGAGCGCAACCTGAAGTTCCACAAGCTGCAGGCCATCTTCTCGCTCATGCCCCCTATCCAGCGCCTCGAAGCAGTGGCGGGACGGCTGCTCGTTAGCGGCTTCATTTTGCTGACTCTCGGGCTGCTCTCGGGCGTGGTTGACCTGACCCATATCAACAACCCTCACCTCTACCGCGGCGATCCCAAGATTGTGTGGTCCATCGGGGTCTGGTTGCTCTATCTGGGGCTGGTCATCCTGCGCTGGCGATTTGCGCAGGGCGGACGCCGCTTTGCCCTGAGCGCCATCGGCAGCTTCGTCTTTGTGCTGCTGACGTTCTGGGGCACCAATGTGTTGTCGCCTCTCCACAACCCATGACACGGAGCTAGAATGCCCCTCGTCGTCCTCGGCCTGAGCCATCACTCCTCGCCCGTCACCGTGCGGGAGCGATTTGCTTTTGCCGAGGCCCGCGTGCCGGCCGCCCTCCAAATGCTCCGCGACTCGGGCGTGGCCGACGAAGCGGTCATTCTGTCCACCTGCAACCGCGTCGAGATTTACGCCGTCACACCGCGGGAACCGCCCGCGGCGTTCACCGCCCTCCGGGAATTTCTGGTCACCTGCCACGAGTATCACGACCCGCTGACGGATGAGATCTACGCGTTGAGCGAACCGCAAAGCGTGCATCATCTGTTCAAAGTCGCCGCCGGCCTCGACTCCATGGTGCTCGGCGAAACGGAAATCCTCGGCCAGCTCAAGAAGGCCTACGACCTGGCGCTGCAGAACGGCCATACCGGGGGCCGGCTCAACAAGGCGTTTCAGCGGGCGTTCAACGTCGCCAAGCACATCCGTACGGAAACCAATATCCAGCGTGGCAGCGTGTCGGTCGGGTCGGTCGCCGTCGAACTGGCGGAGAAGATCTTCAGCCGGCTGAGCGACCGCGACGTGATGATCATCGGTGCCGGTGACACCAGCGAGAAGACCGCCCGCGCCCTGCTCTCGCGCGGCGCCCGGAGCATCCTCGTCTCCAATCGTTCGCACGACAAGGCCGTCGCGCTGGCCAACGAATTGGGCGGCCGCGCCGTACCATTCGACGCTTGGGCCGGTGAATTTGCGAACATCGATATTGTCGTCAGCAGCACTTCCGCGCCGCACTACATTCTCGACCGCGCCAAACTGGATCCCCTGATGAAGCTGCGCCGCAACCGCCCGCTGCTGCTGATCGACATCGCCGTGCCCCGCGACATCGAGCCGGAGGTCAACTTCCTGGAAGACGTTTACCTCTACAACATCGATGACTTGCAAGCCATCGCTGAGGATTATCTGAAACAGCGCAAAGAAGAAGTCGCCCGCTGCGAGCAAATCATCCGCGAAAAGGCGGAAGCGTTGCTCAGCCACACGGGCCGGCGGGAACCGGACGGGGCTGTGCGGCCGGCATTCGGGCGGGAGTGAACGATAGACGCAACCCGCAACCCGCACCACTCACCCATGTCCTCCTCCCCCATCACCATCGCCACCCGCGGCAGCGCCCTGGCGCTCGCCCAGGCCAACCTGGTCCTGGCCCAATGCCGCGCCGCCTTTCCGAAACTGAGCTTTGAGCTCAAGATCATTAAGACTACCGGCGACAAGCTCCAGACCGCTTCGTTGGCGCAGGAAGGCCAAGCCCTGCCTAAAGGCCTCTTCACGAAAGAGCTGGAAGTCGCCTTGCTGAAGCATCGCGCCGATCTGGCGGTGCATAGTCTCAAAGACCTGCCGACAGAGCTGCCCGCGGGACTCACGCTTGGCGCCGTGGGCAAGCGCGCCGACGTGCGCGACGTGCTGATCTATCGTGAGGTGGATTATCTTCGCGCAGCCGAACGGTCGCCCGGCCAATCGCGGCTGCGTGGGTTCAAGCCCGGACTGGCCGTAAAGGGCCTGCCCGCCGGCGCCGTAGTGGCCACCAGCAGCACCCGTCGGAAGGCGCAGTTGCTGACGCTCAATCCCGGCCTCAAGGTGCCGGACATCCGCGGCAACGTGGCGACCCGGATGCAAAAGCTGGCGGAGCGAGCGGAGCTGGATGCGACCGTGCTGGCGCTGGCGGGGTTGATCCGCCTCAACTTTCGCATCACGCCTGGGGGCCGGCTCGAGGGCGAGGCCGTGCCAGACGGTTTGCTCGCCACGGTCCTCGACACGGAGGTGATGTTGCCCTGCGTCGGTCAGGGCGCAGTCGGGATCGAAGTGCGCGAGAACGACGAGCGCATCGCCGTAATCTGCGAGCGACTCAACCACTCGAACACCCGGCAATGTGTCATTGCCGAGCGCGCCTTCCTCGCCGCGATGGGCGGCGGCTGTCAGAGTCCGGTTGCGGCCTATGCCGAAGTCGTGGGGCACCAGCTCCAGATGCGGGCGCTCTCCTTCGCCAGCGGGCCTGTGCGCCGCGGCCAGGCTAAACGGCCCCTCGACGAAGCAGTGGAACTTGGCCAGCAATTGGCCGCGGAGCTGAAAGGCGAAACACGATGAGACCCAAAGGCATGGTTTATTTGGTCGGCGCCGGGCCGGGTGACGCCGGACTGCTTACGCTGCGCGCCGCGGAATTGCTCGCGCGCGCGGAGGTGGTGGTCTATGACGCGCTGGTCAATCCCGAGATCCTGCGCCTGGCGCCCAAATCGGCCGAACTTATCGCAGCCGGCAAAGCCTCATCGGAAGCTGCCGTTCCGGCAAGCGCACTGAACCAGTTGCTCATTGCCAGGGCGCGCGCGGGCAGGACCGTCGTGAGGCTCATCGCCGGCGACCCTTATTTCTTTGGCGGCGGTGGGGAGGAAGCCGAGCAACTCGCCCATGCCCGCGTTCCTTTCGAGGTCGTGCCGGGGGTATCTTCCCTCGTAGCTGCGCCCAACTACGCGGGCGTCCCACTCACTCATCGCGAGTTTGCCTCGCAGCTTACGCTGCTCGCCGGCCACCCAAACCCGGCGCAAACCGACTCCGGCATTGATTGGGCGCAAGTGGCAAAGAGCCCGGGCACCAAAGTCATCGGGCTTGACCCGAACCGCATTGGGCAAATCGCCGATCTCCTCGTCGGCCACGGTCTGGCGGCGGACACGCCGGTGGCGATGGTCTGCGGCGGCGCAACCAGCCGCCAGCAGTCGATTGAAGGGACGTTGGCGACGATCGCCGGTGTCGCCGCCAAGGAGAACATCAACTCGCCGGCAATGGCCGTCATTGGCAACGTGGTGAAGCTGCGCGACAAACTGAATTGGTTCGAGCGGCGGCCGCTCTACGGGCAACGCATCGTTGTGACCCGTGCTCGCGAGCAGGCAGGCCAACTTTCGCGCCGGTTGCACGACCACGGTGCCGAGGTGCTGGAGGTCCCCACCATCAAGCTCGAGCCGCCCACCCGCCGCCAGGACCTGGTGGACGCGCTGCTGGGGCTTAACGCCTACGACTGGCTTGTGTTCACCAGCCCCAACGGGGTGAGCAAGTTCTTTGAGTATTTCTTCAAACGGTTCCACGACATGCGCGATCTCGGGGGCGCGCGCATCGCGGCAGTCGGCCCGGCCACAGCGAACAAGCTCAAGGAGCTGCACCTGCAAGTGGACCTCATGCCCGACGAAGCGCTGGCCCTGGAGGTCGCCAAGGCCTTCGCCAAATTCGAGAGCATCGAGAACCTGAAGATCTGCCTGCTGCGCGCGGAGGTGGCGAACCGGGAATTGCCCGAGGCCCTCGAAGCGCTGGGGGCGATTGTGGATGACGTCGCCTGTTACCAAACTGTGCCCGAAACCGAGGATGCGACCGGGGCCGCTGCCAGCTTGCTGGAGCGGGGGGCGGATTGGGTCGCCTTCACCAGCGGTTCGACCGTTGCGCATTTTCATGCGCGGTTCGATCTGCCCGCCTTGCTGCAGAAATTCCCGCAGCTCAAGACCGCCGTCATCGGCCCCGAAACTGCCAAAGCACTGGCCGCGCTGGGCTTAGAACCAACCATCGAAGCCAAACAACACACGATTGACGGGTTGGTGGCGGCCTTGCTTGCCGCGCAGGCTTTTGCTCCTGCCGCGCAGGGCAAGGGGTCAGGATGAACCCGCCCTGGGCTCTTGCGCGCGCCCGCGCTCCTGTGGGGGACGCCTGCAAGAAACGCCCAGCGCGTTGGGTGCCTTGACTTTTGCGCGAACAAATCCCGGCCGGGAGTGTCCATATAGCGTTCGCTTAAGCATCGCCTGGCGGCGTCAGGGCGGGCTGCGTTATCGGTTAGTAGTGGCGAGGGCACCTTGTGACGGGCCGCCGGCGCGCCGGTCTCCGAATCAGCGCGGGTACAACGGCTGCAACACGCCGGGTCGGAGACCGGCGCTTCGGCCCGCCATCAAAGGCCGGTTACCGCGCTGCCCAAGTCAAACTTGCATCGCGCATCGCCGCCGGGCAACACTAGGCGAACGTGTCAATGCGAAGGTTACTGTCGTGGGTCACATTCAATCCGCGCAGCCGCAGCCCGGCCGGGCTTCGGCTCCTCCTTGCTTTTGCCGCCCTGCTGCTTTGGCTCGCGCCGTCAGTTCTGCGTGCCGCGAGCTTTACGGCGACGCTGGATCGCGAGACTGTGACCGTTGGCGAAACCGCGACCCTGGCGCTCAGATTTGAGGGCGGCGAGCCCAAGGCAATCCCCACGCCCCCGCCGCAGGCTAATCTCCAGATGACCGGTGAGGGTAGTTCCCGGAACATCAGCATCGTCAACGGCCAGATGTCCGCCAGCATTTCGCAAAACTTCGCCCTCACACCCACTCAGCCGGGCGTCTATGTGATTCCCGCCCTGAAAGCTGAGGTTGGCGGGCAGGTGCTGACGACTCCGCCGTTGAAATTAACTGCGGTGAAAGCCAGCACTACCGCGGCGGATAGTGCCGGCGAGAAGCTGGCTTTCTTCAAGCTGTTCCTGCCGAAGAAGGAAGTCTATGTCGGCGAGGTGCTGGCGGTCGAGTTTCAGGTCTATGTGCGCGATGGGCTCGCAAACGGCGAGAATATTCTGCAGAGCTTTGATCAGTACGGCGGGTGCCCCCTGAAGGCCGAGGGGGTCAGCATCCTCAAGACCGCCCACGCCCAACGCCGGCGGGCGCGCGTCGGCAATGCCAACTACAGCTTGACGACCCTGGTCACTTCCTTCTCCCCGGTTAAGACCGGGCCGCTCGCCCTTGGCTCCATGGACGTGAACCTCACTTTGCAGCTCCCGCTGCCCAACCAGCGCCGCCGCGATCCCTTTGACCCCTTCGGCATCTTCCAGCAGATGCAGGTGGAGGAGCGCCGCGTGGCCCTGTCGGCCGAACCCGAAACGCTCACCGTGCTCCCGCTGCCTAAAGAGAACATCCCCGCTAACTTCAATGGCGCCGTGGGTAGTTTCTCGATGACTCTCAGCGCGGGACCGACCAACGTCGCCGCGGGCGATCCGGTCACTGTCAAAGTTCAAATCTCCGGCCGGGGAGCATTCGACTCGCTCGCTTTGCCCGAGCAAAACGCCTGGAGTGATTTCAAGACCTACCCGCCGACCACCAAAGTGGAGACCACCGATGCGCTGGGACTGCAAGGCGCCAAGACTTTCGAGCAAGTGGTCGTGCCGCAGAGCCCGGAAATCAAAGCGCTGCCGCCTGTCTCGTTCAGCTTCTTTGACCCGGACCAGAAGCGGTACCGCACCCTCACTCAGCCGGCCGTGGGCCTGGTCGTCCGGCCGGGCGGCTCGGCCCCGGCGCCGACCGTGGCGGCTGCCAGCCGGGCTGTGCCGGACAATCCGCCGCCGGCACAGGACATCGTTCACATCAAGCCGCGCCTGGGAGTGGTGGCCCAGATGGCTCCGCCACTGGTGCAGCAAGGCTGGTTCCTGGCGCTCCAGGCTGTGCCAGTGCTTGCCTGGCTCTCGGCGGTCATTTGGCGCCGGCGCACCGAACAGCTCGCCAACAATCCTCGCCTGCGCCGCCGCCGGCAGGTCGCCCAGATCATTCGCCAGGGTCTGATCGAGCTGCGGCAGCTAGCCGCCGAAAACAAATCCGACGACTTCTTTGCCAGCCTGTTCCGCCTCCTGCAAGAGCAACTGGGCGAACGTCTCGACTTGCCCGCGTCCGCCATCACGGAAGCCATCATCGAAGAGCACCTCCGTCCTCGTGGTGTGCCGGAAGCCACGCTCGCTTCTCTGCACGAGCTGTTTCAAACCTGCAATCTTGCCCGCTATGCGCCAATTAAGAGCAGCCAGGAGCTGGCCGCGATTATTCCCAAACTCGAAGCTGCCCTGCGCGAACTGCAAGGCTTGAAGCTGTGAGACGACTGATGACACCAGAAATCCAGGTGGGCTTCCTGAGCCGGACGTTCGGGTGGTGCGCGATGCTAGCCCGGATAGTCCACACTTCGCACGGTCCGCCGACAAAGCGTAGTCGCCGACGGCAGTCGGCGCATTCTTTTCGCAGTGAATACAGCGCCGACTGCCGTCGGCGGCTACTTAAATGTACATTATCCAGGCTAGGCCAACGTGTTGGCCATGCGGTTCTGACAATGGCGTTACTGGTGATCGCTTTGTTTCCGTTGTGCTCACAAGCCGCCCTTTCCGACGCGGCTTTCGAATCAGCCAACAAGCTCTACGAAGAAGGCAAGTTCGCCGAGGCGGCTGCCGCGTACCAGAAGCTGGCTCAATCCGGCCAGGTTTCCGCCGCCCTCTGCTTCAATCTGGGCAACGCCTGGTTCAAGTCCGGCCAAATCGGCCGCGCCATCGCCGCCTATCGTGAGGCCCAGCGAATCACCCCGCGCGACCCCGACTTGCGCGCGAACCTGCAGTTCGCCCGCAACCAAACGCCCAGCCCGACGCTGTCGCCCAGCCGATGGCAGCGCTGGCTCGGCCGATTGACTCTGAACGAATGGAGCCTGCTCGCGACGGGCGCGGTCTGGCTCTGGTTGCTTCTGCTGGCGTTCCTGCAATGGCGGCCCGCTCTCAAACCGCTTCTCCGGGGGTACGTCGTTACCTTGGCCGTACTGGTCGCGTTATTGTTCGTTTGCGTCGCCGCCGCCCTGCGCGAAGCCCGCTTCACTCGCACCGCCATTGTCATTGCCGGCGAGGCGACGGTGCGCTACGGCCCGCTGGCAGAATCACCCGCCGCCTTTACCGTCCACGACGGCGCCGAGTTGCGGGTGCTGGATCAAAAGGACGAGTGGCTGCAAGTGAACGCCGGCCCGGGCCGGGTCGGCTGGCTGCGCCGCGACCAGACTCTTCTGCCCTCAATCAACAACCCGCCGGGAACATAGCTTGCCCGTTCCAGGCCCGAGCCTGCCGCCGGTTTACAGTAAGTCTGGCCTATATTGCGAGGTCCTGGGGAGGCTGGAGGCGCCCCCACGAGTTCAAATGTTATCCCCGGTGAGGCTCCCATGAGTGTCGGGTGTGTCTCCCATGAATCTCCCCGGCCTCCAGCATTGGTTTACCGTACGCAACTGAGGCTCCTAAGGGCCAAATGGAAGTTCTACACTTAAGCGGAAAAACTGTCCGGGAGACTGTGGCACCTGATTCGTATAGCTTTTTCGTGTGCCGTCGCCCCAGATATCGTAAACATCCGTCCACACACCAGAGAGGCTGGGTCGGGTATAGACCCGGTAGTAACGGTTTATTACCGAATCCCATGAGAGTATGAAACTTCCTGGGCTTGCGCGGTTTGGTGCAAGGTTGACCACAAACTTGCTCGAAGCGTCGTTAGGGTTTGTGCCGGCGATAAATTCCTGCAAGTCACTCATGCCATCCCCGTCCGTGTCCGCAACCAGTGGATTGGTCCCGTTGTAATACTCCTGTACGTCCGGCACGCCGTCGCCATCATGATCGGTGGTTTGGTCCGCATTGGTAGTCGAACCAAAGTACTTAATTTCCCAGGCGTCGTCCATCGTGTCCGTATCAACGTCGTTTGTATGCGAGTAGATATACTGCGCCTGCAGCGTTTTATTGTCGCTGAGCAGAACTGAAAGCACCGTGTTGGTCGCTGGACCGCCCGGAAGGTCAGAGCCGACGCGATCTGTCCACTTCTGGAAACGCCATTCCCCGTAACTCTGCGGCACCGTGAGCGTCACATTATTGCCTTTTGTGTAGGTCCTGTCGAAATCGCCCAGCGCGTCCTGGCGGGCGTTGAGGTCCGCGGCACCGACGATGATATAGGGCTTTGCCCCACTTCCGGACGCTGTAACCTCCAGGCTCGCTTGACCCGGGAGCTTGTCCACGTAATCGTACTGCAGTTCCACCCGCAGACTGTCAACGACGATGTCCACCGGGGTGTCAGCAGTGATTTCCTTCGTGATAACAATATCGGCCCACGCCGACGGCCGGCAGAATAGCAGCAGATTGCCAGTTGAGCCCGCTGTGGTTCCCAGCAGCGATTTGAGTAATGATGAGTCTACCGGGCTGGGTTCATGCGGGTCCAGGCGATTGATTGTGGGATCGTAGCGCGTCCTCCACCTGATTGGCCCGTTCGCGTTACTGTTGTAATGCCGGAAGAAATAGAACTCCCCCTTGCTGGCGAGCGTTGATAGCCCCGAATGCGCAAAGCTAAGATCTATGTATGCGAAATTGCCGATCACGCCGTTGGTCAGATGCGTTTGAATAGCATACACGACCAGGTTCGTAATACGGATGTTCTCCTCGGAAAGGGGGAACAACCCCCTTTGATACGGGTTGATTGTCACCGGCTGCCCGGAGTTTAGCTTGGCCAGTTCGTTGCTGGCGAGATTGAACTGGGCGGGCACAAAGGACGTTTGGGAAGGGTGGTTATCGTAGTCGTCTATAATACCTTTGGCGAGGGAGGACAACTGCTCCTCATAAATGGCCTCGAGCGCGTTGAAGCCCTGCGGCGTCAGCTCATGATTCGAATTAGTTGCCGCAATTGCTCCAGCCATCGCTACCATCGAGTCAAACAGCCGAGTTAGATTTAGCTCGCCGGGATAAGGTTTCAGCAGCCGGTATTCGTAAGCCTTGGCCATATAGTAGTGGTATTTCAGCAAGCGCTCCCGCGCGCGCAGGTCCATCTCCTTCAGGTAAGACACCGTCCGCTGGTCCAGCACCCGGTTGCCGTCGGCGACGCCCCGATTCATGGCATCCAGGGAGAGCAGACCATGGGTGATCCCCGCAGCCGACGCGGTCACCGTCTGCATGGCCTGGTTCAGATCCTGGGCGAACTGGTCCTTGCGCTTCGCCAGGACCTTGAGTTTGGCCGCCAGCGCCTGAAACTCGGGCGACTCGGCCTCGAGCTTCGCCAACTCCGCGTCGAGCTCATTCTTCGGCATTTCGGTCCCCTTCAGGATCTTCTGGATGTTAGCCAACTCGTCGCCTATTGGCGCTGCCAGCGCTCCCAGGTTTTGAACATACGCCCTGTATGTATCCAACCCGTTCGTTCGAGCCACCTGCAGATCTATGAGGTTAGCATTGGTCTCCCAGTTCTCGGCGGATTCGACGAAGGCACTTGAGGCGAATCCTGCTGCGACGCCTCCGAGCGCGGACGCCGTGGCTGTGGGATTCAGCGGATCGTAATCTGCTATGGCTCCCAAACCAACGCCGATAGTACCCAAGACTGGTTGATAGACAGGCACAGCTTTACAGATGATGCTGGCCACCCCGAGAGCCTTTTTCCAGTCGGGGACCTTGTTTCGGTCCTCGACGTTCGCGCTCGCTCGCGCCTCCAGGCTCTGTTCCAACCACTTCAAGTCTTGCAGTCTCTGCTGTTCCTCCACAGCTATGGCGCTGGCTTCAGCTTTCAAGACCGGTATTTGCGCCGTGGCATTAGTGTAATCGGCCTTAAAAGATTCGATGTCTGCCACCGTATTGTCCTTGGCCGTTCCCAAGGCGCTAACCCTGGCTTGAACACTTGAAGCCGCATTCCCGATCCAATACGATAGAAAAAGCACACGGACCGCCCGTTCGATCTCGAGATCATATGCAGCCTTGTTGACTTCGAAGGAAAGCATCGGCACCCAGCCGGCCGGGTTGCCAAAGTAGTCGAGGTGGCTGGCAATGCGATGACGCAAGGTCTGGATTTCCAGCAACATTTCCGAGAACTGAAATTGCCACGTCTCGTCTAGTTGCTGCCACTGCGGGACCGCCTGGTAATTCAAGAGCACCGTCTCGTATTCTGCCAGTGTGCTGTCCGCAACATCGAGGTAGCCGTAGAGGTAGGCATCCTTTGCATAGGCCAGGATCATTCGCAGAGCATACGGAGAGACCCACGAGAGCGAGTGATCCGAGTTCGTGAACGATCCTGAGGCACCAACAACAATGTCCGGAGGCTGAGAGTACGCGTCTGGTCCGGGCTGAGTCTCATATATGGCCTTTATACCCGATACGTCAGTATTCGCCCAACTGCAGCCACTGGCCCCACACTCGGCAACTGCCTTGTAAGCCGGTCGGGGAGTACCAGCTTGTCCGCCCGCGGCAAAGCTGCCTGCCCCAGCGTGGCCACCGGAACTGGAGGTGTAGTCGAGGAATCTGAGAGAACCTGATGCAGAACCTCCCGGAGCACCGTTTCCTGGTTTTCCACCAGCCGTAGCGGGTTGTCCGTCCGTTGGATGCCAGAGGCCCGCGCTCAAATACACCTCTTGCGCTGGGCAAAAGTCGAGATAGCCATAAGCGTCAGCCGTAGCAGCCGCCGTAGTGTTGTCTGGCCAAGGGCAACCATGCCAAGGTCCGCAGGGGGCATTGGTGGTTCCGTCCGTTCCTTTCTGCCCAGCCCCACCATCCTGACCGTTACCCCCGTTCAAAATGAATCGGGTTGGTCCCACGGGATCTGAGGTGAACCGTTCGGTGTGAACGGCTATGTCCCCCGCTTTCAGTCCATGCGCCCCAGGCGCCCCAGGCACTCCAGGGGGTGTAGGCAGCGGGAGGATCGTGAGACTGATGGGGGTCGTATCAATGCTGGCATCGGTCCCTTCGAAACGGAGTTCCCGGGCATAAATTGTCACCGCCGTCTGGGGCAGGCTGAGCTTATTGCGCACAATGAGCGTCTCCGCATGGATGTCCATTTCCTTGATGTCATCATTCCCGTTGTAAGAGTCGTAAAGCGCGTTGGCATGGAGGTGCTGGAAGACCACCGTCTTGCCGGAGACCGTCACCACCCGCGTCGTATGCGAAAAGGTGTTAAACGGCTCCGCCGCCGCGCCAAGGATTGTGTTCACCAGGATGTAATCCTTGCTTTCATCACTGGGCAGTGGGTGGGTGGGCGGCAACCCGAAAACGGTCCGTTCCGCTGGCAAGCCTGGAACCGGTTGAAACGATACCACCTGGGAGACCGTCTGCCCCCCCACCGTCGCGGTAAAGGTGACATTGAATGGCTGCTTGTCTGACGCGGCCGGCGTGTAGCGGAAGAGGCCGGTAGCAGGGTCAAAGCTCAACGCACCAGCAGGGGGCGTGTCCACTGTCATAGTTAGTGTTGCTCCCGCTCCCAACGCGTCGCTATACACCTGGAACTCCGCGCGTGTGCCCTCATAGACGCGCTGGGTCGGTATGCCGCCGATGCTCAGATTTGCTACCAGGGTGTAGCTGCCCGTGTTGGTTATGGCATGGTCTCCAATCACCCGGACTTGCAAAGGCGCCGGGCTTTTCCAGCCGGCCAGCGGCTTGAACTCGATCAAACGGCTGCCGGCCGGGACATCGGCGGCCGCCTGCCCGGAACTGAGCCAGTCTCCGCCGTCCACGCGCCACATAGCGCCGGCAGCCACGCTCGCTGGTGGTGCGAGCTGCACCGCAACCGTCCCGCTGAACAGCGGGGGATAGAAGGGCGTGCCTTTGCTGATGCGATCGGTATCCACCACATACACGTTACCCACGCTGTCCACAGCGATGCCGATGGGATCGGAAAAACTGGCGGCTGGCCCAACACCGTCCGCACTGCCTAAAACGCCGGCGATGTTGCCGATGGTGATCACCGCCCCGGCATTCGAAACCTTGCGGATGGTGGCGTAGCCCGAGTCGGCCACGAACACGTTGCCGGCGCTGTCCACCGCCACACCGGCAGGAGCCAGAAAACGCGCCGCGCTGCCCGCAGCATCGACGTTGCCACCAGGTTCCGCTGCATTGCCTGCCAGCGTCGTCACGACCCCAGCCGGCGTCACCTTGCGGATGGTACGGTTGAATGTGTCCCCCACATAGACGTTGCCCGCACTGTCCACTGCTACCCCGGTAGGATAGTCAAACCGCGCTGCGCTGCCCGTTCCATCGTTGCTACCAATCGACCCCGCGCTACCCGCCAGCGTCACTACCGCCCCCGCCGGGCTCACCTTCCGGATGGTGTAGTTGCCATAATCCGCCACATAGACGAAACCCGCGCTGTCCACTGCCACACCAGATGGAAAGGAAAATCGCGCCGCGCCGTTTATGCCATCCGTGCTGCCGGGAAGCCCTGCGCTGCCGGCCAGGGTTGTCACCACCCCAGCCGGAGTTACCTTCCGGATCGTGGAGTTGCCCTGGTCGGCCACGAACACGTTGCCCGCACTATCCACTGCCACCCCGGCAGGATAGTTAAACCGCGCTGTGCTGCCCGTGCCATCGTTGGTGCCGCTCGACCCCGCGCTACCCGCCAGCGTCGTCACCACCCCAGCACTCGTCACCTTTCGGATGGTGTTGTTGTAGGAATCTGCCAGGTAGAGATTGCCCGTGCTGTCCACCGCCACACCGGACGGAAAGGAAAACTGCGCCGCGCTGCCCGTGCCATCCGCGCTGCCGAACTGCAGCGCTCTGCCCGCCAGCGTCGTTACCACCCCGCCAGGTGTCACCTTTCGGATGGTGTTGTTCTGTGAATCTGCCACATAGACGTTACCCGCGCTGTCCACCGCCACGCCAAGTGGAGTGTTGAACTGCGCGGCACTGCCCGTGCCATCCGCGCTCCCGAAAACCGCTGCGCTCCCCGCCAGCGTCGTCACCAGCCCCGCCGAGGTCACCTTCCGGATCGTCTGGTTGCCCTGGTCCGCCACGAACACGTTGCCCGCGCTGTCCACCGCGACGCCGGCAGGATACCAAAACCGCGCCGCGCTGCCCACACCATCGGCGTTGCCAACCGATTCCGCTGCATTGCCCGCCAGCGTCGTCACGACTCCGGCCGGTGTCACCTTGCGGATGGTACTATTGCCTGTATCCCCCACATAGACGTTGCCCGCACTGTCCACTGCCACCCCGGTAGGATTGCTGAACAGCGCTGCGCTGCCCGTGCCATCGTTGGTGCCACTCGACCCCGCGCTACCCGCCAGCGTCGTCACCACCCCGGCACCCGTCACCTTTCGGATGGTGTTGTTCTGTGAATCTGCCACATAGACGTTACCCGCGCTGTCCACCGCCACGGAATACGGATTGTTGAACCGTGCGGTGCTGCCCGTGCCATCGTTGGTGCCAAAGCCAAAAACCCCCGCACTGCCCGCCAGCGTCGTCACCACCCCGGCACTCGTCACCTTGCAGATGGTGTTGTTGAGCGTATCTGCCACGTAGAGATTGCCCGTGGTGTCCACCGCCACACCGGATGGAAAGGAAAACGGCGCCAGACTGCAGGACAACATTACGAATGCGGAAAAACTACAGTATCTTATTCCTTTGACAGTTGAATCGCTCGGAAAATTCAATAATCAAAAATTCACGAAAGTTAATGGGGTATATAAATCGGTGCTTTCTGTTTTTTACTCAAGGAAGATGGATGAAAACGGAAATTTTCTTCTTTATATTTTCAGCGAAGAGGCAATCTACCGGAGCATTTATTCTATAATATTCTTTGTCACTCTGGTGCTCTTTGTGTTGAACT
>Ga0209777_10003606_pt1 | contig 19023 bp, 18 predicted proteins | sample FrelakmetHBP12HB_FD_187147 | JGI IMG/M metagenome (GOLD analysis project Ga0209777, IMG submission 187147) | Freshwater lake sediment microbial communities from the University of Notre Dame, USA, for methane emissions studies -HBP12 HB (SPAdes)... | ecosystem: Environmental > Aquatic >...
AAATGATCTTTTGGTTTGAAGTCAAACTTTGTAGGTGTCCCCCATTTTCTAATCTCGACATTATCCTTATCATTTCTACCGACAGGCGCCTTTTCTGAAGGAAGATTGGGAATTTTTTGCAAAGTTTCCGAGTACTCTTTAGCTGCTTTTTCCAGTTCGGGTTCACTTTCCTTAATCCGTTCCTTGACAATTTTTCCCTCTTCGGAAAATTTCTTTTCGTCTGCAATTCTGTTTCGCTTTGCACGCAATTGCTCTATTTCCAGAATCAATTTCCTACGTTTCTCGTCAAGTTCCAAAACTTTATCGACCAAGGAAATATCGAATTGCTTATTGGTAATCCCTTTCTTAACAATATCTTTGTTTTCGCGGATGAAATTAATGTCTAGCATATGATCAGAATATATCTATTGAGAGTAGTTGGCAAGATGATTTGTTTGTTTTTCGCACACTTGCTACAATCTAGATGATGTGGAGACAGAGGCTTAGGTATAGGCGGTCGCTTACGAGAAGCCGTAAATTGGTTAAATTTGCCAAGTTTGCCTTTTTCGGGGTTGTCGGATTTTTTGTTTTCCTCTTCTTTATTCTTCCACTTTTGGCTTTCAATCTGCCTTCGCCTGATAAAATTGTAAGGACTCAGGGCTTCTCCACAAAAATTTTAGATCGAAACGGCGAACTTCTTTATGATGTTTATGCAAGTCAAAATAGGACACCAGTGGTTATAGCAGATGTTCCTACCTATTTGAAACAAGCCACAATTGCAGTTGAAGACAAGAATTTTTATAAACACCAGGGATTCGATCCTGTAGGAATGCTTAGGGGCTTCTTACGTATATTTACCCAGGGAAGGGCTGAAGGTGGATCAACCATTACACAACAACTTGTCAAAAATGTTCTCCTTACTAATGACCGGACTATTGTCAGAAAAATTAAAGAATTTGTCTTGGCAATCCAGATTGAAAAGAAATATTCTAAAGATCAGATTTTGCAGATGTATCTTAATGAGGTTCCTTACGGAGGGACGGCTTGGGGGGTGGGAGCTGCGGCGCAAATATATTTCGGCAAAGATGTAAAAGATTTGGATCTTATCGAAAGCGCGGTCCTGGCTGGTCTTCCCCAGAGCCCGTCAACTTATTCTCCTTACTCTTCAACCCCTAAAGCTTACGTGCAGCGTACAAAAGATGTTTTAAGAAGAATGCAGGAGGACGGATATATCACAAAAGATCAGGAAACTTCAGCCGATAACGCCTTAGCTGATATTCAGTTTCAACCGAGGGGCTCAACTTTTAAGGCGCCCCATTTTGTTCAGTATGTCCAGAAAATCCTGGAGGCAACTTACGGTCAAGCAGCTGTTGAGCAAGGAGGGTTAACTGTTATCACGACACTTGATCTTAATTTACAAGATCAAGTCCAGACAGCAGTTACTGAAGAAATTGCCAAAGTCGAAAAGCAGCATATTACGAACGGTGCCGCTGTTGTGCTTGATCCCGAGACTGGTGAAATTTTGAGCATGGTAGGTTCCAAAAATTTTGCCGCTACTGATTATGACGGTCAGGTAAACGTGACTATTTCGTTGAGACAACCCGGAAGCTCCTTTAAACCTTTTACTTATGTTACCGCTTTCAAGAAGGGCTATACACCGTCGACGCTTTTGATGGACGTACCTACAACTTTTCCCGGAGGAATCGGACAGCCCGATTATATTCCGGTTGATTACGACGGAAAGTATGTCGGCCCGATTCAGGTGCGCTATGCCTTAGGAAATTCTCGGAATATTCCTGCGGTAAAAATGTTAGCAATGGTCGGGATCAAGGATGTGTTATCTACAGCAACCGATATGGGAATTACAACCCTTCCGCCTACGCAGGATACTCTGAATCGGGTCGGTCTTTCCCTGACATTGGGTGGGGGCGAAGTCCGCCTTATTGATATGGCAGATGCGTATTCTGCGTTTGTAAATAAAGGCTTTCGGGTTGATCCGGTTGCAATTCTGAAGGTAACCGATATTAATGGCAAAGTGCTTGAAGACGATCGTCCTCAAAAGGGCAATAAAGTTTTAACAGAGGAACAGGCTTTTTTGATCGATTCAATCCTTTCGGATAATGATGCCAGAAGCGATGTTTTCGGGAAAAATTCTCTTCTTAATGTAGCCAACGTGATGGTAAAAACCGGGACAACGAATGATAAACGTGATAACTGGACCATTGGCGGAAATGATAATGCAATGGTCGGAGTTTGGGTAGGTAATAATGACAATTCTCAGATGCTTAATGTTGCCTCGGGGGTAAGCGGCGCCTCCCCTATTTGGCATAGAATTGTTTTAGCTGCACTTAAAGGTAAGACGGCCGTAAAATTTGATGTTCCGTCAGGAATTAATCAGTTTAGTGTAGATACAGTTTCGGGTTATGGTGCTCACGATAATTTTACCGCCAGAAATGAGTATTTCATCAAAGGAACGGAGCCAACTCTGCCTGATCCCGTTCATGTTCTTTTAAAGATTTGCAGAAGTGACGGAAAATTGGCTACCCCGAGTGATATAGCCGCAAACAATTTCGACTACAAGGAATTTTTTAAGTTTAGCGAAAACGATCCTACGGCTGCCTCTGGCGGCCCAAATAAATGGCAGGAGGGGATAGTCAATTGGTTAAGCGGTCAGGGCGACTCGCGATATCATCCGCCTACGGATTATTGCGGAACGGCAAATCCTTTAAATGTTGATTTCACCAGTCCACATGATCAGGATTCAAATATTTCGACCGGAGATTTTACCGTTAATTTTACTGCAAACTCAAGTTCGGCAATTACTCAAGTCGGTTTAAAATTAAACGACTCTCAAATTTCTGCCTGTTCATTTAATAACGGGGCGAACAATTATTCATGCAAAGTTAACTTTCCGGGAAACGGTGTTTACACTTTAGAAGCGGATGCAATGGATGCCGCGAACCATTCATCAAATCGGAAAATCACAATTGCTGTCGGAGAATCAATGCCCACCCCGACCCCGACACCAACACCAACAGTTACACCCACAGCTACACCTTGACAGTGGCACCAAACCTTGTTTTAACTGAAGCCAAAATTTCTTTTCTTATATTTTCAACTTCATCATTTGTGAGAGTTCTTTTGGGATCCTGGTACTCGATCCTAAATGTGTAATTGTCCTTGTACACGTCTTTCAGCTCGATATCACTGATTAACCGGTTTATTGATTTTATTAAATTAATTACGTCTCCTATTCTTGTTTTTGGAGGAAAGCTTAAAGTCAGGTCCTCTATTTGGGAAGGATTTATGGGGATTGATGCAAACAACTTGAATTTAGACAGTTTTTCGAGTATTTCAATATCCATCTCAAAACAATAAACCTTATTGGTAATTTCCATAGCTGCAAGTACCGATGGATTTAATTCACCAAACTCCCCGATGATAATTTCTCCAAGTTTTATGGTTCCTGAATGGGACTGGTGCAAATAGGGCTTATTGGTTTCAAAATCGATCGAGTAATTTTCAATATTTAATTTTGAAAGAATTAGCTCAATTGCCGTTTTAAAATTCCGGAAATTGCCTCCAAGGCATACCCCTGCGGCTTTGTATTTTTCGCAGGCGCCTTTGCCGGTCTTTAAATAAACTTTGTCGATTTCAAAAAGTTTTAAATCTTCTCCCGGATTTATCTTAATTGCCGATACCAAACTCGGGATCAGCGACGTTCTCAGATATTCATAATCGAGGCTTATTGGATTTTCTATTCTGAAATGCTTTGCCGTATCCATTTCAAGTTTCCCGATCAGTCCCTTTGAAATAAGAGACAAATTTTTCGTCTCCGAATAGCCGCAAGATATAAGAAAATTTTTAATATTTAGAATTTGACTATCGTCAAAGTAATAAGGAATTTTCCTGTCGCTGACTACTCCTTGCGGCATTGTCATCGGAAATTTATTATAGCCGTAAAGTCTTGCAACCTCCTCAACCAAATCCTCCTCAATCTTTACATCTCCTCGGTAGGTCGGAATAATACAGTTAATGCCTGTTTTAGTCTTCTTCGGTGATAGATTTAGCCTTTTTAGAATTTGGACTGTCTCAGTCTCAGGAATTTTAATTCCCAATATCTTTTCAAGTTTGGTAAAACTTAAAAACAAACTTTGGGGTTCATATTTCTCTTTTTTGAGATCAATAAGTTTTGAAGCAATTTCGCCACCTGCGACCTCCAGAATTAAATTTGCGGCCCGTTTAATACTTTCTACCGTACCGCCTTTATCAGGTCCCCTTTCATAAATTGCCGAAGCGTCGCTCCTAAGCCCCAATTTTATTGAAGCCCTTCTTATAAGAATTGCATTATCGATTGTGACATGGAGAAAAATATTTTTAGTTTCGGGTTTAATTCCCGAATTTAAACCCCCCTTAATGCCGGCTAAGTCAATCAATCGCTCGGCGTCGTTAATAATAATTGCGTTCTCGGGGAGCACGTAATCAAGATTGTCGACAGAAGTAAATTTCTCCCCGCCTTTTGACAACTTTAAGGTCATAATCTGTCCGTAAATCTCGTCGTAATCAAAAGCGTGCATCGGGATTCCCAGCTCATACATAACATAGTTGGTAATGTCGATAATATTATTAATCGGGGTATGCCCCATTGAAATAATTCGATTCTGAAGCCATTTTGGAGAAGGTTTAATTTCAACCCCCTTAATTACAATTCCGGTCCAACGTTCAAATAAATTAAAGTTTGTTTCTAAATCAATCGGAAAGTTTGCAGTTTGCGGCGGCAAATTCTTAATTTTGGGTTCCTTAATTTTTAATCCCTGAATAGCGGCGACCTCCCTGGCAACACCGAGAATACTCATCCAATCGGGCCTGTTTGCTGTGACCTCGACATCCAAAATAATTTCATCGCCGGCCTTTTTGGTTGTTTCACAGGTAAGTCCCGCCTCGGTCATTTTCCACATTAAATTTTTCAGGGGTAACCTGATGTCGACATAGTCTTTTAGCCAGGATAAAGGTATTAACATAATTAATAATTCATAATTTAAAATTGGGATAATATTCTCATGTCAGGCGTTGTTAGTGTTCTTAGATCGTTGATTTGATAACGTAAATTTACGATTCGTGAAAGCCCGATCGCGAAAGCAAAGCCGTTCCACTTATTGGGGTCAATTTTGGCCATTTTTAAAACATTGGGGTGGATCATCCCGGCCGGCATGATCTCGCTCCAGCCGGTTCCTTTACAGAACGAGCATCCCTTGCCTTTGCAAATAGTACACTGTAAATACGCGTCAACTCCGGGTTCAACGAATGGGAAGTTGGTTGTGGCAAAACGGATTTTTGTTTCCTCTCCAAAAAGTTGCCTCAAAACATAATTTATTGTTCCGAAAAGATCGGTCAGGTGAATATTTTCATCAACTACAAACCCTTCAACTTGCCAGAATTCAAACCCGTGTGACGCATCTACTTGTTCGTATCTGAAGTTTCTTCCGGGTGCTAGGACTCTGAAAGGTGGTTTCATCTTCTCCATTACTCTTCCCTGCATAGCCGAGGTTTGGGTTCTAAGCACAACTTCCCCCTCCTTGAGACTCGTACCAGTGGTATCAACATAAAAAGTCATTTGTGCGTCACGGGCAGGGTGGTCTTTGGGAGTATTTAAGGCCTCAAAATTGTAGTAATCAGATTCAATCTCCGGACCGTCTGCTACCTGATAACCCAGATAATTAAAAATTTTCTTGACTTCGGAAAGCGCTTGCGTTAAAGGGTGAAGATGACCCAAGTTTGATTTATACCCCGGCATGCTTAGATCAAACCATTCTCTTTTTTCAGTAAGACTTTTTAATATTTCCTGCTTTTTATCGGAAATTAAGTTTTCAATGGCGACTTTACTTTCATTAAGTGTGATCCCGAAAGTTTTGCGTGATTCGATTGGCACATCTTTAATTTTCTTGACAAGAAGCGTAAATTTACCGTTTCTACCGAGATAAGCAGCCCGCAGCTCCTCAAGTTCTGCTCCGTCTTTAGCTCCGGAAATTTGGGCTATCGCTTCGTTTTTTAAATTGATTAATTCTTCCTGCATATAATATCTATTCTAAACGAAAAAAGCCTCCCTTTCAGGAGGCAATTAAAAAATAGCTTTACCTCCTTACTCGGTCTTGGTAAAGCTAAATCCTGCGTCTTTAACAATTTTCTTGAATGCGTCTGGATCGGTCACGGCGATGTCGCTTAATATTTTCCTGTCAATTTCAATTTTTTCTTTCTTAAGGCCCGCTATGAATTTACTGTAGGAAATTCCTAAAGACTTAACACTGGCATTAATTCTTGAAATCCAGAGAGTCCTAAGATCTCTTTTCTTAAGTTTGCGTCCGGCATAGGCATATGCACCCGCATGTACCAACGCTTCCTTAGCGACTTGGATACGGCTATGTCTAGCTTGTTTGTAGCCTTTGGCTCTTGCGAGCATTTTTCTGTGGCGTCTGGCTGAAATTGATTTTACTCTCATTTATTTGGTTCTCCTTCCAGCTGTTGCTTTTCTGATCTTCTTGGCATAATAACCTTTAAGCTGCTTAATTCTCTTGAGATTCCTGAGAGATTTACTGGATTTGCTTGCTTTAAGATGACGCCTGAAGCTTTGACGACGCATTATCTTACCGTTCTTGGTAATCTTAAGTCTTTTTAGAATCGATTTTCTGCCCTTCATCTTGTTTCCCATGGTTCGTAGGTTGTATTTTAGCAGATTTTTTGGAAATAGGCGAGATTACAGTTATTAAATGTTTTCCCAAAAACTTCGGTTCCATGTCGATCACAACGGTATCACCAAATTCGGACTTAATTTTGTTAATTACGTCGTAGCCTCTGTGTTTCACTCTCATCTGCGGTCCGGTGAAAACTACCACGACTCTGACCTTGTTTTTATCGGCAAAGAATTCCTTGATCCGTCCGACCCTGATTTTAAAATCATTATCGGCGATAAACGGACTAAAATGAATTTCCTTAACCTCTCCGCCTTTAACCTTTTTTTGTTGGGCTCTTAGCTTTTTTTCCTCGGCGTACCTGAATTTACCGAAATCTACTATTTTAGCTACGGGAGGTGTTGCGTTTGGTGCAATTTCAACCAAGGTCAAACCCGCCTCTTTGGCCTTCTTGATAGCCTCGTCTTTGGCCAAAACCCCAATTAGTTTTCCGTCTGCTCCGATAACACGCAATGAGGAAGCTCTAATCTGGTAATCTGTGCGCCAAAAAGTGTTTGTTTTTGCCAACTTAGCTATGCGTGAATTATATCAGTTAATTATTTTTTCTTCAATCTCTTTTTTTATGTTTTCCACGAACTCTTCAAGGGGGTGAGCGCCATAATCTTTTCCTGAACGGCCACGTTCAGAAACGGAATCCGATTTTTCCTCCTTGTCCCCAATTATCAACATGTAAGCTACCTTTTCGTTTTGAGCGTCTCTAATCTTGGCTCCGAGTGTTTCATTTCTTTCATCAATCTCAACCCGAATATTGTTGTCTTTGAGTATTTTGGCAACTCGGTTGCTATAATCCAGATTCCTTTCGGTAATCGGCAAGACCTTAACCTGAACAGGTGTCAACCAGGTTGGGAAATTCCCGGCAAAATGTTCAATAAGAACCATCAAGAATCTTTCAGGTGAACCTACTATCGCCCTGTGGATCATAATTGGACGTTTCTCTTTTCCGTCGGAATCGATATAAGTTAAGTTAAATCTTTCGGGTAAGAAATAATCAATCTGGACAGTTGAAAGTTGCCACTCGCGCCCTAAAGAATCTTTGGCAATTAGATCCATTTTAGGAGCATAGAAAGCGGCTTCACCTGGTCCATCAAAATATTCAATCTTATTACGCTTCATAATAGTTTCGGCCCATTTTTCGGTCTTTTCCCAAACCTTTGGATCTCCAATATATTTCTCCGGGTGTTTAGGATCATGAGTTGATAATCTATATTTGTAGGTTAGGCCAAAAGTTTTCATAATTTCCTTGGTCATGGCAAGGGCCCTGTCAACCTCTTCATCTACCTGGTCTTCCCTGCAGAAAATATGACAATCATCCTGAGAAAAAGCTCTTACGCGGGCCAAACCGGAAAGTTCGCCAGGCTTTTCATCACGGTAAAGCATGGCAAAATCTGTCAGCCTAATCGGAAGGTCACGATAACTTCTGGCTTTTGATGCATAGATTTGTGTGTGCTGCGGGCAATTCATAGGTTTAAGATAAAATTCTTCGTCTGAGTAATTTGAAATAACTTTGAACATCGAATCTTTGTAGTGATCGTAATGCCCGGACGTTTTAAAAAGCTCCGCTTTGGCTATTTGGGGTGTCCAGACCTGGGAGTACCCTTGGGCTGATTGAACCGACTCGACGTATTCGTTGACCAGTCTTCTCATGAGAGCCCCCCTGGGTGTGTAGAGCGGAAGCCCCGCTCCGACTAGTTCTGAAAAAGTAAAAAGATCAAGCTCACGTCCTAATTTTCTATGATCTCTCTTTTTTGCTTCTTCTTGTAAGTTCAAATATTCATCCAATTCTTTTTGTGTCGGGAAAACTGTACCGTAAATTCTGGTCAGCATTTTATTTTTCTCGCTTCCTCTCCAGTATGCGCCTGCGATTGAAAGTAATTTGAAATATTTAAGTTCTTCCGAAGGATTTTCTACATGTCCCCCCTTACACAAATCTCTGAAATCTCCGGATTGATAAATTGTCAGTTCACGGTCTTTTGAGTGTTCCTCAATAAGCTCTTCTTTATATTCATTTCTTTTGAATTCTTTGAGAGCTTTGTCTTTGGATACTTCATATTTCTCGAACCCTTTCCAGGATTTAACAAGCTCGTGCATTTTTTCCTCAATTTTTGGAAAATCTTCTTCTGAAATTTTTATTTCACCAAAATCAAAGTCATAATAAAAACCGCTTTCAATCGCTGGCCCTAGTGTAGGTTTAGTATTTGGCCACAGTTCAAGAATAGCCGCAGCCATTAAGTGTGAGCACGAATGTTTAAGATGTTCTAAATTTTCGTTTTCACTACCCACTCTTTGATTATATAGCAAATAGTATTTATCTTGAAGAATTACTTGGGACGTGAGATACAGTTTGTTTTTTTATATCTCACGTCCCCGTGTGCTTGTTTTATTTATTAATTACACATATGGCCGGAACGCCGGTTGCGGCCTCCAGATCAGCCTCGAGTTGGTGTACCTTATCACCGAACCATTTATTTTGGTTTAGACCAAAAATCCACATTGAAAGGTCGCCACTAATCCTGAACACCGCTTTGTATTGGTCCACGCGGATAAAGGAAATGCCAGATTCATTGTTAAATGAAAATCCTCCATCCAGCCTGATACCGTGCTTCTTAAGTATGGGTAGCGAATTTTGAGCGATTTCGATCTTTGCCATTTCCGTAGAGCTACCTTCAATACGAATGTAAAGCTTCATATCTTTTCTCCTTTCAAATCAAATAGTAAGTATGTGTGCAAGCAAACGTGAGAGGATTTTACTACTTTTTCAGAAGTTTTGCCTGTTTCCGTGCCTCGACTTCATCTAAAATTATTTTTCTGATTCTAATACTTTTTGGTGTAACTTCAACAAGTTCAGTATCATCGATATATTCAAGTGCCTCTTCCAACCCCATTGTTCTTGGAGTATTAAAATGCTCCATAGTGCCTTCTCCCTTGCTTCTCATGTTGCTAAGCTTCTTTTCCTTACAGACATTAATTCTCAAATCTCCAGTTCTGCTGTGTTGCCCGACTACTTGTCCTTTATAGACTTTGACTGCCGGGCCTACAAAAAGCTCGCCCTGATCTTGAACCTGTGTCATTCCGTAAAGTCTGGTTTCACCGGTTTCGTAAGCAACTAAACTTCCACGCTCTCTTTCCCTGATAAATCCGTCATCTGGTAAGAATTCAAAAAAGGCGGCATTCATAATTCCCAAACCCTTGGTATCCGTAATAAATTCGCTTCTAAAGCCAATAAGTTCCTTGGTCGCAATTGTAAATTCCAAATAGGTAATTCCTTCTGTGGTTTCCAGATTGTCCATTTTGGCATGCCTCTGGCCCATTTTTTGGATAACTACACCGGAATAAGTCTCGGGTACCTCAATATAAACTTTTTCATACGGGGTCATCTTAACTCCGTCAATAATTTTATTGATAACATGGGGCCTACTTACCTGGAATTCGTATCCCTCCCTTCGGATTCTTTCAATAAGTATAGCCAAGTGAAGTTCGCCACGTCCGTAAACTGTCCAGGTTCCGTCCGAATTATCCTCGACTTTTAAAGCAACATCAGTATCCAATTCTTTGTAAAGTCTAGCTCTGATTTGACTGGATGTTTTAAATTCTCCTTCTTTTCCTCCAAACGGAGAGTTGTTGACCATAAATACCATTTTTACGGTCGGTTCCTCGATATCCAGAAGCGGCAAAGCAACGGGAGTAACGGGATCAGCAAAGGTTTCTCCGATATTGACACCAGGAACCCCAGTTACGGCCACCAAATCCCCTGCAAGGGCTTCCGCTTCTTCAACCTTGCCAAGACCCTTAAAAGTCGAAAGGGATGTGACTTTAAATTTGGTAATGATACCGTCACGGTCGATATGGGCGATATCTTGTCCGTTTTTAATGACCCCAGAGTAAATTTTGCCAATTGCGATTCTGCCCTTGTAGTTATCATAGCCAACATTGCTTACGAGCATTTGAAGCGGCTTTCCCAAATGGGCATCGGGCTCGGGAATATATTTAAGGATTGCCTCAAAAATAGGCGAAATATCGGTCATTTTTGTTAGATCCGGAGTTAAGCCCGCACGACCGTCACGGCCCGAAGCGTAAACTGTAGGGAAAAGAGCTGTTTCCTCATTTGCGCCAAGTTCGACAAAAAGATCAAAAGTCTTCCCTTGGACATATTCGGGTCTTGCCCCTTTCTTATCGATCTTATTTACAATAACTATAATTTTTAGTCCAAGTTTAAGAGCTTCTCTTAAGACGAAACGTGTCTGTGGCATTGGACCTTCTTTGGCATCGACCAAAAGAAGTGCTCCGTCAGCCATAGATAAAACGCGCTCAACTTCTCCACCAAAATCGGCATGGCCGGGTGTGTCGATAATGTTGATTTTGACTCCTTTGTATTCAACCGAGGCATTTTTGGAAAAAATAGTAATCCCCCGTTCGCGTTCAATTTCGTTACTATCGAGGATAGTATTCTGCTCGGCAACCTCCTTTTTCATTGCAGTATGAGATTGACGCAATAGTGCATCCACCAAGGTGGTTTTTCCGTGGTCAACGTGAGCGATAATTGCAACGTTTCGAATTTCCATAACTACAGGATATTTTACGCCAAATGAAGCTGTTAAGCAAACCTTTGGGTGGACTCGGCGGGAATTGAACCCGCTACTCTTCCATGCCATGGAAGCGTGTTACCGGTATACCACGAGCCCCGATCTGAGGTACAATTATATCATCAAAATATGAACTTTATCCACGTTCTGATCCTATCGGCTGTCGAGGGTTTAACCGAGTTTTTACCCATTTCCTCAACGGGCCATCTAATTCTAGTCTCAAAACTTCTTGGAATTGCTGAAACAGATTTTGTTAAGACATTTGAGATAGTAATTCAGCTTGGGGCCATTATGGCTATCGTTGTTCTCTACTTTAAGAAATTTATTTCGAATTTCAATCTGATAAAAAAGTTAATCGTAGCCTTCATTCCGACCGCCATTGTCGGTTTTACTCTATACCCGTTGATCAAAGGAGTTTTACTGGGAAGTTCTACGATTACTCTAAACGCTCTATTTTGGGGAGGTGCTGCAATAATTGGGGTCGAATGGTTTTTGAAACGTAGAAAAACTACTGTAAAAAAATCAACACAAGTGACATATCGTCAGGCGCTGCTTATTGGCACCTTTCAGTCTCTTTCGGTTGTCCCCGGGGTTTCAAGAGCGGCAGCGACAATTATTGGTGGCCTTTTGACAGGATTGGATCGGCCTACTGCTACAGAATTTTCGTTTCTTTTGGCTGTACCGACAATGGTTGCGGCAAGCGCACTTGATGTTTATAAATCGCGGCAAATGATTGTTCACGGAGGCGGATTTGCTACGCTTTTTCTGGGAACAGTCCTAGCCTTTCTCTTTGCAATTCTTGCTGTCAAATTTCTGGTGAATTACGTTAAGAAGCACGATTTTGCGGCTTTTGGTATTTACCGCATGGTTCTTTCCATCCTTTTCTGGGTTTTTGTAAAGTAGCCAACAAAAAAGCAACCCCTGCTTATTGGCAGAGGTTGCTTTACCGATACATTTCGCTGCTGATACTCAACTGATAAATATGTGTTGGTAAGATTAAGTTTGAGCGGCAAATTGTACGGTTATTAATTTAAAAGTTACTGGCTTACACCTCCTTTAAAAGTGCGCTTCATTATTAACTCCTTTCTAATACTGATAATACTGTTTTAATCTGAGGGATTGCTTAAGAGTGATATAATCACCGTAATGGCTGAGCGATTGGACTTAACTTCGGAGATTGATTATTCGGAATTGTCAAGAAAAATTGAGCAAGCTTGGCGTGTAGTTACGAGGCCGCAAAATTATTCGGAATTTGAAGTTGAGGGAGCCGATCATTTCCTTGATGAAATCAGAATGAGAATATTAAATACGGTCCATTTTGATTTCGACGATCGCGTTTCTAAAAAAGGTGAAGGCCTTATGCTCGGACTTTATCATTATATAGGTCCAGTTTTTTGTTCAAGGTCAGATGACGATATAAATTTGAGTTAAATATGCCACAGGAAATTGAATACTTTCATACAATGCCGGACACTATAGATCTGAGTGATCTATCATTCTGCTCGCGTATGATCAGACACAATCCCGAGACAGGAGAGGATGAATTGATTCTATATAAGCACAAACCAGGATTGGTTGGAGAAACAATAACCGACACAATAACTCTTGATGATCCGAAAACTTTCAATTGTGCTATCGACCGGCTTTATGAAAGAGGTACTGTTGTTGTCAGGGGGATGGGGAAAATCAGACACGAGCACCATATTTGGAATTATGCGGAAAACAAGGATGAATGGTTTGATAAGACTGAGGACGAATTCACGAAGGGAATGGTAACTTGTGTACTGCATGTTAAAAACGGAATTCTCGCTCCATGTGAGCCCAAAATTGTCAAAGGCCATATCGAAAGCTAAAGGTTAAATTGGATATTGTATCTTTTCAGTCCAATATTGATTATCCTTTCCAGAAGCGCTTCATAATCGTAGCCTTTTATTTTTGCCGCCATCGAGAAATACGAAGTCGTTGTAACTTCCGGTGGAATCAGGCCCGGAGGAGAATTGACGTCAAGAACATACAATTTACCGGATAAATCCATTCTTAAATCGATTCTACAGAAATCTCTGATTTCCAGAGCTTTCCAGGTTTCAAGGCATATTTTTTCGATCATAGATTTTAATCCGTCATCAACTTTAGCCGGACAGTTGAAGTAATCTTCGCCAACTTTTTCCTCAAACTCCCATTTAACTTCGAGTGAATCAATCGGCAGAAGATTCACAGGGAGTTTATCGTGCAACGGTTCGATTATGGGAAAAATTTCAGGCGGGTTGCCGAGCATTCCAACGGAAAATTCCCTGCCTAAAATAAACGGTTCAATGATTGCCGGTTCTGAAAAAGTGTCTAAAATAAATTTAACCTGATTGGAAAGATCGATGTTATTGCGGACGACGCTTTTATTGGTTATTCCTGCAGACGATCCTCTGGCAATAGGTTTAACAATCACGGGAAAGTTAAATTTATTACTTAGTTTTTCGTTAGCACTTTTAAAGACTTGAAAAGGAAGTGTGGAAATGGCGTTATCAGATAAAATCTTTTTCATTTTGCCTTTATTAATAATAATTTTTTGCATTCCGTTGGAGCATCCGGAGAAAGGAAGCCCCGTTTTTTCCAATATCTCCGCCATGTAAATTTTGGGGGTTGTACCTAGAACTTCTTCCGAGTAATTCAGTACAAATCCGATATTTGCTTTTTCTTCGATCAAGATTGTTTCAGCATTTATATCAGACTCGACCGGCAAAACTTTATAACCAATATTTTTGAGATGCTTAATGATGCAATCAATCGTGTTCTGGTCATCAAAGTCGGTTTCAGTGAAGGTTGCAATATTTTTAGGGTCGGGATATTTATGACGTACGTTATATATGAAGGCTAACTTTTTACCGAGTGGATCCTTTCCCATTTTTTGTATCTAAACGTTAAGAATAAGTCATCTGGTGAAGATTGCAATGGCAAATTCTAATCGAAGAATTTAAGAACAAGATAAATGCCGAGTAATGCCCCAAGAGTACTGAAAACGAGGGATGAAATAGACAAAAATCCTGCCCCCCAAATCATGGGGATAAAACCTCCTATTATTGAGCCGGCAAGTGCGGCTATATAAACAATACTTTTGGACATAAACTTATTTTATCACCGATTGCATTTTTAGAAATTTTGATGGCATAATATCGTATGACTTTCTGGATTAAGGAACTGAAGGTTAAGAAAGTACTTCTGGCTTCGGTAATATTTACCGTAATATCTTTTGTTATTCACCAAATTGAAGCCTTGCTGACGATGAAATATTATCTAATGCCCCAGTATTTTGGCGTTTGGAGTAAAGTAATGATGCCTTCAAACGGTCCCCCGCCTGCCAGTTTTATGATTACATCTCTTATTTTTACTTTTGTGACGGGTGTTTCTATTACATTTATTTATTACTACCTCAAGGATCATCTTCCTGTGGAAAAGAGGAAAAGAATTTTTTATTTTGCCGATCTGATGCTCGGAACTTATCTGGTATTTTTCACCTTACCCGCCTATCTGATGTTTAATGTTCCGACTGCGCTTCTGATTATTTGGTTTTTCACTTCTTTTGTTATTTTAACCGCAGGAAGCTGGGTGATTGTTAAAATTATAAAATAATGGTAATTAACCGCGACTGGCATTTGAAAAATAGAATGCCTAAAAATGCAACCGAAGAAGAAAGGGCTAAGTGGCACAAAGCCCATTTGGAAAACTGCAGCTGCTATCCCCTATCCGAAAATATCAAAAAACTTTTGGCAAAATATAAAGATATTTGATTTCTCCAAAAAAACCGCCCGGGTGTGATTTGCACCAAGGCGGCGTTTGTGAATATGCAGTTATGATGTGTTTGTTAGCTGTTACGGCCTACCTCGCTTTTGATTACAGCAATAACAGCAATGACGGCAATTCCAGCGTAAAAACCAGGAAACATAAGAAGAGTTGCAAGGGCTTTTTGACCGCCGGAAAGAGTCGACCATTTTTTAAAGCCGCCACTTTTCTTAAGCGACCAAATTGCACCCCAGATCATTAGGATTGCCGCAAGAAGAGCTAATAACCCTCCTCCTGCTGAGCTAGAATCTGATGACATTATGGCGAGTGCTGCCCAGGCTGTAATGACTCCCGCTATTAGGGTTCCAATTGTGAAACCCTTCATCCACGGGTGTTTTTCGTTATTCATTTTTCATCTCCTTTTTTGAATGAATTTTGAATTAATCCTTCGGATCCTCCCGGATCGGTAAGGTTAGTAAACTGCATATGTTAAAGAACTGGCGAATTCTAACATTTTATGCTTCAGGAATCAAACTATGAGATCTTTGATTTCAGAGAGTGCAATGTAGGCATGACAGTGGAAGTGGGGTTATTGAATGGCAGCAGCCATGGCAGGCGTTAGTTGTGGGCTTCCCGGTTTAAGAATTCCACAGACAGCAATTACTTGAGGCCCCGAGTGTGTCAGAATGGCCGACCCCATTTGGACTTTAAGAATTTTAGGAGATTTTGGAGTTTTAATATCGTCAATAAATTCATCTGCTTCGATGCTGTTATCGCCAAACATGACGGCAATGTCTTCGAAACTTAGGGATTTAACAATTTCTATCAAACGCTCTTTAGTTTTTCCCCAGGTTCTAACTTTTTCGACTTCTTCGATTTTCCCCTTGTCCATCATAAGAATAGGTTTTACATTCAAAAGACCACCAAAAAAACCCTTTATGTGGCCAACTCTCCCACCCGCTACCACGTATTTCAAAGTCGGAAGTCCGACAATTGCCACAGCCCTTTTCTTCCTATCTTCAATATTCTCTTGAATTTCAGATGCAGATTTACCTTTTAGTATTTGCAGCGCTGCTTCTATTGCCAAAAAACCGAGAGCCATCGAGGTAGTTCGTGAATCAATGATTTTTGGCGGGTTAGCCATCTCTTTCGCAGCCATCATTGCATGAGTTACAACAGCGCTCACACCTTCGCTGATAAAGATCGATATAATTTGTTTTCCCTCGGCCGCGTCAAAGCGTTCTTTGATAACTCCGTTACCCGGGGATGCGGTTTTCGGAATGAAGCCTTCGTGCATTTTGTTGATGATTTCGGGGGTGGTAATTGTTTCCCCGTCAAAGTAAGGTTTATTATCGATCGTCACAGACAGAGGAATAACATTAATGCCCAACTCGAGAGCCATGTCTTTGTTAAGGTCTGAAGTGGAGTCTGTAAAAATTGAGATTTCCGGTGATGCCATGTGTGACAGTATAACTAAACAGAGTAATTATAATTAAATCAAAGTTGATGTCAAATTAAATTTAACCCCACAAATTGCTTTATAGAATAGATTTTTATATACTTGCTTCGTTCTAATTGCACTTTCGCATATCACAGATTCAGAAAAGGAGACAGGCATGATCCCGACTGGTAATGGTTTTGCTTTCCAGAAATACGGTAGAAATATTATTATTCGTTTAACTCTAATTGGAAAGGAGGAAGTATTGAAAGGTGATCTCAATAAGGTTAATGCGCTTTTGGAATGTGTAACCAGGGAGCTTAAGACGTCAGGTGTTATCTATCCATGGAACATGACAATTTCCGGTTATGACTCTGACCCGCGCTCGTTAGCCCAAATACCGGAAGTAGTTGCCTGGTTTAGGACTCTTCAGGAAAAATACCCGTTTTTTCCCATTTTCCTGTCGCCGTTTGTTCTAAACGCTTACCTTCTCTCGCAGCTCGACATGGAGGTGGTTAAAACCATTAAAGGATCAGGTTTATCGGATATGGAAAAGGAAGAAATAAACGCTATGGCGGCCATTCTAAATAAGTACGAACCGGGTTTGGGTGATGACTATCGGAAACAGATGGGGTTTGAAACTCAGTATAGAGTTAACCTGCAACAGGTACAGGAACTTAATAACCAAATAAGCTTTGCTGCAGGAATTTACCTGGATTCGCACAATGTGGGAACTGCCGTACGCGAAAAGTTGCTGAAAGATGCATTTCAAAGAATTAATCAGGCCTTGGATTTCAGCTAAAATATGTAAATAAAAAGAGGTGTTTGCCTTGAAATAGTTTTATAGGCAACACCTCTTTATTTTTTTCAGATACGAGTGGACGCTGGAGGGCTCGAACCCCCGACCTCATTCACGTCAAGAATGCGCTCTAACCAACTGAGCTAAGCGTCCAAGTATTCCGCTTCGTCCAACGACGTAAGCGTCCAAAACATACGAATTATAACATTATCCGGCTGATCGTTGAAGATAATGGTCGGGCGAGAGAAGGAAGCTGCTGCCTTTCTTTTTATACATGTTCCAATAGTTTTTCTTTTCGGCGCGTTTATTTGAGCTTTGAAGCCAAGCTGCTGTATAGTCGATTCTCTTTCTAAAAGACTGTAAAAATTCAAGAACGCTCTGAAAAAAAGTTATGTGGTAAATCCCGGGTTCAATTGGCGCAGTCATCATAGTCGCTTGTGTAACCTCAGCTAAGTTTTCGGTACTGGCAGCAACCTTTTGGACCTCCTGCATCAGTGCCTGAAGCTGAAGTCTAAGATCGTTACTTTTCTCCTGCGACACACGTTTCTCGTCGGCTGAAAGTTGTCTTTCTAAAGAAATTTGGGCTCTGAGGTATTTGTTTTCCTCTTCCTTGCCGCTCATAACCTCACTCATCTGAAGAGATTCACCGGCTGAGATTTCACCGCTATGCTTAACCTTTGGCGCAGAAAAGCCAATAAGTTCCTTAAAGAAATCTTCTGAGGTATTTTTAAGAAAGTCTCCGGTTTGAGAACCTGTGCCAATTCCCAGGTCCTTAAGGGATTCAAGGACATTCTGTTTTGTGCGGAGCTGTTGAGCTTTCTTCTTAGGATCTGCCATTTCGCCAAAAGTTTATAGCAGCAACAAAAAAATAGCAAGTTCCAATAGGGTTTGTTCTTTTGGTGCTGCTGAGGTTTAGGCCAACTTAATCAGAAAGTCCAGTGCCGCGCGGCGTTTAAGTATGGACTCGAGAAGCCGCTTACGATTTTCTATTTCCTTAGAGCCTTCGCTTTTGTTTGAGGTGGTTACTTTTGACACACTTAGGGCATTATCAATTTCCTTTTGATCGATTTTAATACCCTCGGCTTCGGCGATTTTACTCAAAATTAGGTCGAGAGCAATAGCTTCCCTTGCCTGGTTGGCGTAATCAGCTCTCAAGTCCTCAGGTTTCTTACCAATTGAAGACAGATAACTTTCAAGGGCCAAGCCTAGTTTTTCCAGGCGTGCCAGAAGGTTTGAAAGACGTGAGTCGGCTTCTTCCTCGATCAATATTTTGGGAATTGTCACTTTGACGTTTTCAAGAAGTGTCTTAATTACCACTTGTTCTTTCTCTTCATGAGTCTGTTCCTTCTTTTCTTCAAGTTTTCCTTTATCCGGTGTCCACAGAGAGGACGCTCTTGCCGCACCTGTAATAACTTCCTTGTAATCTCCCAGAACCACTTCTGGTAGTTCACACGTAACACCTCGTATTTGCCAATCCTTTCCTTCCTCTGCGCTTATCAATTCAAATTTTGGATAAACTGCAATTTTAAGTTTGTTTTCTGTTACGGCTTCGGCTAAAGCTTTCGGCAAAATATGAGAAAGCGAATGCTCGATAAGTCTGCTTTGGGGAATTTTTTCGGCAGCTTTTTCAAGTGGTGCCATACCCTTCCTGAAACCTGGAATTTCAGTATCTTTGGCTAACTCTTTGAGTGTTTCTTCCTCTGCAATTTT
>Ga0209777_10003607_pt1 | contig 19020 bp, 35 predicted proteins | sample FrelakmetHBP12HB_FD_187147 | JGI IMG/M metagenome (GOLD analysis project Ga0209777, IMG submission 187147) | Freshwater lake sediment microbial communities from the University of Notre Dame, USA, for methane emissions studies -HBP12 HB (SPAdes)... | ecosystem: Environmental > Aquatic >...
TGTATTTCTTATGTTTATAGGATGCACCAATGAAAATGGTGCCCTTGAGTTATTAGAAGCAGAAGGATGCACTAATATACAAATAACCGGGTATCGCGTTTTCGGCTGCAGTCAGGATGATACCTTTCATACCGGATTTGAGTGTAAAAGAAACGGAAAGACTGTTACTGGCGTAGTATGTCAGGGAGTACTTAAAGGAAAGACTATTCGATATGACTGATGAAAAATGTACATTCAACTACGACGAAGAGACAAAGAAACTATTGGAAGAGATTAAACCTTTCTTAAAAGAAGAGATAGATGAGCATGCTCTGTATAAAAGACTTCGTACTGCTATTAAAAGATCATTTATTGTAGGAAAGTATAGCTAATATGAAAATTACAAATGAGTGCATGGCTTGTGGTTCTTGTGAAGAGCTTTGCCCCAATGAAGCGATACATCCTAAAAATTCGGGTAACAGCTATAGCAGAATGGATATTGATAAAAATAAATGTAGCAACTGTGGGGCTTGTTTGGAACAAGCCAATTGTCCTGGAGATGCTATCGTAGAGGATTAATATGGAAGAGTTTACAGCATGGATTGAATATCTTCCTGAATGTCCAGTACACAGCGGAGGTGTGTTTCATGAAGTAAGGAAGTTTTCAAGCCTTGCTGAGATAAAGGAGCACACACTCAAAAATATAAATGAATATCACATAGTTTCAATTCTTTCGAGTAAGTCAGATGATATCTATACGATTGAATATGTACCAGATAGCCACATGTATGTTGGAATAATATTAAAAAAGAATAATGAAATCATAGCTCGAACAATCGAGGATGAAGATATTAATTTAGTATGGAGAAGTGTTGATGGTGATAACTAATCAAAAACTTATTGAAAAGATAGCAAAATTTCAAGGCAATCCTCGCATGCACTCATTAACATGTGCAACATGTGCTGATGAAGAACTCATTGGAAAGGAAGTTGATGGAGTAGTTATGCTCGCTTGCGAAAAATGTGACTACACACAAAAACTGCACGGTAATTTAATCGAAGTGATCTGTCATTTTGCGGAGTAATTAAATAATTAGTTGGGGGATATTATGACAAAAAGCATCAAAGAAAAGAAAGGTGTAACTGCTACATCAAAACAACAGGAATCTCTCATTGACCATCTCGTAGAGGTTCTCTATGAGAAAACCAATACCTGGGGAAACAAATACGGACTTTATAAAAAGGATTCACGGGAATCAGAAAGTACTAAATACTCAAAGAAAGCACTGCAGCTTGCTAAAACAATTGATGGACATAGCTGGGAAGGCCATGATTCTTATCTTAGGGAAGCATTTGAAATTGCCATTGATGAAAAATTACCACCTTCAAAAAAAGAGAAATCAGTCGCTATAACATACGAATTAGGTGTTGTTGTAGTACCACTAAGTAATCCCAATGATCACGGTTATGCTATCGGGGAGCCTCTTCTAATTATAAAGTCTGATGGTAGAGGAACTAATGCAAATGATTTCTCTGGTGTTTGCAAGCAGCTGCCAAATAATTCTTTAACAGCAATACGTCCTGCAACAAAAAATGAAATACAGCAGTTGCTTGAAGATATGTTACAGCACAAAGGAAAAAGCTTTAACACCGTCATAGCATCATTCTTTTTAGAAAATCTTTAAAGAGGTACTTATGTCAACCTGGACAAGCACAACAAATACATCTGGAACTATTACAGGCATAAATGCATATGATAGCACTACCTCCTCAACAACAAACTGGATCGATGCAACTAATGCAGGAATGCTTAATCTCACGACTGCTACAAATATTTATTATATACCTACTCAATATACTCAATATGTAACTAACGCTGGTACAGCTGTTAATGTAACTTGGGTAATCGATAAGAAAGTCCTCCATCCTCAATTATATTTCAAATTTGTTAAGTCAAAGATGTCCAAGCTTGAGCAGAAAGAAATGACCGAGCGCCTTTTTAAACTACAAACTCTGGTTAAGCAAGCAGAAGACCTCGGGCAGAAGGCTTTGTATGAAGACTTCGCCAAGAAGATAGCAGTCTGTGTACGTGAGCAGGAAATAAACGTTTGTGGCATTGAGTATATCATCAGCAAAGAATCTATTGATAAGTACAAAGATAAAGTCAAAGATGTTGATATAAAATTTAGCAAACTAGAAGACTACTCTCGCCCAATACCAGCCAACGTCAAGAAACGCCTGGATAAGTTTAAAAAACTCATGATGTTTGATAATTACATGGTGCTGTATCTTGATTATAAAGAAAAGATCGATATAGATAATAAAAAGAGAGCTGTAGCCGATCCGAAGACTAATAAGCAGAAGATCAAAGAAAAAGATCCAATTCTGTTTGGAACTCTTGATTATGCACCGGATAAACTTTATTTCATAGCTGATTGGATTGATGAATACTGCGATCTCACGCTGGACAAATTCGTACAAACAATAAAGAAAAACGATCCTGAGTATGAACTCGATGGCATCGATGAACTCGATGAAGAGTATATTCAGAGAATGGTTAAAGAATCAAGGGAGCGTTTTGTTCGATTGAAAGAAACTGACCCTGGAACGTATAAGAAACTCATGGTAGATGAAGATATGTCGTATCTTAAAAAACTTGAGAAAAAAGAATCGCAGGAACAAAAGAAGACATTAAAAGAGATACTATCACAAAGATTAAAAAAAGGTAATAAATGAATATTGTATTATTTAAAAATTTAAACCTTCTCAGTATTGGAAATACAGTACAAATTTCTGGTATGATTTGGTCAGGTGAAGGAATAAATTATCTATGCTACCTCCCTGATGAATTTAATTCAGAATATGATAATGTGCTCATGCCATTGACACTTGAAGAATGGAATGAATTAGTTCGCCAATCTGATATCATGGAAACAGAAATCCTTGCAAAGGATACTGAAGGAAATCTTGTAAAAACTATCCTGAGAAAATCTACCAGACAGATCGATCAAACTATTCAATGGAAAGTATTTCACAGAGATAATTACACATGTCGCTATTGTGGAAAAACGGGTATACCTCTCAGCGTAGATCATATTGTTCTATGGGAAGAGGGCGGACCATCCACTGAAGAGAATCTCATTACTGCATGTAAAAAATGCAACAGAATGCGAGGTAGTCAACAATATCCTAATTGGTTGATAAGTGAATACTATTATAAAGTGTCGAGAGGTATCGATGAGGAAACTCGTCAAAAGAATGCTGCAATTATTCAAACTTTGTATTCAATCCCACTAAGGATACACATAAAATCGAGGTAAGCAGGATAGTTTTCTATGATTAACTTTGAAAAATTCACAGCACCCCAAACATGCATCGTACCAGTACTTAATAATACATTTCAATACAATAGAAAGAAATACAATACCTCTATAGAAGATGGCTGGTATCGTGCCTCTGTTAAAGGGAATGCAGTACTAAACATATCTGAAGTATCAATAGAAATAGAAAACCTTCCGGCCAAGAACGTAATAAAAGGCTACACGTATAACGATAAAATATTATTTCAGAATTTCGATGTTGCAAAAAGAAAAGCCGGGACAGATATGATGGCCAAGCTCGAGTTTAACCAGTCACCCACCTTTTCTTCGATAGAAGCAATCATCTGGGAAGATAAAAATATCTATTATTACCGGCCCAACTATGCTGATACTCTCATCTATGAAGTAAAATCTAATTTTGACTCGGCGGATAACATACAAAATGTAAAAGGCGTTTCCCCCGAGTTAAAAACGCTTTATCTGTTTCATGATATAGAACGGCAGCAACTAAAAGAACTGCAAAAAGCCATAGAAAAGAAAACTGCAGCAGACAAACGAGATAAAGAAATAGAAGAATATAAGCAAACTCTGCAAGGAAAGCTCATTACTACATTTAATCGAGTCGGAGCGCAGGTACTCAATTATGCATTGTTACGAGATAAAATAATTGTTGATTGGAAACTTATGGAATCAGAATTAGCATTTAATTCAGTCATAGAACTGGAAAGTTTAAAAGTTGTGGAAGCCGGGTTTTGCTTGAGCGGATCTGACCGGGACCACTCAGCCCAATCTATGGTCATGCTCGCCCTCGATTATGAAGAAAAAGGATTAATTTATAAAACCAGGTATTAAAAAGCAATAAAATGTTGACAAACACTGTTTAACATTGTATATTGATTATAAATAGGTATTTTTATGGAAAAAACAAAACAAATTGGTGTCCGAGTTACGGAAGAGCTTCAAAAGAAACTTAAGCAACTCGCCGATTCTGAAAATAGAACTATGTCAGGTTACATTGAAACTGTCCTGAAAAAAGCAGTGCTTGCGAGCCCAGTAAAGAAAAAATAATATGTCAGAGCTGTATAATAAAATTCATTTTGAGACCTATGAAGAAACCTCAAAAATTATACACAGGCATCTTAACTTTCCCGATGAACCTTTTTACGACATTATAAATAAAATCGATGCGCATCTTAAAGGAAACTACACAGCCTTCCCTTATGACAATGCCTGCAGTACCTACGTAGAAAGTATATTTGATAAACTTAAAAAAGAAGTAAAATCTATTAAATCGGATATGTCAAACATACGTTCCCGGTTTTGGGATACGTATCTTCCCTATCTATTTTATAAATGTGGAAAGAAAGTATTCAGGCCGACAAAAGAATTAGTTCACATGCTTGTTGATACTGAGTTAAAGAACCTCGATGCTTTTTTCGTACAGTCACCGTTCAAATGTATTTTCATTGCTATACCAAAAGAAGTAAAACTAATGAATCCCTTCAATATACCTATTGATGGATTATATGTAGCTGTGTTTAATAAAGAAGAAATACATTTTGAAGGTTTCTCAGAAGAGTATCAACAGTATAAAAATTATGAGAACAGTAAGAATGTAGTTATCTGTGCTATCAGTGATTTGATCATTGAGCCAAGTGACCCGCGTGAAACAATGTATTACTGGAATCTGGCATTACACGACGGTGACTTGTTTGAACAAATAAATGCTATTCTTGAGAAATATGATGGTGAGTATCAAAAAAAAGAATATGGAAGGTGTAATGAAGATTATGATAGAACCTTTCTTGAAAATACTTTATCTTTTGCGATAAACGCTCTTCTTTATATAAACTCAAAAGACCCTACTGAATTTGGACTCACGTCTACTAAAAAATCCAATATTCAAAATCTAAAGAATAAAGCAAAGATCAGACAAGCTCAGAAAAAAACTCAGATACCGTACTATACTATTGGTCAGAATATTACAATCGACCACTCATACAAGAATGTTATAAAACTCTATGAGAAAGAATCCTCGCACCATAGAAAACTTGTTGGGAAATGGGTTGTTCGTGGTCACTGGAGAAACCAGGCGCACGGTAAAGAGTTCAAGGAAAGAAAGATCATTTGGATTCAACCCTATGCAAAAGGGGAGGAGTTTGCAGAAATTATTGAGAAAGAATACGTAGTAAGATAAAAGGATATAAAATGAAACAAACTGAAGCCATTGAAATTATAATGGGAGGGCACAACATTTTTCTTACCGGCGCTGCCGGATCAGGCAAAACATGGGTACTAAACGAATGCATTGGAAAATTAACAGAAAGTGGCAAGGATGTCGCAGTAACAGCTACAACCGGAATAGCTGCAACACACATAGATGGAGCTACAATACACTCTTGGTCAAGGATAATGATTCGTGATGAATCAGATTTAGCTGATGATGATGTCATAGAACACATTGTTGAAAACGATAAGACTGCTCGTAAGAATATACGAGCATGTGATACTCTTATCATAGATGAAATATCTATGCTACACGCACACCAACTTGATGCTATCGATAAAATCTGCAAAGGAATTAAAAGATCAACCAAACCTTTTGGAGGAATTCAAATTATCTTATCTGGTGATTTCTTTCAGCTTCCTCCTGTTGTTAAAAATGGAAAGAAAAAATGTTACGCATTTGAATCGCAGACATGGACAAGGAGCAACATAAAAATTTGCTATCTTGAAGAGCAATACAGACAATTAGACAAGGAGTTCATCTCAATCCTAAATGAAATAAGAGAAAATTCGGTTAGTCCGACATCAAAAAAACTACTCGATAGCCGGTACCTTGCAAAATTAGAAAATGAAAGTACGCCATTAAAATTATATCCACTAAATCAAGATGTAGATTTAATAAACTCAAGTGAACTTGCAAAAATAAATAAACCAGCGAATACATACATAATGAACTCCTTTGGTGATCCAAACATTGTTGAGTCCTTAAAAAAAGGATGCATTGCCAAAGAAGAACTCTCATTAAAAATAGGAACTCCTGTTATTTTTATAAAAAATAACAGAAAGGAAGGTTATGTAAATGGAACACAGGGAGTCGTTATCGGATTTACAGAGCCAGATCTTGATACTGAAGATTTCGATGAAGATACCGATGAAGAATCTGATGATGAAGAATACCCAATAGTAAAAACGATTGATGGTAAAATAATTACAGCGCCTCCTGAATCCTGGAAAAGAATGAGACATGAAAAAACAGAAGGTCTCGATGAATATGGTGATACCGTAATGAAAGTACGCGAAGTTACTGTAGCATCAGTGACACAAGTTCCTTTGATACTTGGTTGGGCCTTGACCGTTCATAAGAGCCAGGGAATGTCGTTGGATTGTGTCGAAATGGATTTATCCCGAGTATTTGAAGAAGGTATGGGCTACGTTGCATTATCTCGAGTACGCACTTTGGCAGGTATTCGTCTTTTAGGAATGAATCAGATAGCATTGCGGGTTAATCCTAAAATTATTGAAGTAGATAAGATATTCAGAAGCGACTCAGATAAAAACAAAATTGAATTATGCTCAAAAGTTATTCTTTCTGAAAATTCAGATGAGAATTACGATAAAGAAGACGCTGATCTCGATGATATTTTTAAATCTTTTTATGATTATGTTACAAAACAAACTGGAGAACGGGCATCAAGAAGAACCATGGAAGCACTGGAAATTCTTTTTAATAGAATTGTTTCAGATCTTGATACGATTGTACTTGAGGCTACTTCACTGCATAAAATTAGTAAAAATACCAAAATGTCATGAGGTGCGTGTATGGCAAAAACAATATACACTGAAGAAGATATTCTTAAATCAAAGACTCCCATGGAATATATTGATCGATGCCTCAAAAGTAAAGTTTCCTGGGGAGAAAAATCAGCATTAGCGATACATTGGCAAAGAAAAACCGGACACACCAATAATGATATAAAATATGCACGTCACAGGCACCCCTACTGGAAAGCACGGAAGCTTGAAGGTAATACAGAAAGACACAGCAGCCACTTCACCAAAGAAGATCTTGTAGAGATATTGATATGAATAATGCGGTGACAAAAAGATATGTTGATATGCAATATGATGCGTTAAATAATGTATACTGGTGTCCCTCCTGTGGTAAGATCGTAATAGGTCACCCCGTTGATAAAATGTTTTGTACTTTGTGCAGTCTAGACGCAGTAAAAATACATATTGCTCCCAGCACAGCAGAAGCTGCCATGATAAAAAAGGGAGAAGCCCGCTTAACCAAAGAAGACCTTGTAGAGATATTGATATGAGCGATGAGTTTGATATACACTTTAAGGGTATGAGACTGCCTGTAGCAAGACACACCTGGGAAAAACCATTAAGACTTTTCTGGTGTCAATCGTGTGGTACTGTGCATGATGACTTTGATGTAGGGAACTTTGTAAAATATGTTCAATGTTTTTGTAATAACACCAAATGTAGAGAAATAGTGGTTGAAGAAGATATACAAAAAATATTGGACTACATGCGACAAAATAAAAAATATATTCTTACCAAAGAAGACCTTGTAGAAATATTGATATAATAATTGACATAGTCTCACTATAATGTATAGTAAACATATATAATAAAATTGGGGGTTTCATTATGAGTCTCATTCACAAATTAAATAAATACATAGATAAAAAAGAGAAAGCAGAGTGGGTTCCCAGTACTCATAAAGATTTAGATGGGGCGGCGTATGATTTCTTCAAACTTCATGGAGAAGGATTGTATAACATTTGTGTAGAGTCAAAAAACAATAACATTATAGCAAAAGCAATCTCTGCCCTCTCTGGAAAATATTCTCATGCATTTACTGCCTACTACTGTGAAAATATAAAAACTCAACTGATGGAGGACGAGTGGCACCGACTGGGATTGAAATATTTCACATATTATGGAGACTCTGAAGATATCGATGCAAAACTAGAAAAGATAAAGGTTCTTGTGTTGGCCAGTGCTGACAGCAATGGAATGAATTATTTTGATTACAGCCACTATCAGAAACGAACACTCGTTATAATGAAACCTTCCCTGACAGAAGCACAAACAAGTACTATTTTGCATTCATATCTGACCACTGAAACCATGAACGCACTCTACGACTATACCGGATTGGCCTTTTGGTGGCTCGACAGAATGTTCGATGATGAAAGAGCCTGGTACTGTAGTGAACTAATTTATGATAAATTCATAAAAGCTGGAATAAAAGTGGCAAAAGAAGCCGACCCGTCACCAACCCAAATAGTTGATTATGGCGATAAAGTACATTCTATTATCAGAAAAGATTAGAAATTCGGCAGAGGGGGGCACCTTTCTGCCGAATTAAATGTCGGTAGTTACGTAAATCTCTATATCTAATATACTATGGTTAAATATTATGTTACCTCCTATGTATCCTCTATTTTCATTGAGTATTTTTAATATCACTCGTCTTACTTCAGCTTCAGTGAGTTTTTCATTATCGTTTATAATAAAATCTTTATCTACATATTTTACTTGGCTGAGTCCATTTATATTGTTTAATAGATTATTACTTTCAATAATAATGTTACCATTAACTGTTTCAATGGCTGAAAACATTTCGAGGCTCCGCAGTTCAGTATTTATAACAGTAAGATCCGTATTTGTCTCCTCACAGGCAATCTCTGACGATTCAATAGAACCAGCATTTCCGTCGCACATTACAGCTATATTTAGAGGGGTAGTATAATCTTTAATAAGGATATCCATTCCTTCACAATAGAAAAAGGAAAAGATAAAACCACACAATATAGTTAATGCTGTATTTTTCATTATCCAACTCCTATGTATATATAGATAATGTATCAAAAAATGAGAAATAATTCAATTATTTTAAACAAGATTAGCATTAAAAAAGGATTTGATAAAATAAAAATCCGATACTAAAATAAAGACTACTGGGGGTAATCTATGGAAACACACTATCGCTGCAAAGCAAACAAGAATCACACTTTTACAAAAGACTCGATCAAGGAAGTTGTTATCTGCCCGACTTGCCACAATTTTGCGGACAGAGTGAAAGAACAAAGCCATGATGATTCTTTTGATACTGTTATTACTGCAGCAGCAATAGATGTCGTTGCTGACACAATGGATTACAGTAGCACCGATAGTTCATCTGACACGCCTTCTTCAGAATCAGATGATTTCTCAGGGGGCGGCGGAGAAATGGGGGGCGGTGGTGCTTCCTCCGAATGGTAAATAATTGTGTGGTATTGGGTTATTACCCACGATGCTTGTTTTGGAATGGAAGAAAAAAACGGAATTGTAACGGTAGCGCCATTTGTTGCTCGATGGACTATCGGAAAGAAAGTTGAGGAAGTCCTCACTTATTTCAAAAAAAGAGGAGCAGAAATTAAAAAATTTTCGTAAACAGAGGCGTATCTATGGTCAATCACCCCCAGCTAAAGCAAGGGGCTTGAACCGTGAGGATCAAGAGTAATTGGTTGATTAGGGAGCATTTAAAAAATGCAGAAGTTACAAGCAAAGTTAAAGAACGTACCAAGGAATACTTCACTAGTTCCTTGCTCTACAAATTTGTTGTTAAACAGAAAGGAAACTCTCAGTGCAACAGATATAGTACTGACTTGTAACAATCCCGAAGTGAATCAAGCTGCGAAAGCAGACGCCTTACCGCTGAAGAGTGAGATACTCTGATGTGGGCGCAAACCCCACAAATTTTAAAAAATGAGAGGAAGTATGTATGAAAAAACAAGTTTCGAAAGGGGCTAAAAAACCAGCAACATCGAAAAAGGGTGCAGTAGCTCCTGCAAAAAAACAAACCAAAAAGATTGAAGTTAAAAAATCAATCGCACCAAAAACAGTTGTTAAAACAAAAGCGAAGCCCCTTTCCCCCGCTATCTAATTACATAGATACCCATGATTTCTTACAGCAGTCATGGGTATTTTTTTGTCTTTAAAAAACAAAAAGCACTTGTTCGGGGCGATGTATTGTTGTGGGTACTGAACAAGTGCTTTTGTGATAGATATATTTGGGTACATTCGAAGATAGAATGTTATTAGTAATATACGCATAAATCACAAAATCATCAACAAAAAAATAACCGTTCTCTTAAAAAGCAGCACCAAAATTTGGCAATACCAGGCTTAAAAAGAAAGGCAGACTTGTTATCTTTTTGACATACCAAGTATATTAAAAATATGAAGGCTTCCATGAATTTTATAGGAACACTCTCCCTAGAACATTTGATAAAAATAGCAAATAGCAAAGATCTTACTGAAAAAGACTTAGCTAGCTTGATAGACACTGTTCTTGCTAATAAAGAAATAACTACCGCCTTCGTGGATAGCTGGAGAAATTATTACAAGTCTGGGCCTTTTAACAAAATCATGTCTATGCTGTTGCTCAAGCACAAGAAGGAGTATTTGTAATAGATATACCTCCCTATTCTTATGAAACCGGCGGGGGATACTCCTGGAAGAAAATACCGGATATTATTTTTGATGAGGATTACATTGTAATAAATAAAATAGATGCTGATCCTAAATCATTTGAAATGTATTACGAATCCTATTGATATATCACAAAGGAAAAAATTTATGAAAAAAGGAATCATCTTTATTATAATAGCCATGCTTACCATTATAATTATAGCTATTATGACATGTTCCATTGCTCAAGCTGAATATTACCCCTACCAAGATGGATGTTTTATTTGCTATGATCGTGATCACTATGTTGCCTTTAAGGGAGAGAACACACCAGAATTGCGTCAGCGTGCCTGGAAAGAACGAGGATGCAAAGTACTTTCTGTAACATCTCACTGCTACCCCAGCAATTTCTCTGTCCTAGTTTGGATAGATTTCATAGAAGAAAAATAAAAAATTATTCGACATTCCCCCCAAAAATGAGTACATTATCTACACATACATAGATTCTCATTGTAGGGGGGGAATTATGCAAGTATTAACCGACCTTAAAAACAATCTATTAGCGCAAGTACGCGATCCTAAAAAACTTCTATTTCTTCTATTCATAACCTTGCTTATGGTTGACTTCATTGCCAGAGGCAGGCTTGGCTATGTGGGTTACGCATCCTGGCACATTCAAAACATTTTAAAAGGATCTGATTGGCAATTCATCATTATTGTTCTACTTCTCATATTCAAAAAGTAGGTTATATGTTCGAATAGGGGAGATATAACGACGTGTACCTTTACCGGAAGAAATTCCGGTATTTTTTTGTCATAAAATCATATAAAAAAGTGTTTGACGGAAGTAAAGAGACATAGTAATTGTCTCATATATAATAAATTATGGAGGAATTTATGAATATACTTGCACCCACACACCACGAAAAAATTAAAAAGGTTTTTAACAAAAGTCATGAAGGTGAGATTTTTCACTACACACAAATACAAAAAATACTGGAAGCCTTCTACCCAGATTTAACAAAAAAGAGTGTTCAACCGTGGGATCACGACAACATAGGAAACAAAGGCGCTTGCTGCTGCGCTGCAACACAAGATAATTCTTTTGAGAGGCTTGGCGGAGGATACTACAAGGTTGCGCCGCATGAGAAAGAATAGAAAAATCCATAAACTAAAAATTGATGACCGCATTCGGCTGTATTTTTATGCAGGGAGACGCAGATGGACGTGGACCAAGTTCATGCGTCTTTACTCTCAGCCACGTTGGTGTCATTATCATGGGGCATTACATGGTATGCTCGGCTGCTGGTCTTTGAGTGGACTGCATGGAGTTGATGCACCATTCAAAAACAAATGCAGCGATTGTGAACTAAGTGATTATCATAAAGAGGGAACAAATTTAAAAAGAGGAGAATATGTATGAGCGATGAAGTAAAAAATGAACAGGAAGTCGGAGCTTTTGTTAGCTCTCTTAAACGAAACAACAAGCAAATCAGAGATGATAGAGCTGCAACTATTGCTGAAGATACTCAACTTGTGTATAAAAGAAAGATTGAGGATCTTGAAATGAGTATAAAGAAAATGGCGAGAGAGCAGGAAAACATGCTCGATCTTTCACCAACGAATGCTCAAAGCCTTATTCTTGCAAGTGATTTTAAATCTCAAGAATATGCTGACAAGGATGTTGAACTCGGTGTTAAAATACGCAATGCTGAGATTACTCTCGAAATCGCTAAGAAAAGATATGCTTACTTATTCGGAGGTCAATAATGGGTGGTGGAACATATTCAGTATCTAACGCAACAGCGAGTGTTGAAGCAAGCTATACGACTATGGATGTAAAAACTGGTCGTAGGCTGTTTAAAGCAAAAGAAGAGATATTCACTCAGAAATCTATTAACAACGCAATGAATCCTCATGGAATAGTTGTAAGGGAATCAAGAGATTCTGAAGAACATCCCAATTCTTTAGCAATAATTCTTGCTTTGGATGTAACCGGATCAATGGGAACTATCCCGCATCATCTCATTACAAAAGGACTTCCTACTCTCATGGGAGAAATCCTTGAAAAAGGAATTAAAGATCCCCAGGTTCTCTTTATGGGAATAGGAGATCATGAGTGTGATCAATCACCCCTGCAGGTAGCTCAGTTTGAGTCCAGCGACGATCTTCTGGATAAATGGCTCAAGGATGTCTATCTCGAAGGTGGTGGTGGGGCAAACTATGGGGAATCATATCATCTCGCGTGGTACTTGGCTGGGTATCATACAGCTATTGACTGTTTCGAAAAAAGGGGTGAGAAAGGATTTCTCTTTACCATAGGAGATGAACCAGTTCTTAAAAAAATATCAAAAAGCAAAGTAAAGGATATTATGGGTGATGGTCAGTATGAAGATTTTACGCACGATGCTCTTTTAAAAAAAGCTATGGAGAAGTACAATGTGTACCATCTTCATATTAAAGAAACTGCAGCTGGAAGTCGAAAAGAAGTTATCGATGGATGGAAACAAATTCTACATGATAATCTCATTGTCGTTGAGAATCATAGTGAATTGGCAACAACCATTGCTGACATTATAATCAAAAACGCTGCTACAAAACCAGAACAAAAAGTTGATGTTAAAATAGATATTAAGATTGAGAAACCTGAAATAATCTTATGAAAAAGAAGAAACTGTTGGCTGTAATCGGCTTGTTATATGGCGACGAAGGAAAGGGACTCACAGTCGATTACCTTTGCTCACAAAATCCAAATTCTCTTGTCATCCGCTACTCCGGTGGCCCCCAGGCAGGGCATACCGTGTGCTGTAATGGCATGCGGCATGTCTTCGCCAGTTTTGGGTCGGGAACATTTAGAAAAGCTCCAACATACATTTCGAAGTATTGTGTTATTGATCCTATCGCTATTTTAAATGAATATACTGTATTATTAAAGAAAGATCTTTCGCCTGTTCTTTACATTGATATACGCTGTCCGGTAATAACTCCTTATGATTCTTTTCATAGTGGAACAGATAAGCAGTTTAAAGAGAACGGAACCTGCGGGGTTGGCATTGGTTCTACGTATCAACGGGAACAGGATTTTTATTCTCTAACATTTCTCGATTTGTTTTACCCATCTGTTCTGAAGATAAAACTTGAGAACATTAGAAAATATTACGCAGGTAGAAAAGATTTTGATTTAACACTGTTTCTAAAAGGATGTGCCTTTCTTACAGATACCCTTAATTCTGCCTATTTTATTAAAAGGGCATATGGCATACCGAATATAAAATGTTCTACGTATATTTTTGAAGGGTCTCAGGGATTATTGCTCGATCAGAACATAGGATTCTTCCCGCATGTTACACGAGGAAATACGGGGAGCAAGAATATTGTAGAATTGTGTGGAACTGAAGATATAGAATTCTACCTTGTTACAAGGGCATATCAAACTCGTCATGGAAATGGCCCTATGACGAATGAAGATATACCCCATAATATACAAATCAATCAAAATGAGACTAATAAAAACCATCCTCATCAAGGAGTTTTTAGAAGAGCACTTTTAGATCTCAACTTGATTCATTATGGGATAAGTAAAGATTCTGTTATCTGTCATGCAAAGAAAAAAACTCTGGTTATTACATGCTTGGATCATATTAAAAATTCAAAGGTGCTATTTGAAGATACGTATAGATTTGTAGCCGCAGATTCTGTTTGTCGAAGTTATAATGAAAATGAATTCATTGGAAAAATTTCCAAAATGCTGGATATACCTGATGTTCTCGCAAGTTCATCAGATGAGTCTAAAAATATGAAAAAATTACATTTTAAGGGAGACTATAGGTATGAACTATTTTGAACAAGGTGGTGACGATGTTAATATTTCTATTATACGTTTAGAGATTGATTAAAGGAGAAAATATGAAAAAGATTATTTTAAGCATGGTTCTTGTAGTACTTCTAGCAACTGTGTCTTCAGCAGGAGTAGTGGTAATGAGAACTATAATGATTGAGGATAGCTGTGTAAAAATTATAATTCTATGTATCAATGGATATCAATACATCCATACAAAGTATTGTGGGGCGGGCTATCACGCAATTGTTCAGAGTTTTGAAGAAAAAGATGGAAGATCAGTTCCTATTAAATGCAATTATAAATAGCATGAAAAATAAATGTACAATATGTGGAAGCTATGCTATAAACTATCATCTCTATGATAGAAATAATGCTTATGATTTAGATTTGTGCGATGTTCATTATTGGATGAAACGAGCAAAAGCTGTTCGTAGTCAATTACCCAAGCCTAAAGGCCTGGGCTTGTAAGGTAACTTACAACAATCAAAAGAGTTGATTAGGGAGCATTTAACAAATGCAGAAGTTATCAGAAAGAAATACATACACACCAACGAATACTTCTCTAGTTCGTTGCAACTGTGGTTGTGAATTAAACAAAGAGGAAACTCTTAGTGTTCATGATTTAAAAACTTTTGATAACAATTCCGAAGAGATTCAATCTGTTCCTAGAGAACAGAGACAGAAGTTGAGACTATCTGTTAAAGTTTTTGTTTTAAATATGAGAGGAAAATCTCTTATGCCCTGTTCGCCAAAAAAAGCTAAACTATTGTTGAAAGAAGGAAAAGCTAGAGTTGTTAAAAGAACTCCATTTACGATTCAATTAACAACTGCTACTGGAGAAGCAAAACAAAACATAGTGTTAGGGATTGATACTGGTTATGGAAATATTGGATTTTCAGCAGTATCAGAAAAATCAGAATTGATTTGTGGAACATTGATACTTGATGGAAAAACAAAAGAAAGATTAGATGAGAAAAGAATGTACCGAAGAGGTAGACGATCAAGACATCACTGGTACAGAGAATCAAGATTTTTAAATAGAAAAAGAAAAGAAGGTTGGTTACCACCAAGTATTGAAAGAAGATATCAAACACACTTGACTTTAATTAATAAAATTAAAAAATTATTACCAATAACTCAAGTAATAATTGAAGTAGCAAAATTTGATATCCAAAAATTAGAAAATCCAGAAATTGAAGGAAAAGAATATCAACAAGGTTCTATGTATGAATATCAAAATATCAGAAGTTATTTAATGAGCAGAGAAAAAGGTTTGTGTGAACATTGCAAAAAAGATTTTAAAAACAACCCTTCCCATATTCATCATAGAAAACAAAAATCGAAAGATGGCAATAATAGATTAGGTAATTTGATGCTGGTTCATGAAAAGTGTCATAAAGAGATTCATAAAAAACCAGAATTATTGAAAAAATATCAAGTAGCATTAACAAAAAATTATAAGCATTCAACTTTTATGTCAATTATAAATAAAAAGTTATATGAGGATGTTGAAAATTTAGAAGTAACTTTTGGAAATATCACTTTTGTGAATCGAAATAATTTAGGATTAGAGAAAACTCATTATAATGATGCATTCGTAATTGCAAAAGGAAATAACCAAGAACGAACAAGACCGGTTGAAATAATTCAGAAACATAGAAACAACAGAACACTGCAATTAAATAGAAAAGGATTCAAACCAAGCATTAGAAAAAAGAAATATAAATTTCAACCAAAAGATTTGGTTAAAATTAAAGATTCAATTTTTGAAGTCAAAGGAATACATAGTTATGGAAGACAAATTAAATTGAAAGGTTTGTTAAATAATATAATTAATATAGCAATTAAAAAACTTGATGACTTTGTGTTCTATCAAGGAACTTTAAAATGGAGCTGGTAAAATTCATCCCAAAGCTGAAGCATTGGGCTTTCTTTTGCTAAGAAAATTGTAAAGCCTGGTTCAAAATTATTTCCATTGACCAAAAGAACGAAGTTTAGATTCACAGAAAAAGCTCTAACACTATTAAAAGAGGGGTATGAATAATGAGTATAACAAAATCCGTTGGTGAATTTATAGTGTATAAAGAATACACTGATGAAATAAAAGATCATGCGGTTAACATCAAAGTTGTAATAAACTATAAAAATAACACCTACGACATCAGCCCACCACACATGAAAACATTTACTTTTATTGATGGGGCTAAAAGTGGTGCAAAGTGGAAAGCTATTGCAGAGTGCATATCACTAGCTGTTGATTTTGCAGAGAAGGAACTAAAAGCGGTAGAATAGTCTATAATAAATATGCATAAGTGGCGGAAAAGCCCCAGTCCCGTAGGGAAATCTAATAGGATTAGATTAAGGGGTAGTCGCAAAGCTAAAGTAGATAGGCGGTGTACAACGTCAAATTAGCTTAAAATATCTACATAAGGGTTCGAGTCCCTTCTTGTGCAAAGACCGGTTGGAGATGACAGCTCCAAGACTACGGAGAGGAAGTATATTCCTCCAACAAAAATAAAGTATTCATATTATAGTTGAGTGTAGAGATTCATATGTCAGATTGTATTATTTGGAATGGCCTTAAGTGGGCACAAGGAAGATATGGAATGGATACATTAAATGGAAAATCTATGGGAGCTCATAGAGCAGCTTGGATTCGTAAAAAAGGACCTATCCCAAACGGATTGATTGTTTGCCATAAATGTGATAATGGACTCTGTATTAATATTGATCATCTTTTTTTAGGAACACATAAAGATAATATGCAAGATTGCATAGCAAAAGGCAGATTTAGTACCACATTAGCTAAATCCGATCAAAAAGGAGAAAATAATTGGAATGCTGGTCCGAGATTAAAAGAAAGAAATAAAAAGATAAAAGAAGATAGAAATAAAGGAATGACTTATTCTGAATTAAAGAAAAAATTTAATATAAAAAGTAACGGTCATTTACGATCAATTTTGAAATCGTAGCACGGAAAGACGGCTTCCCTTTCGGGGGAAATATGAATTAGAGGCATGATATAAATGAAAAAAGAACAGAAGCCAAAAAAACCTACAAAACTATCACTAGAAAAAGATGAGGTTGCTTTTGTAGTAGGAAAGAAATCGGCTCGAGTGTTTCTTCCTGATAGTGAATTCTCAAAGAAAAAAGTAAGTTATGAAGTATTAGCAATAACAGCGATTGCTATGCTCTACGTAGATCAAAATAAATCCTTTATGAAAATGATAGATAAACAAATAGATAAAATGATAAAGGACGCTGAGAAATGAAAAGAATCTTAGATATTCTAACTGTTCTGGGATTCATATTTTTATTTGGATGTTTAACACTCCCATTAGTTTTAAAAATGGTAAAATAAAATGCATAATGACAATAACATTTGTTTCGAGTGTAGGAAAACTTTTAGACGTAACGGATTTTGTCCCGAATGCGGAAAAGAATTAGTATTTGCTTCTCATATTGTAAGAGCACCGAAATCAAAACACCTAAACCGCTGGAATAAATTTACAAAGTGGTTAAAAGAAGTTAATTCCTACTACAGAGAAGAAATTAAAAGGATATATGATGGAAAATATTAAAGGAGTTCCTCATGGCAACAATCTATAAAGTAGAAATGACTATTTGTTCTGAATTTTGTTCGTACCCAGCAGATGAATTAAAGATTATACTCGAGAAAATAATTAAAGAATGGCGGAGTGAAGAAAACGGATTAGGCTTACTTGTGTATAATCTTGATGTAAAGAAAAAAGTATAAGAGGTTTTTATGAAAGCAAGGATTGAGTTGGAGTTTGATTTACCGGAAGAAATGGATGAGTATAAAACACATATGCAAGCTGCTGATGCAAGCAGTGCCCTTTGGAAAATAAAGGAAACATTTCATGGACGAAACAAGTGGGCTGAAACAAATTGTGAATTTCATGAAGAAGTATATGAGTTAATCTGCAATATAATTGGAGAATATAATATAAGTTTATGACAAAAGCAAAGTTATTAGAACTTCTCAAAGACATTCCTGATGACTATGAAATAATTTGTTTGGTTGATATAGCTGATCTTAAATTTTATGACGAAGTGATCATCAATAATTTTCACAAGATAGCGGTATTACAAGTAAATACAAACGGAGAATAAAAATGTACGATACAGAGGAATGTCCCTACTGTGAACAACAAACAGAAATCGACCATGATGACGGATATGGATACGAAGAAGGTAAAACATATCAGCAGGAATGCTCAAAGTGTGGAAAGACTTTTATCTATACAACAGAGATTAGTTTTACTCATTCATTAGAAAAAGCTGATTGTTTAAATGAAGGTGGAGTTCACGACTATCAGGAAACACATACATATCCTAAAGTTTGTGCTCGAATGCAATGTACTATGTGTGGAGATGAGCAAC
>Ga0209777_10003608_pt1 | contig 19015 bp, 35 predicted proteins | sample FrelakmetHBP12HB_FD_187147 | JGI IMG/M metagenome (GOLD analysis project Ga0209777, IMG submission 187147) | Freshwater lake sediment microbial communities from the University of Notre Dame, USA, for methane emissions studies -HBP12 HB (SPAdes)... | ecosystem: Environmental > Aquatic >...
AGATTTGTAGTCTGCTTTCAACCACTAAGCGATGCAACTATTCATATACCTCATACCTATCATTATCATAATCCCAATGTCTGAAATCATAAACTGAAATGTGGAAATAAAGGAATTTCAAAAGTTCAAAAGTAAATTGAGTTCCAGCATGATCGCATTTAGTATTAGTCCTTAAAGACAATTCAAACCAGTTAGCAAATCCCCACTGAAGCGTCAATTGTATTTCTAATCCTTTATTTTCCGATAATCCCTTAAAATAACAAAAGGTGTTCTTCCATTTTATAAAATTCATTAGTCTTTTAATTTTTCATAAAAATCTTTACCATATTTATCAATAATGTAATTGAGTATAGGCTTAATTTTTTCTTTCTCTATCATCTCAATTTTTAGAGGGAAAGAATCCAATTTTTTAATTGCATTTTCACTTACATATCCTTTTATTTCGATAAATTTATCCTCATCGCTTAAATAAAAATCGGGTATATATAACCTTTCTATATTACTTACATCAACATATTTATATGCTTTCCAATTTCTTTCAATTTTAATATTGAATTCTTCACAATATACAATATAAGCTAATTCCCATGTAGATGCAAAATAATGACATTTATAATAACCTTTTTTGCCTTTACCTGTTTTATGTATAGAATTAATCCAATTTTTATTGTTTAACATACTAACGGAAATCTTCTTTTTAGATTCATCGGTATGCTTAACAAATGGATTATTTTTATTGGCAATACTTAATTTTTTTGAAATTTCTTCTGCTTTTTCATTACCATAAATTTCTATATTTGTTTTGCCTCTATTATATCCTTGACCTTTGCCATTATTTCTCCTGTATCTTTTAGATACACCAGAACCATCACAACACTCATAATGTCTTTTATAATTATTTTTACCTATTAATTTTCCACATTTATCACACCCAACTTCAAATCCCTTTAAATTAATATTTATACTCATTTTTATCTTTATTTATAGTATATATAAATAAAGAAGCAGTCTGTAACATTTACACACTCAATTAGAGGTCAAGGAAAGACTCGAACTTTCGCATATAGGATTTGCAGTCCTATGCCTTACCATCTTGGCGACTTGACCTTATTATATATTAGAGGTACCTGATGGATTTTAACCACCGTAAAAGACTTTGCAGGTCTCCACCTAGACTCTCGGTCAAGGTACCATTTTTGAGCTAAAGAGGGAATTCGAATCCCTATTGTCTTTCCTACCAAGAAAGTACCTAAACCATTCAGTCACTTTAGCAATTAAAAACTCTTTCCTTTATTATACCTTTCCATTCTTTTATATCTACCATTACCTTTATTCAGTGCCTTATATGTTGGTGTTAATGAATGACAGTTTGGACAAAGTAATTTTAAGTTTTCTAATTTATTGTTTTCAGAGTTACCATCAATGTGCTCCAGTTCTACTGGAACTTTACCGCTTGTTATATTGATTTCATTCCAACCACATTTCATACATTCATTACCATATTTTAATATGAGATACTTTTTATATTGTTTACCATGTAATGAAATGTCGCCATTTTCAATCCTTATAATTTTATCTTTACTTTCAAATTCTTTATGACATTTACCAGAGCAAAATTTCCTAATTTTAGACATTTCTCTCCTATCTATTTCATAATTATTCTCACAATTAATACAATTTTTATATAATTTTTCTTCATTACAAGTTATGTTATAATCTATAACCGATTGTTTTCCTTTTTCCAAATTATTAAATGTTGTTGAACAACTATGAGAACAGAATTTCCTATTTTCGGATATAAGCGCATCAAATTTTTCTTTACAAGAAATACACTCCTTCAATTCATGTTTAATAGTATTAAACTTTGATCTAATTCCATATAAAGTCTTATTTCTTGTTATAGTTGCTCTCGAAACACCTAATATATCAGCTATTTCTTTATTTGTTAAACCATTTTCAGTTAATTGCCTTAATTCTATTTCATTTAATTTCATTTATTATATATTAAAATGAGCCTTTCCTCTTTTAAGAAAAGATTGAGCCAAATACCAGACTCGAACTGGTGTCTCGCAACTTACAAGGTTGGTATAATTGCCGCTATACAAATTTGGCTTTTTTGTTGGAATAGACGGCTACGATCCGTCCACCTCATGATTATCAGTCATGTGCTCTAACCAAATGAGCTATATTCCAATAGCGATCTACGTTTACGTGAGTTGTTGATCAGTACTCTCTATCGTTAAATAATAATAGACATCGGCAGTATTAAGGATGAATTTTTCGCACTTACCTATTTTCTACAATCCTTGGATACCTACTACTATTTTTTGTTGGACTGGCGGGTAACGATCCCACTACCTCGAATTTATCAGATTCGCCATCTACCATTGATATACAGTCCAATTTTTACTTTTAGCATTTTATTATAACAGAGCCGAGGTAGTAAAAACCTATTAACTGATGAGAGGGAATGGTCGGTTACGATCCGACTACATCCACGTTAACAGCGTGGCGCTCTACCAATTGAGCTACATTCCCATTTGTTGTCCCAGCAGGACTTGAACCTACGACCTCCGCCCGATAATGGCGGCGCTCTATTCTCTGAGCTATGCGACAATTTTTTGTAGTCCTGACCGGTTACGATCCGATTACTTCCTCCATGTAAAAGAGGCACTCTACCAATTGAGTTACAAGACTATGTTGCGGGAATAGTAGGACTCGAACCTACAACCTACTGATTAACAGTCAGTTGATCTAACCAATTGATCTATATTCCCTTGTGTAGTCCCAAACGGGTTCGAACCGATGACCTCCTGCATGTAAAACAGGCGCTCTACCAACTGAGCTATAAGACTATTCATTTTTATTGCGGGAGAAACTGGGAACGATCCAATTTCCACACGTTAACAGCGTGTCGCTTCACCTTAAAGCTTTACTCCCTTATTTAGTACACTGGGAGGGATTTGAACCCCCGTTTACAATTCCGCTACGATTAACAGTTTAGAAAACTGACTCGATTACCAATGCGTTTAAGCTTTTCGTCAGAGGAATCGAACCTCCCATTTCTCCTTCTCACCTGCAGGGCCGAGAAATGCTCCCAGAGCAACACACCTGATCGGGGCGTTTATGACGAAAATCTTGTACAGCAGGTGGGATTTGAACCCACATTTTCAACGTACCAGTTACGTGTATAAATCTTATAAGGATCCAACGGTACTGCTGCATTTTGGTGATTTAAGGCTTGTCACCACCTGACGGTTATTTCTTTGGTTACCGACAACTTTCAAATCTTATATGTACTTCCGAAGAGCAACGATCTCTCAACATCTGGGGTTTAAGTCCAGCACCTCTGCCAATTGGGTCACGAAAGCATAAAGAAAAAGTCCCAAACTTTTTGCGAGTTTGAGACTTTCTAATTCCTTTTTATATAATCTTATATAATCAGCTTAGACATAATCTCATAACCCCTCTTATCACACATAACGTATTGACGTTATTTATGATAATGGTATTATTAATATTATTTCTAAGAGTTTTCATAATTGTAAGTTATATATTGTTATTGAATATTGTTTTTCTCCTACTACGGATTTTTTATTGTAAATTGTATTTGTTTGTTCGTTTCTTATTCTATTGCAAAGATAATGAAAAGTTTTGAAACTGCAAAATTTATTTCAAAATTTATTTTATGTAATGTTCAAGTAAGTCATTATAACTTTTTTCCCAAGCGGCTTTCTCCTTTTCTAATCTTTCCACTTGTGCTTTGTAATCTATCACGGTAACTTCAAATTCTTCGAATCCATCACCACCATCAAGTCTTATAACTTGAATTCCAAATTTCTCAATTATTGATGATAATCTATTTACACCATCATCTGGTTGATCGTCATAGAAAACTTTGAATTTGTTCATATCTTTTCTTATTAGATTACAAATGTACGACAAAAATTTGAAACTACAAAATTTATTTCAAATTTATTTTTTTGTAATAACAAATCCATTTTTATCAACTAAATAAGCTATTAAGTCAACCAATGTATCCAAACCATCTTCGAAATCAATATGCGAATTCTCATAAAGTTCTTTAAGAAAAACTTCACCTAATAAATTATGACTATCCTTGTAATGTATCGGCTCTTCTTTTAATCCTGTTTCAATACCATTAAAACAGGATTCCCAAATTTTCGAATCTTGTGCCATTATATAGTTTTTTTAGTTGAACTGAATATTAACCATTCAGAAAGAGTTTTTTTATCCATTTTATTTAATTCATTCAAAAGAATAAGATCAAGAGTAGGCAGCTTCAACGAAATATGGTATAGCAAATAATAAATAATATAATAATCAAATTCGTTGAATTCAAAATTGCTCATTATTTGGTTTTTCTTAATTCGCAAAGTATCTATTAAATAGAATAAATTTTCGTTATCCTTTATAGAAACCAACAGTGGATACTGTGACCACCAGATTTCATCTATTAATTTTAATATATCCTCTCTTACATCTTTTTTCATCTAAATCTTATAGATTACAAATATACGACAAAAAATTGAAACGACAAAATTTATTTCATTAAAAACACTATTAGGGACACACCCACAATTAATATATATTTTATGGAATGGAAAGAAGAGGAAATAAACTACATGATCGAAAATTATCATTTGGTTGGACCTACCAAAATACTAGAAGATTTCAAAGTTTTGTTTAATATAAACAGATCTTATAAATCCATAAGATCAAAAGCTAATAGATTAAACCTAATTTTGGATAAAAAATATATTTATCCCAATAAAGAAATGTTCTTGAATATAACTGATATAAGAATATCTTATATAATGGGATTAATATGGTCTGATGGATTTTTAGTAAATAATCAAATAGGAATAGAAATAAATAAAATAGATATGGATGATATAAAATCTATGTTTTTTGAACTCGGTGAATGGTATTACACAGAGAGATTAAGAAAAAACCGAAATAAAATAACCGCAAATATCCAAATATGCTCAAAAGAAATAACTGATATATTCAAATTATATAATTATAAAAATAAAAGTATAGCTTCCCCAGATTTACAAAAAATGGGAATTAAGGGCGATAATATAAGATATTTTATAAGAGGAATTATGGATGGAGATGGGTGTATTTATACGAAAAATAGAGTTTCTCAAATACACATAGCAAGCACATATAATCAAGATTGGAATTATTTTTCTAAAATTATGGAAGAACTTGGTATTAAATTCAAAATAAGGAGAATTCTTAATAAGAACACCTCCCATTCTATATTTTACATGGGAGGTATTAAAAATAATCTATATTTCTTAAATTGGTTATATAAAGATTATGATTATATAGGATTAAAAAGGAAATATAATAAATACTTGGATATACTCAATGTAGTTCTCTAAATTCGTTTATATTTAATAGGTAATGACTAGTATATCCATTAATACTTATATTTGTGTTGTGGAAATGCCCGTATGCATGGAATTTTATATTATTGCCATTTTTCTTCAAAATATCAAACATTTTAGTAATATTAGTTCTTTCAACAGTAAGATCATGATGTAACAAAATATCATTATCCGCAAAACTATCTACAAATGAACCAAATCCTCTCCTGTTATCTGGATAACAATACTCAGGACAAGAATGTGTTATAATAACATCAATGTCGGTAATATTAGCCAATTTTTCTTCATCAAGAACAAAAATCTCGTCTTTCCAATAACTCTCTCTATGTGAGCCATATTGAGAAGCGTGTCTATCAGAACCAATTCTGTACATACGATCAATAGATACTGCACCACCAACAAATAAATATTTTCTATCAAATATATCCATTGTAGTGTAATCTTCAACCAATTTCAAATTGGAATACATATGATTGCCTTTGAAAAAGGTAGGATCATCATGGTTACCGTGTATAATAAGAGCAACTATATTCCTTAATTTAAAAAATTTATTTAATAATAATAATGTCTGTAAATCTGTTTTAGGATTAAATCCAATGCCAAAATCTCCAACCTGAATTAAATAGGTTATATCTTTATTATTCCCAATTTTTCTTCTTTTTATTTCCCCTTTTAGCCATTCAAAATTGCCATGTATATCACCAAGATATATAACGGATCTCATTTCTTCTTTCATTAAACAAAGATACGAAAAAATTATGAAGGGAACAAATAATTTTTTATATATATTAGAGTAATATATGACACACATAAATATAATTGAAAAGATAAAAAGTGAATATCCAAAAAATGGATTTCAAAAAACTGCCAATATAATTGGTATTAGTTTATATAATTTAAAAAAAATTATCAAAGATAATGAAATTATATTATCCGATAAAGAAAGGAGAGTAGAATTTTCTAATTTTGAAGATATAAATAAAAAAGAAGTTGCCTATTTTTTAGGCTTTTTATGGTCGGATGGATATATAGATAGAAATGAAATTGCTTTGTCAATAAAAAGTGACGATTCCGTAACTATTTTAAATATATTAAATACATTTGGTAAATGGAGAATAAATTACAGGATTAGAAAATTAAATGGGAAAGATTTTAAACAAGCATGTATAAGAGTAAATGATAAAAAAATAAAAGATTTTCTATTAGAAAATGATTATGGTAATAAGTCATTAAATACACCAAGTAAAATTTTATCAAAAATACCTGATAATTTAAAATCTTATTTTTTTAGAGGATTAATAGATGGCGATGGATGCTTTTGTTCTAAAAATAGAAGTTATTTTTCAATAACTGGAACAATAGAACAAGATTGGTTAGAAATAGATAATTTATTAAAAAATCTTGGTATAAAATATACTTTAACGAAAAAGGAAAGGAAAAGTGGTAATTCAAGTTATGTTGTTATATCCTCCAAAAAGGATATAACAACATTGGGTAATTATATTTATGGTATTAATTTCGATAATATAGGATTAAATAGAAAATATATTATATACAAAGAAATTATAGATAAACCAATATCAAAGTATTCAAGATATAATTAATACCCTTCGGGTAAACCGTTTTTTTCTATAAATGCTTTCGCTTCTTTATTCTTTTTTACGAAAAAAGGATCATTTTCGTAACTTTTTACCGCTTGTTGTAAATTAGTAATTACATCTGCACCATAAAGTATTACATCTGCTCTGTTAGATACAGTTACCAAAGGTGGTAAATTAACTCTACCTAATTTCCATCTTTCTATAACTAAGTCCGGATTTAACCTCGCAGAATGCTTAGGTGGCAAATTTAATAATTCTTCTGGAGAAAACTTAGTTAATTGTCTTTTTCTCTGAACATAAGTACCCCTTTTGAAGAAAGCCGGATAATCATTCCAATTAATGCCTTTTTGAAAAAGCATTTCTTGTTTTGTAGAACTATCTTTACCGTGTAATTCAGTGTGACTATAATAGTGTTGTGCAGCCATACTTATAGAATTTTTGGTAGCATCTAACTCTCTCCATAAGAAAGTATTAGCAGCTTCATCTACAGTAGGAACATTCCACACACGACAGTCAAATCTAGGCATTAAATGCACTTTTTCTGGTAGATATTCAGCTAATTTTCTGTTGAAATAAACTGAAGCCATTGCCGCCAAATCCGAAAGCATTTTGAAATAACGTCCATCAAAATATATTTTAGATTCATATGTATCAGAATACCAAGTCAAAGTAATTTCATCTGATTGAGTATAACCACAATTAGCATTAGTTTCCTTAACTAAGTACTGAGTAGTTTCAACCATTAAGTTGGATAATCTTTCGTCAAAAGGTCTTTTAAGACCTTTAGTGAATTTAGAAAATCCTTTACCATCTAATCTCGCCATTACTGGGATTTTCGGTAGTAATCGTATTCCGCATGTTTGGTTCTCGTAAGATTTCATCCTATCTCCCAAACTATCATTCTTGCTCATATAAGATATTTTAATATAATTAAAGATATTTCCGTATAGGCATCTTGCCTAATTATTTCATCTGATTTGACATTAAATTCTCCATCATCAAATTTAAGTTGAGATTTTTCTCTTAATTCAGCTATTTCCTCAAAAATTTTTTCTAAAGCGTCCATTTTCATAATTTATTCAAAGTATATTTTGTCCATTCTGTGAATTTTCCACCTAATGGAATTACAGTATCATCATCATTGATATTTATATCAAATTTTATTTCAGCCGATGGACTTTCATTTTCAGGAAAAGCACATGCTATATTTCCTTCCAAGCTTTCAACTCTATAAAATTTAACAACCCAATCACATTGGATTCTTATAAAGGATCCTATTCGCAAAGTTCTCATGTATAATTTATTTTAATATTTCTTCTATCTAATTCTTTTTGAATTATACCAGCTTGTTCATATTTCTGTTCTTCTATCCTATCTTTGAAATGAGAGAATAAATTATCGTCTGACATTAATCTTAATGCTTGCATGTATAAATCATGTGGAACAGAAATATCCTTTATTGTAATACCTTCAATGGAAGCACCTGACATTTCTGCTATTATAAGTGCGTCCTCAAAATATTTTTGCCTCTCTGTTTTCATAATTCAGTCCATCTGACAAATCTTTTTTTCTCAATTAAATCATGATTCCAATCTACTATGTAATTACCGTTACTCATTCTTACAACCACAACATAATCGTCAATATCTATTTGCATTAAGACATCAACATCAATCGGTGGTTCCTGTTCACTAAAGTCTATCCAATTCATTTTAGTTATCATATAATACTAGTATTCCATTTTTTAATTCAGGAACGTCATTAAATAAATCTTGAATCCAAAAATCTTTGTCATTTTTATCTATATATGTTCGTGTATCACCATCATATATACCCATCCATTCGGATAGCATCCTTTCGGTTTCAGCATAATCGGCTTCGTATTTTTGTACGTACCAATCAATTATCATAGAGATCTATGTGTTGTGATATTATCATAAAGTTATTATTGTTTTAAAACCTAATCTATTTAATTCAGCTTCTAATTGAATTATTGGCATATCACCCATATAAGACATAAAACCCTCAGTTTCATCTATTAACCCTAACTCATCTTCCAATTCAGCTTCAAACATTTCAGCAATATATGCCTCAATTTCTTTACCTTCAAGAGAACCTTCGTGTGCAGTTATGCCTATATTTATTTCGTCCTCATTATACGACTGTATTTCCCAATCAATAGTGGATTTCGACAAATCACGTAATTCTAATAAAATTTCGTTCTTTTCCATTATAATAAATTTGCTAATCTTTCAATTATGATTTGAATATGTTCTTCTTCCATGTTATTATATATCATCCAAAATTCGAATTCCCCAAATTGACAAACAGTTTCGTGTTGAATATTAAACTCAACATCACCATCACAAATTCGTATTGAATTTATAACAATATCATTAATATAAAATGGTCCTTCAAATACAGGATTTCCCTCACTTAATATATTAATTAAGGTTATTAACCTATTTTTATTCGTGTCCGACATAGTGTAAATTTTTATAGTTTTTAGCTTCCTTTTCTCCATTTTTCCAACCAATAATCCATTGTGTAGAATCTTTACCACTATAAGGATTTTTTAATGTATTAATACTATGAAAATAGGCACGCCTGCCTTCATAATATTTATTGCTACTGTCTCTAGCAAAAGGTGATTTATTATCTTGTGCTTTAATAGTCACAAAAATTACCATTGCCGAAATTATTAATAATATTTTTTTCATAAGTTAGTCCCACCAAGATTCCAGATTTTCTTCCAGAATTTTGAATAATAATTTTTTTGCTTTCGCATTTTTCAATCTACTTATAACCATTGCTTGAGTTCCTTTACTATTTGGTCTATTATAACCACCATTAGTTTTCAAGTAATCAATTGCCTTTCTATGCGTTAATTTATTCTTCGCAAAGAAATCATCATAGGTTTCGGATATTTCTTTTATATCCATTTGATAATCGCCTCTATATCCTCTTGAATTATATACCTCAACGTCATCAACATCATCCAAATCAAAAGGAACATAATCAATATCATCCAAAATAGAATCGATTTTTCGTTCTCTGTTTTCGGATGCTACACGAATTTCAGCCTTCTTAGCCAAATCAGCGATTTTATCTTTATCACCAATTGGTATCCAATTGAATTCTGATTCGTGATAATCAGAATATTCTGATTCATATCCACCAAAATCACTCATCATATCGGGCCAAATCCTATCAATTAAACTAACACTAAGACGCATATACTTAACGTCTCTTTTCCACTCCATGTGTCTTTGAGTTCTTTCAATATAATCAGCCGTATTTTTGATTTTTAATCTCAATACATCTAATGTGAATTTGTAATCCCAATCTCTATCTTCCCAAACAATTTTACTCCATTTGAAGATATTTCGAATACCTTGTACAAAATCCCTAATAGGGATTTCAATCGTATAAGTTCTAGTATAGCTCCACCAAGAATCAATTTGTTCAGCTATAGATTCATCTCTTTCCGGAAAATTCATTATTTCTCGCTAAATTTTTTATAGTCCTCTTCTGAGACTTTATATAATTTCAAAGCTTCTTCCATAGAAAGATACCCATCTTTCGTAGATTGCTCTACAACCCAACATCTTTCCTCAAGATCACTAACACCAGCTAGCAACTCTTCGCCTACACTACCATCATCACCGCAATAAAATAATCCTTCTAAAGAATCTATTTTCACTTCTTCGTATCCTTCTCCACCATCTAATAATTCCATGTGAATACCAAATTTTAACAATTCAGGTATCAATGTTTCTATAAAATTGATGGCATACATATCATCATTATTATAATGCAATTTTACTCTTTTTTCCATAATTTATATTACTTTAGCAAAACTTCTTTTACCGAATTTTATAATGTCGCCCGATTTAAGAACAAATAATTGAGCACCATTTATACCAACTTTTTCGCCATTTACAGCGATAGCATTGGATTCAAATAATCTCCTTACTGCACTTTTGGAACCACTAATAAGTCCTTGCAGAACATCTACAATTTGTCCTAGTGGAACCTCTTGAAGATTTTCTGGTATTTGACGATTAGTTATTACATTATCAAAATGTTCAGAACCTTTTAATGCTAATTCGCTATTCCAAATTTCTGTTGTTATTTGTAACGCCAATTCCTTCTTTTGTTGCATAGGATGTTTTTCCATATCAATATCATTAAAGAAAATTGGTAGCCATTCTCTCATTGTACTATCGCTAATACTCATTACTTTACCAAAAATATCCTCTGGTGTATCATTTAAGAAAATACAATTATTAAATGATTTTGACATCTTGCGACCATCTAAGCCATTTATAATTGGTGCTAAAATACAAACTTCTGGTTTTTGACCTAACATTTCTTGCACTTCTCTTGTTATAACAAAATTGAATAACTGGTCATTGCCACCAACTTCTATATCTGCTTTCAATTTAAAAGAATCTATTCCTTGTAAAATAGGTCCCATTAATTCGTGCATAGCAATTGGAGTATGATTAGCCATACGATTAGAAAAATTATCACGGTTCAATAATTTTTGAACTGAAAATTTTGAAATAATATCCATTAATTCAGGCAATTTAATTTCATTAAACCAGTCTGCATTAAAGACAAATTTCGTATCTTTGCCAAGAACTCTTTCAACCTGCTGTATAATATTACTTGCATTAAGTATAGCATCTTGGTGTGATAGAATTGGTCTAGTCGTATCTCTGCCTGTCGCATCACCTATTTGAGCAGTAAATGTGCCTAATAGGATAGTAATATCGCAACCATTATCTTTTAATTGTCTTACTATTCGTAAAGGCAATAAGTGTCCTAAATGTAGTTCCGGCCCAGTTGGGTCAATACCAAACTTTACTATGCCTTTTTTAGACATAACATTCGTATTTTCCGGAAATGTAGTGAATTTCATAACTTTTATTTTATGTACAAAAATACGAAAAATTATTCACAAAAACGTATTTATATTTTTAATATATATTATATGAGAATATGTAAAAAATGTAATAATGAGAATACCGAAGATCAATATATAAAAAATGGAAAAGTTTGCAAAATATGCCGAAATTTGAAAATGAAAGAATATTCAAGTAAAAGAAGAAAGGATAATATATCCTATCAAAGATGCGAAGATATTGATGAATTTATAAAAATCACAGAATTGCACGAAATAAATAAAAAAGGTGTTATAAGAAATATTAAAAGTTTAAGAATAATGAAACACTATATTACTTATGACGGTTATGTGGTTATAAACCTTACAATAAAAGGTAAAAGTATTTGCAATAGAGTTCATAGGTTAGTAGCAGAATCTTTCTTAGAAAATGAATTTAACAAGCCGGAAGTTGATCACATAGATAGAAATCCACTAAATAATAATTTAGAAAATCTAAGATGGGCGACAAAAAAAGAAAATCTATCTAATCGTGGATTTTTATTTTCGGAATACAAAATTGAATATTTCTCGGATCTTAAGAATTGGAGAGTTAGAGTTAATAATATATTTACCTCACACAACACATTAGAAGATGCGTATTTATTCTTATCAAATTACAAAAAGTAATTTATTTTGAGCAAGATGCCGGTCTCGAACCGGCCCTATTTCACATTGGAAGTGTGATGCCATACCTACTAGGCGAATCTTGCTTATATTCTATATATTAATTTATACGTCCTCTATATGATCATCACATAAATCATATCCTGCCTCTTCATAGTTAGATTCTTTACCACAGAAACAATATCTTTTCTCGGTTCTTTCTTCTACCCATCCAACCCCATCATAATAATTAATGGTTTTTGTCGGTATTAGATCGTCTGGTGCTGCAACTATTTCAGCTTCTTGGTTTAATGTAAGAAGCATTTCTACTAAATCTTTTACCTTCATTCTAATATTTTATTTATTCTTTGTTCTCTAAATTCAGCCAATGACACAAATTGTTCTGGTTTATAATGCCCTATGTAAATATAATCTGTCGATACTTTCCATACATTGATTGAAGTTACTGGATTTCCCTTATCATCTCCATGCACATATACCTGACCATAATATACAGTATCTTTATAAATGCCAGTATTATAAATAGATTTATCTCCATCCGAAAAATAATATGGCTTCATATCCGTTTCTACACAAATAAATTTAGGTAAAGGAAATTTAGCTCCCGGTGTACCCTCATGACCTTTTGGTCCACAACAGCCTTGTGAACCAAAAACTATTTCTATTTCTTTTTGCACAATCTTTCGTATATCTTCTAATTCTGTCCACATAATTATCCCGGAAATGCAACTAAATCATAAGTAAATAATTCTCTCCTTACTTTAAGTTTTTTTATTTCCTCTTCTAAATTTTTCTTTACTGGTCTAAACCCTTTATACAAACCAAATATATCACTTATCGCAAAATAAATCCAAGGTAATTTTTCAGATACATTATATGTAGCTTTATTAACCGCTTTGAAATAATTCAATTCGGGATAAACTGAATATCCAATAAAAGGAGCTATTTGGCTATGAAAACAACAATCCTCACATAATTGTTCCTGTATTTTCCTAAGCTTCCTATGAAGTTTAATTGCTTTGAATAATTTCATTTTGAATTATACGAAAAATTAATTAAAATGTTTAATATATAATAATATGAATTATTTGAAGGAATTTGCTGAATTTATTTTAGAAACTAGCACTAGTAAAATGACTAAATTTGAATTTATAAGACTTGCTACTAAAAAATATGGCAAATTATACGATTATAGTCACCTTACTAATGAAATTAATATTGACATGAACACTCCTATTAGGATTTCATGTAAAATTCATGGTCCTTTCAATTCAACTCCTCTTAAACATTTAGGCGGTAAAGGTTGCCCAGAGTGTTATACAGCAAATACTCCTAAAAAGATAACTGATCAGGAAGGTTATGAAATAACAACAACTTCGGACAGACCTAAAGCTTTTTATCAAGCTAAACCACATTATACTAAAAATATGATTAGAAGGAATTAATTTATTGGTTCATCCAAATTAATTCTGAAATATATTCTTTAATTTGTTCATCAATTATACCATTATAATTACCATATACAACACCAATATTTAACAACTGCCTTGTGCATAAATTATTTTCAGGTCTTGAATAAAATATATTTTCTATATTAATAGAAACCATTTCACCTAATGTATTAATTCTATATGAGTATGATACGTCACCTGCCATACTATAATTAAGAAACCAATCTAAATTATCACCCCAATGCGCTTCACAAAGTTTATATCTTACATCAGCTAATTTTTTATTTATATAAATACAAAATTGTTTACATTTCTCCTCATTTGATAAAATATCAAATATTTCTTTAAAGTTATCTTCCATATTATTTTAATTGATAGGTTAATCTTAACATTAATTCATTTGCTCCGTATTTAAGACCATTTACATTACTGGATATTGTGCAGACACTTAAATTTCTTTTAATTATCATTTTACTGGCTTTAAATTTTATAATGTCTTTATCTATACAAAAAGCCAATTCATTTAATATATTATCCAAAGTAGTTTCAATATCATACTTATCTCCTCTAATATCTACTTTTATTTCGATATTTTTTTCTACGGCTTCTTCAAACTTAATAGATAAATTATCTTTATAAGGATAATTTAATGTTGTTGTGTATTCAGGTTGTACATCAAATATATTTTTAATAATTAAATCTCTTAATTTATCCTGATCCATTTTTTTATCATAAAGTGATACATCCCAATAAACCTTTATCTTATTAGTTATCTTATCCAAAACTTTTAATAATTCGACTGGTGTATCAATACACACATCACATAATTCCACAATATTGTCGTAAATATCTTTCTCAACATTACTAAATAATTTATTCTCAATAAGTAAATCTAAATTTTTATTTGCCATATTTTTATTTGTCATATTTTTATTTGCCATATTTTTATTTTAATTTTAATTTACATTCTAAAAATTCTTTTTTATTTCTTTTCCTCTTTTAATTAAATCTTCGGTAATTAATTTTTCCACATATTTAGAACGATTTAAATTTCCTATATCTTCAAGATATTCGTCCATCATCTCTACTAAATCAGTATTTACGGTTATCCCCGTCTTTATTTTATATGTTTTATCTTTCATTATATCTTTTATAATTGAATTAAAAAAAGTTTATAAATTACACTAAAATTACACAAAGGTAGGCTATTAATTTAATATATACTATATGAAAAAGGCAATAAGTAAAAGCAGAATATCAATATCAATTGATAAACAATTGGATGATATATTAAACGAAGAAATAAATAATAAATCCAAGTATATAGAATACCTAATTTATCAGGATTTATTGAAAAATAGTAAGAACGAAAAAATAAAAATTATACTTATATAATGACTAAAACGGAAACTTCCAAGATATTAAGATACGCCAAGAAAATTAAGGCTTTAAACTATTTGGGTAATAAATGTAAAAATTGCAGTAATAATAATTATTTTTCTCTAACATTTCATCATATAAATCCTGATGAAAAAGAATTTGGATATTATGATCTAAAAGAAAATAGATGGTCTTTAATAGAAAAAGAATTAGATAAATGCGAATTGTTATGCTTTAATTGTCATTTAGAATTCCATTTCATCAATAATCCTTTATTTGATATAAAAGAAATGGATAAAAATAAATCTATCTATAATAAAAGGAAAAATAAATCTATTTATTTAGAATATAAAGGCTCTGAATGTTCTAAATGTGGATATAACAAATGCCAAGCCGCATTGACTTTTCATCATCGTAATCCTAATGAAAAAGAATTCATTTTAAGTTCTGTAAAAGAAAGGTTCAATAATATAAATGAGCTTAATATAGAAGTAAAAAATGAAATGGATAAATGTGATTTATTATGTTGTAATTGCCATAATACGGAACATGGTGATATTGATTTCTTTGAAAGATATAGAGATTTAATTTACGAAAAGGTTAATAACTATAAAGAGAAATCCCCTAAAATAGATAGAGAATTAATTAAGAAAATGTATAATTCTGGACTTAAAAAGATAGAAATTGGCAAAATGCTTAAAATTAATAGAGCTACTATAAGTAGAATACTAATAAAAATAAATGGTGTTAATTAACACCATTTATTAAATCTATATCAATACCGTGTGTTGACATCCACCAATTACGGTCTTTATCTTTATGCTTATCTTTTAGATTATTATACCTATTTAATATTTTTTCTTGCCTTAAGATTTCTTGTTCGTAAAATGGATGGTCAATTATTATATTTTTCAAATAGCACATGCGAAGTAGTTTCCTCAAAATAGAACCTTGTTTATTGTACGTAGGAGTAAATCCGGATTCTATTATCTTGTGTATAGTTTCAATTAGCGTTTCTTCCGTAGATTTCTTCTCACTAGTTAAAACCATATGTAATCGCTCGGAACCAAATCCACAATCAATACAATCACCCAAAGGATTAACTATATTACCAATTTCTATATCATCTTTGTAAAATTCAGTGCAATAACCACCACTATTTTCACCATCACTCCAAATACAACCTTCGTCAAGACGAACTTCAATTTCGTAATTGGAATATAATTTCACCCAATCAGGTTTATCTGGATGTATAGTCACATAATCTGGTTTTATCCCAATTTTATTTAAAAACTCCATCCAAAAATCTACCGATTGTTGAACTGACATTTCCCTGAATGAAAATAATCCTAACATATTAAAATATAATAAGTGAGTGCCATCTCCAATTTCGGAGAGATCATTTAATCTTAAACATGATTGTATATTTGTTTTGGTTCCTTTATAAGTGGTATCATTAAATAAAGGTTTATATTGCTGCATCCCAGCAATCGAAAACATGGTGGTTTCGTCATAAGAACGGACATTATCGTCCATTTTGAATTCGATTTTTTTAACGTCACAGAAAGATTTATAACTTTCTATGACATTTATGCGTCCAGCGTGTTTCCGCCCGTGTTTGTGTTTTTCATATTATTGTTTGTTAAATTCGGAAATTTTATCCAAAATATTTTTATTAATTGTGTTGTTTACTTCTGTGAAGACTTTCTCCAAAACTACTGGATGAAAAAAGTTTTCTGGTAATTTCATATCTTTAACATCAAATTCTACTTTCATTCCGTTTTCAATTAATCTCTCTTTTTCAACTGGTATAAAAATACAATCAATAGCTATTGATGCTCCTAAACTTCCGGTAACTGAATTTGGTCCTTCGAAATAAAAATCCGAACTTCTTTCACCGCTCCATACATATGGAGGTAATTTATTTACTGCATATTCGACATTGAATAAATCTCCTTTATTTTGAGGTAAGCCTTTTACCCATTCTGTGTACGTAACGTACCATTGTCCTTCTTTGTTCTTTATTGTCCCTTTCATATTTTGTATATGAAGAAATCAAATAAAGTTTATTTAAGATTCTGTAATTGAATTTTCAATTCGTTTATCTTGGACAACTGCGTAGGAATATTTATTTCCCTACTATCAGATGTTTTTTTAGTTAATGATGTCCTCATTTCATCTTCCAGAAATGTAATCCTTTCAGATAACTTCGCTCTTTTCTTATCTATTTTTGCCATAGTGAGTGCAATGAGTATTGGGTCTCATACCGCCGCTTTATAATCCCGCAGCATTCTAGCATTAAAATACACACTCCGTGTTGTGAAGAATATCGGTATCGAACCGATCTCTGCTGCCGTCTAACAGCATGTTCTACCAATGAACTAATTCCTCTGGAGCCAGCGGGCACTCCGCCGAGTGTGCGTTCCCTAACTGGCATTTTTTATATTTTCATTTTTCTACCTTTTATCCAACCCTCATTTAAATAAATTTCCAAATCTTCATTTTTTATTTTTCTGCTACCATTTTCATTATATATCCAACAAGTTCCAAATGATGAGTTTTTATCACCTATTCTTAATTTCGCCTTTTTGCTCATTTTTTCTTTACTTTCATCTGTATGTTTCTTTCCAGTCCAATCAACACTTTTAAGAATTCCTTCTTTATGTAATTTTTTATTTTGAACTATCATTTTATCGGTTTGTCTTTTTCTAAATTCTATATCCTTCCAAGTTATAGAATTCATAATAAGTGCCGCTTTTTTATTTTTAGCTTTTCTTAATTTTTCATTAGAGTTGATTGATTCAAAAGAATCACCTCCAATTATTATATTATATACATCTTTTCTGTAGATAAAATCTTCATTAACGATTTCTTTTTCCTTACTGTAAGCCTCTATTTCATTACCATATATAAATAGAATTTCTTTTTTAAAATTTATTAATCCATATTTTTCTATGGCTCTTCTTATTAATTTACCACTACCAAAATAATTATCCTCGATGATATTTGTTGAGTGTTTCCCTATATAAATTTTACCATTTATTAAATTAGTAATTTTGTAAATTGTGTGATACATTCGAACTTTTATTTTATATATAAAAGTTCGAAGCCGCTCAATCACTATTTTTTGTGGAGCCAGAGATAATCGAAATCTCCCAAAAACAATGCAAATGTCTTTCGCCACCTTGGACATGTGACCCCTCTTTAAATAAATGGTGCGAATGTAGATTTTCACTAACTCGATTTAGCGGTCGAAACCATTTATTTATTATTGAGCAGAAAACCAGATTCGAACTGGCACTTTCAGTTTGGAAGACTAATGTGCTTACACTCTCATGCGTTACCGTTAAACACTATTCCTGCTTTTTTGAGCGAAAGACCGGACACGATCCGGCAAACCTTCTCGTTGGCAACGAGATGCTCTACCATTGAGCTACTTTCGCTTATTTGTGGAGAATATCGGCAAGCTAGATGACCACTCCCGGCAGTCCCATTCCCCTTTTATGTATCCTAGAACGGTTACGATCCGTCTTTTCCTGTTTGAGAAACAGGTGAACTAACCAATTATTCGACTAGGACATTTAGAAG
>Ga0209777_10003609_pt1 | contig 19012 bp, 17 predicted proteins | sample FrelakmetHBP12HB_FD_187147 | JGI IMG/M metagenome (GOLD analysis project Ga0209777, IMG submission 187147) | Freshwater lake sediment microbial communities from the University of Notre Dame, USA, for methane emissions studies -HBP12 HB (SPAdes)... | ecosystem: Environmental > Aquatic >...
GGTCATCGTGCTGGAGGGAGACTTGGGCTCGGGAAAAACAACTTTTTTACAGGGGTTTGCCAAGGGGCTGGGCATAAAAGAAAAAATATTGAGCCCGACCTATGTCATAATGAAAAGATTTAAAATGCCGGGCGGCAAGAACTTTATCCATGTCGACACTTACAGGATTAACAAACCGGAAGAAATTTTGGAAATTGGTTTTAAAGATATTGTTAAAAACCCGGAAAACATCGTAGCTATCGAATGGCCGGGAAAAATTAAAAAATATCTGCCCGAAGGCATTATTATAATAAAGTTCAAATTTATAGAAAAAGAAGAAAGGGAAATCCGTTTTACCTAAAATCATCAAAATGGTAAAATCACATCATGGAAAACAAAAATAAATTACTCATCATTGATTCTAATGCGCTGCTGCACCGGGCGTTCCATGCCTTGCCGCCCTTGAAGACCAAGTCCGGACTGAACACAGGCGCCATCTACGGCTTTCTGCTGATTTTGTTCAGGGCGATAAAAGATTTGAATCCTAAATATATGGTGGCCTGTTTCGATTTGCCCCAGCCTACTTTCCGCCATGAGAAATACAAAGAATATAAAGCCACCCGCGCCAAAACTCCGGACGAAATCAAAGAGCAGCTGCCGGAAATGAAGGAAGTTTTGAGGGCTTTTAATATTCCGGTTTTTGAAAAACCTGGGTTTGAAGCAGACGATTTGATTGCCACGATTTCAACAAGAGCCGGCAAGGATAAAAAAATAGAAGTTTATGTAATATCCGGCGACCTGGATATCTTGCAGCTGGTTTCTAAAAATATAAAAGCTTATACGATGGGCCGGGGGATAAAAGAAATGATCATTTATGATAAGGAAAAAGTTAAAGAAAGATTCGGGATAACTCCCGAACAGATGGTGGATTACAAAGCCCTTGTCGGCGACACGTCTGACAATATCCCCGGGGTCCCGGGCATCGGCAAAAAAACTGCCGCCGAGCTTTTGAATAAATTCGAAAATTTAGATATAATCTATAAAGAGGCGGAAAAAGGGAACGAGGGAATAAAGCCGAGGATAAAAGAACTTTTATTGGAGAATAAAGACCAGGCATTCCTGGCCAGATACCTGGTGGAAGTAAAGAGAGACGTTGACATAGACTTCGATATCAAAAAATCCCTTTTCGGAAAATATGACCGGAAAAATATCGAAGAGTTATTTAATAAATTTGAATTTTTTACGCTTTTGAACCGCCTGCCGGGCGCAGGCCAGAGAATCGAAGATAAAAAACCTGAGCCTCAGAAAACAATCCAAAAATTATTATGAAAAACAGAGTTTTATTCAAGATAGTCTCTCCGATAATCATTGTCGGGCTTTTTGTGATTTTTGTTTTTGTGGCTGTAAGTTATGGCAGTTTAAGCGCCGAAATTTACGGGATTTTCGCTCTAGTAGTGGTTTTTATCTTTTTGTTCGGTTTTGCCATCGGCCAAAAATTCACTTCGCCCTTGAGGCAATTGCTTGACAGGGTTGAAAAATTAAGCCAGGGAGAGTTCACTTCCAGGGTTTATCTTGAAACCAAGGATGAATTCGAGGATTTGGCCCAATCTTTCAATAAGATTGCCGAAGAGCTGGAAAGAAGCCACGAAGCAGCCAGGGAAGCCGAGAGTATGGCCGATGTAAAAGTCAGGGCCAAGACCAGGGAGCTGGGGGAAGAGATAAATAACTTGGAAGAAAAAGTAAAAAACAGGGCTGAAGAATTGCAAAGGATGATCGAAGAAACGAAAAAGCTCCAAGACCTGGCGAAAAGCCGCGAAGCGGAAATAGCGAGATTAAGGAAGGAAATCATGGACTTGCGCTCGTCTGTCAGCCAAGGCGGACCCAAGCTTCAAAATGGTCCGGCCAATCGCGGCCAGCCCCGTTCTTCCCAGCCTCATCCTCCGCAACCCCAGCATCCGCAGCAGCCGCGTCCGCAAAGCCCGCAGCCAAAAATTTACCAATAATCATTTATATGCCGGAACTCCCCGAAGTAGAAACAACAGTCAAAGGTTTGAATTCAAAGGTCCTGGAAAGGACCTTTGTTGATGTATGGTCTGATTGGACAAAAACGATAAAGAAACCCAAAGATTTCAGCCAATTTAAAAAAGAGATAAAAAATAAAAAAATAAAAAAAATATGGCGCAGGGCCAAAAATATAATTTTTGATTTGTCAGACGGCCATTCTCTTTTAATACATCAAAAAATGACAGGGCATTTATTGGTTGGCAACTGGCAGCAGGTTTCAGGCAAGTGGGTACCTGCAGAAAAAGAAAGCCCGCTTAATGATCCTTACAACAGGTTTTTGCATTTAATTTTCTTTTTAGACGACGGCAAAATGCTGGCGCTTTCCGATGCAAGGAAATTTGCCAAGGTTGAATTATGGAAAACAGAAGAACTGCTTAATTCAAAAGAATTTAAGAACTTAGGTCCGGAACCATTGGAAAAAGATTTTACTTTTGAAAAATTCAAAGAAACCTTAAAAGGCAAAAAGGGCAAGGTAAAGCAGGTTTTAATGAATCCGGAAATAATTGCGGGCATAGGCAATATATATTCTTCAGAGGCTTTATGGGTTGCAAAAATACATCCTGAAAGGAATGTTTCAAGCCTGGATGACAAAGAATTAAAATTGCTTTACGAAGCGATAAGAAAGGTTTTGGAATTGGGAGTCAAACTGGGCGGGGAAAGTTTTTCTGATTACAGGAAGCCCGACGGCAGCAAAGGAGATTTTGATACTGAAAGGAAAGTATACAGGAGAGAAGGCCAGAAATGCCACAGGTGCGGGACGGAAATAAAACGGCTTAAAGTCGGCCAGCGAAGCGCATTTTTCTGCCCTAATTGTCAAAAAATATAAAAAAGTAGTATATAAAAAAAGATAAAGAATAATTAATTTAAATTTTAAAAATATGAAAAGAATAGACATTGGATCCTTGAATGAACCAACAGAATCAGAAGATGAAGAAGAAAGAAGAATACTTGGAGATGAACTTAAAAAAGCATTTGATGAGGAAATAGAAGTCCAGAGAAAATTAGAAGAGTTAAAAATAGAGTTGCTCGAATGTAAAAAAAGATTGATTGAAATAGATGATCGCAGGCTCGTTATAGAGTTAAGCGAGACAGAACTGGTGGAGCCATTAGAACCGGAAGACGAAAAGGAGTATGAAAAAGTTAATGGAAGAATAGAAGAAATAGAAAGAGAAATAAAGGCACTAGAAGGAAAATATGAAGCGCTACAATCTTCCGATGTTATGAAAAATTATAATGCTAATGTAGAAAAATTTAACAAAGCTGAAGACGAAAAGACAAAAAAGAAAAACGGCGGTAATAATTAAAATAAAAGATAATATAATTTTAAAAATCCGCCTTGAATAAAGGCGGATTTTTGTTAGAATTGAAGCATGATTATTTTCCTTTACGGGCCGGACACTTTCAGGTCCAGACAAAAACTGAACGAAATATTGGACGAGTACAAAGAAAAAAATAAAAAGGCATTCAACCTGAAATTTTTTGATTGCGATGAGCAAAAGGTGGATATTGCAAAACTGAAAGACGAGCTCCGCCAGACATCCATGTTTAAAGAAAAAAAACTGCTGGTAGTTAGTAATCTCTTTGGAGATGCGGCTTTGAAAGAAAAATTCCTGAAAGAAGCGAAAGATTTTGTGAGTTCTGGCGAGGTAATTGTTATTTATGAACCGGGCGCAATAAAGGCCACTGACAAGCTTTTGAAATTTTTAATCAAAGAAGCTAAAGCCCAGGAATTCAAGCCTTTGGACGAGCGAAATCTTAAAATTTGGATAAAAAAAGAAGCACAAAACCAAAAAGGAAAAATTGATGATTATGCTGTGGAAACCCTGGCCAGTTATAGCGGCGGGGACTTATGGCAATTGTCTAACGAGATTTCCAAAATGATAAATTTCAAGAAAGACAGGACTATAACCAGCCAGGATGTAAAATCTTCTTTAAAACCGAAAATAGAAAATGATATTTTCAGGACAATCGATGCCATTGCCCAAAAAAATAAAAGGCAGGCGCTTAACTTGCTGGCCAATCATTTAGAGGAAGGCGACAACGCGTTGTATCTTTTATCGATGATAGGCTATCAATTTCGCAATCTTTTAATAGTTAAGGAATTATTAGAAAAAAATGTTCAATATGGCATGATTGCCAAAAGAAGCGGCCTGCACCCTTTTGTGGTGAAGAAAAGCTACGAGACCTGCCGGCAATTTTCTTTCGCTGAACTAAAAAAAATCTACCGGAAGATTTTTCAGGTAGATATTGATGTTAAGACCGGTAAACTGGATCAGGAAATGGCTCTGGAACTTCTGATTGCGGGGATATAGTTATTTGGCAACCAGCTTGCCGATTGATTGAGCAATCCTGGATTTCTTTCTTGAAGCGTTATTAACTTTTATCACGCCAACCTTGGCTGCCTTGTCCAGAATCTGGTAAACCTGGGGCAAAATCTTTTTTGCCTCATCAATTTTCTTTTGCGCGACCAAAGTCCTTACCTCCTTGACGAGGTTTTTTAATTTATCGCGGTATACGAAATTCCTTTCTCTGCGAGTGGCATTCTGGCGGATAGCCTTTTTAGCTGATTTTGTTATTGCCATATTTTATAAAGCTTCCCATCCGATAATTCTTTCGGCTGCAACTTGAAATTTTGGCTGCAAAATCCTCAAAGCTCGTCGGCTTATCCGTTTTACTGATAAACCTCCTTGCTTTTCGGCTTTTTCGCTCAAAATTTCTTCTTTTCGCTACGAAAAATTATCGGACGGAAAGCTTTTTGTTTATTTGTTTAATAGATATATATTTATCATATATAGCCTAAAAAAGCAATATATAAGGCTATTTGCCCAGCTTTTTAATCAAGTCTCTTATTTCCGCCGCCCTTTCAAAATCCAGGTTTTTTGCGGCCTCTTTCATCTCTTTTTCCATCAGCTTTTTATCCTTTACCAGCCATAGCTCTGATTCCACTCCTTTTTCTTTTTTGCCGAACTCCCAGTCCTGGATTTTTTTGACTATCTGTGTGGGGACTATGCCGTGTTTTTTATTGTAATCTTCCTGGATTTTGCGCCTCCGGTTGACTTCATCGATGGCTGACTTCATCGAGCCGGTTATTTTGTCGGCGTACATAATGATTTCTCCGTTCTGGTGTCTGGCAGCCCGGCCCATTGTCTGTATCAAGGTTGTCGCATTTCTCAAGAAACCTTCTTTGTCGGCGTCTAAAATCGCCACCAAAGAAACCTCGGGCAAATCCAATCCTTCTCTTAAAAGATTGATCCCTACCAAAACATCGTATTTTCCCAGCCTTAAATTTTTTAATATTTCAGGGCGCTCCAAAGTTTTTACTTCCGAATGCAGCCACTGGGATTTAATTTTTTGTTCGGCCAGATAATCCGAAACTGCCTCTGCCAGCCTTTTCGTCAAAGCCACTACTAAAACCCGCTGTTTTTTAGCGATGCGGATTTTTATTTCAGATATCAAGTTTTGTATCTGGTTTTTTGTGGACCTTATTTCTATGGAAGGCTCCAAGAGACCTGTCGGCCGGATAAGCTGCTCAACAATATTTTTTTTGCCGGCTTTGTTTTTTTCGTAATCAGACGGAGTGGCAGAAAGATAAACCGTCTGTTTCTCTCTTTCTTCAAACTCAGCAAAAGTGAGCGGGCGGTTGTCTATGGCAGAGGGCAGGCGGAACCCGTAATCAATCAAAGTCTGCTTTCTGATCCTGTCCTGCACGGACATCGCCCTTATCTGTGAAACTGTTAAATGCGACTCGTCAATCAAGATCAAAAAATCAGAGTTATGGAAATAATCGAAGTAATCAATCAGTGAAAATGGCGCTGAACCGGGCTCCCTGAAATCCATGTGCCTGGAATAATTTTCAATGCCGTGACAGTAGCCGACCTGTTCCAGCATTTCCAAATCATAATTGGTTTTTTGTTCCAGCCGTTGCGCTTCAACCAGTTTCCCGGCCTCTTTCAGCTGTTTCAATCTTTCTTCAAGTTCAGTCCTGATATTGGCTAAGGCTATTTTTATTTTATCTTGCGGAGTAGCCCAGAAGTGTGACGGGAATATCCTGTAGGACGAATGTAATTCTTTAAACATAGGTTTCACGCCGTCGGGGGAAATTGAGATTTTTTCAATCTGGCCGTCGGTAAATTCCACCCGCAGGATTTCGGTTCCGGTTACTAGTCCCACTTCAACCATTTCTCCCCGTACGCGGAATTTGGCCGGCTGTAGTTCAATGTCATTCCTTTCATACTGCAGATTTGTCAGCTGTTCTATGAAATCTTTCCGTTGGATTTTTTGTCCGGTTTTTATTTCAAAAGAAACAGCCCGGTAATCTTCGGGCGAGCCGATGTTATAAATGCAGGAAACCGAAGCGCAGATGATAACATCATCCCTGGAAATCAGGTCCTGTACAGCCGCATGCCTTAACCTGTCTATTTCTTCATTGACCCTCGAATCCTTTTCAATATAAGTGTCGGTCTGGGGGATATATGCCTCGGGTTGGTAATAATCGTAATAGCTTACGAAATAATGCACGGCATTTTCCGGAAAAAATTCCTTGAACTCCTGGTAAAGTTGCGCGCACAGGGTTTTATTGGGCGAAATAATCAGCACAGGCTTCTGCGCTTTCTGTATTACTGAAGCCATTGTAAAAGTTTTGCCCGAGCCCGTAACACCCAAAAGCACCTGGTGTTTTTCGCCATTTTTGATATTTTCCGAAATTTTCCTTACCGCCTGTGGCTGGTCGCCCGTAGGCTGGAACTTTGATACCAGTTTGAATTTCATATATAATACTGTAATACGACAATATGATATCTTATTTACAGGGAAAAATTATTTTAAAAAAGGATAAGTTTATTATCCTGGAAGTAAACAATATCGGTTACAAGGTTTTTTTATCCAAGAAATCTATCTTAAACCTACCAGAAATCGGGCAAAACCTCAAACTTTTCTGTTTCCACGACGTCAGGGAATCCGCCGAAGACCTGTATGGATTTTATACATATGAGGGCTTGGAATTTTTTGAGACCTTGAATGATATCCGCGGAATCGGTCCGAAAGCCGCCATTGAGCTTTCTTCTTTGGGGCCTTTGGAAAAAATTAAGGATAGGATCTTGAGCCACGACGAAAAATTATTTTCCTCGATACCCGGCATCGGCCAAAAAAAGGCGATGACCATAATTTTGGAATTGACCGGTAAGATCACCAGCTTATCTAAAGATAAAAAATCTACCGGCGACGATGTTGAAGATACTTTGGTCGGGTTAGGGATTGCCAGGCCCAAAGCCAAGGAAGCGCTTTCAAAACTGCCGCGGGAAATGAAAAATCCTGAAGAAAGGATGAAAGAAGCTTTGAAAATAATCGGCCAGCATTAAATCTGTTGACAATAATTGTTGTTTTGTTAATATCAGAATATGAATAAGTTCTGCCAGATAAACATTATTAGCATTATTATTTCAAACCTCTCATGAGGAAGCGGTAGTTTTTATAAAGAATCAGCTTAAACCGCCTCTTCCTCAAAAGAGGTTTTTTGTTTCAAAAACCTCTTTTGAAAGGATGGGTCGGAAGGGAACGGGGAATGAGTTCCCTTCCGTGTAGGAAAATAGCCCCGCGAACGGGGCGTTAGAAACCGTGGGTTTCTAAGGAGTCCCGTAAGGGGCGACAGAAGAGGTTTTTGTTTGCAGGCAAGAACTTTTCTGGCCCGTACATTGAAAATTTAAAACGAAGGGAGAAAACATGAAAAAAAGAGTTGAGATTTATGATACCACCCTCAGGGATGGTTCTCAGATGAATGAGCTTTCTTTTTCTGTTGACGACAAGCTGGTTATAATTTCCGTTCTCGACGGACTAGGGGTCGATTTCATTGAAGCCGGATGGCCCGGCTCCAATCTGACGGATGAGGAGGTTTTTAAGCGGGCGGCCGGATTGAATCTGAAGAACGCCGTTGTGGCGGCTTTCAGCATGACTTGCCGGAAAGGGATAAGCCCCAAAGACGATGAAAGCCTGGTAAAGCTGGCAGATTCGAAAGCAAAGATTGCTACATTGGTGGGGAAATCATCAGTAAGCCATGTGACGCATGTGCTTCATTCTTCTCTGGCAGAAAATTTAAGGATGATCCGGGAAAGCTGCCTTTTTTTGAAGGATAAGGGCATCAGGGTTTTTTATGACGCGGAGCACTTTTTCGACGGCTTCATCGAACATCCCGGATATGCCCTGCAGACCTTGCAGGCTGCCGTCGAGAGTGGAGCCGAAAGGATTATCCTTTGTGATACGAACGGAGGGAATTTTCCGGAAAAAATCCGCGAGCTGTCGAGCTTTATTGCAAGGAACATCAAAGTCCCGTTAGGCATCCATTGCCATAATGATTGCGGCCTGGCGGTTGCCAATTCGATTTCAGCGGTGGCAGAGGGAGTTGCCCAGGTGCAGGGGACAATCAACGGATACGGTGAAAGATGCGGCAATGCCGATCTGTGCGTTGTCATACCGAACTTGGTTTTAAAAATGGGGTTTGAGTGCCTCTTGCCGGGGAAGGTGCAAAAAATAACTGAAGTTTCTCATCTGATCGCTGAAATCGCGAACATGAGGCCCGACCCGGGCAAGCCTTTCGTCGGCTTGAATGCATTTACCCACAAAGGAGGGATGCATGCCAGCGCTATGGAAAGGATGGTCACGAGTTACCAGCATGCTGATCCTGCGGCTGTAGGCAATAATTCGAGGGTAACCGTTTCTCAGCTTGCCGGCCGGGGGAATATACAGGCCCGGGCAAGAGAATTCGGGATTGAACTGAGCATTGAGCAGGCTGCGCTTGTGCTTAAAAACGTGAAAGAGCTGGAAAATATGGGTTATCAGTTTGAGGGTGCTGACGCCTCCATCGAGCTTTTGATGAGGCGGACCAAAAGCGGTTATAAAAAACCTTTTGATAAGCTTAACTTCACCATTGTGATAGATAATCGCCGTCCGTCAGTTACGTCAGAGGCGGTCATCAGGATTAAGCTTAATGGAAGCGAACATCTGGAAGTTTCAGAAGGAGACGGTCCGATCAACGCTTTGGATCTGGCCCTGCGGAAATCCCTTCTGAAATATTATCCATTCTTGGACCAGGTCAGGCTGACTGATTACAAAGTCAGGATTTTAAACGGGAAAAATGGAAGCGAAGCAAAGGTGAGGGTTATGATTGAATTTGATTTCAAGGGAGAAGAATGGGTAACTGTAGGCTGTTCCACGAATATTGTGGAGGCCAGCTACAATGCCCTGATTGATGGCTTTGAATACGCCATCCTCAAACACAAATAAGAGAGAAGTTAAGCCGACTCTGAGAGCCGGCTTTTTTTACTAATTTTTTTTCTTGTGCTAGATTATATTAATGGCGATTAAAAAAGAAATAGAAAAAATAATTCCCAAATTTGTTTTGCGCATATACCACTATAAGCTGGCTTTGTTATCCGCAATTTTTTACGGTTTCCCGTCCGGAAAACTTATCGTGGTCGGCGTTACCGGCACAAAAGGCAAGTCCAGCACCGTGATTCTGGCCGGAAAAATTTTGGAAGAAACCGGAGCAAAAGTGGCTTGGCTGACTTCGGCTACGATAAAAGTCGCCGACAAAGAAATCTTGAATCCTTACCATATGACAATGCCCGGCCGGTTCGCCGTACAAAAATTCTTGAGGCAGGCCGTGGATGTGGGATGCAAATATGCAATCCTGGAAGTCACTTCCGAGGGGATAAAGCAATATCGCCATAAATTTATAAATTTTAATACCGCGGTTTTTACAAACTTGCAGCCGGAGCACCTGGAGGCGCACGGCAGTTTCGAGAATTACAGATACTGCAAAGGACTTTTATTTGATGTGACAAAACAAAACCATGTTTTGAATATGGACGACCAGAACGTAGATTATTTTTTGAAATTTCCGGCAAAAAACAAGATAAAATACGGCATAAATAATACAGGCGATATCTCGGCGAAAAACATCCGGGAGGCAAGGGAGGGAATAAAATTTTCAGTTAATGATGAAAACTTCGATTTAAAACTTTTAGGAAAATTCAATGTTTATAATTGCTTGGCGGCAATCGGAGTTGCCTTGAGCCAGGGTTTGGATTTGAAAATTTGCAAAAAGGCGTTGGAAAAAATTGACGTCATTGCCGGCAGGATGGAAGTCGTGCAGGAAAATCCGTTTAAAGTGATTGTGGATTTGGCGCACACTCCCGATTCTTACGAAGAAGTTTTCAAAGCAGTAAAAGCTATGCCTCATAATAAAATCATTACGGTTTTCGGTTCAGCCGGCGGCGGGCGAGACAAATGGAAAAGGCCGGTTTTGGGAAAAATCGCGGCGGAAAATTCTGATGTCATGATCATCACTAATGAAGACCCTTATGATGAAGACCCAAAACAGATCTTATCTGAAATAAAATCAGGGATTGCAAACAATTCTTCTGTGTTTGAGATTTTAGACAGGCGGGAAGCAATTAAAAAAGCGCTGGGATTGGCGGGACAAAATGATATTGTTTTAGTCCTGGGCAAAGGCACTGAGCAGTTGATGTTTCTGCCTGCGGGAAAAATTCATTGGGATGACCGGGATGTTGTCCGAGAGGAAATTTCAAAATTAAAAAAATAAAATATTTTTTGCCGCTGCGAGGCGGTTTTTGTTTCTTGGAATATTGACATTTAGATAATCATTGATAAAGTATTATTAGTACGTTGTTTCGTCGTAGAAGAACTGGACAGGGTTCCTCTGGATACCAGAGGGGAAAGAGGAGGTGTCATTGTGCGTAGTGAACCGAGGGTTTTGTGCGTGGACAAGCTTGGCAACTGCCAGGCGTTTATATTGGCGGTTGCCCTGAGAAGGGCCCTTTCAAGAGAAAAGGAACTGTCCCATGTGGAAGTTGACTGGGCGGGTATTTCCGAGGAAGATTGTAAGAGTATTGTCAGTGACCTTGTACTGGGAAGTTTAACGGCCGTCGGGCTTGGAATCGAGCTCCACCGTATCGGCGGCAGGTTTGAGTGTTATCCCCTGAGCACGGTTCCCGAACCGAGTTCGTGCAACCTGATTATCTGCTCTGAATCTTATCAGGTAACCCAGGTACGGGGAAAGGTGGGGCCGGACCCTGTGATTATTCTGGCGAATGCTCCGGAAGGGATTTGTCTGCCCGAAAAAATACCGGCCGAAGCTTACTTTGCTTGTGTCAATATGATTGTGAAAAAAGTCGTTCCCCCAATCATCTCGCAGGTTAAAGATATCCTGGTGCCCGCCTGATAACATCGCGGGCATAATCCATAATCAGTTCAGTTCTTCTTTTTTTCTCATGGCCGGGCGCTTTTCGCTTCGGCCTTTTTTTATTGCTTTTAATCAATATTTAATATAAACTGTAAAGATGTCGTATAAGACATAAGAATAACTTAAACTAAAGCGTATTATCGAATAACATCCTATGTTTGTTAAATTAAATCTGCCCAAATCAATCAGGAAATTCATCCGAACGGAAAAAGCCAGAATAAGGCGGGAAATTTTTGAGTCCCAAAAACAGGATGAATTGATAGCGGAACTTTATAAAAGATTCATAAAGAATAAACCAGCTGAAAATATTGTTCAGGCAGGGGCCGATGCCAAACCCGAGAAAAAACAGGTTAAGAAAATAAAGAAGGCTAAAAAAGCTAAAAAATGAAAGTAACAGAAATCTACAATTTAGCACTGCAGATGGGAGTTGCGGCCGATTTGAGAGGGAAAGATTTAGTGGAAAAAAATCTGCAAAGGAAAAAAGAAAAATTTGAAAGCCTCCCCGAAAAACAGAAGGCGTCTTTTGATATGGATTCTTTGAAAAATCCGTATTCTGATACTCAAATCCTGAACATATCAGAGGATAAAGAGATTAAAAAAGCTTTATTCGGCATAGATATCGAGCCGGCGGAAATCTTGATGGCAAAAGAATTGGGCGGCGTTGACTTGGTGATTTCCCATCATCCCCTGGGAAAGGGATTGGCAAACTTGGCAGATGTTATGGAATTACAGGCCGAAGTCCTGGCAAATTACGGCGTGCCGATAAATGTGGCCGAAGGATTGATGCGGGAAAAAATTTCGGAAGTGGCCAGAGGAGTCAACAAAGTAAACCACCAAAGAACCGTTGATGCGGCCAAACTTTTAAAATTCAATTTGATATGCCTGCATACCGTCTGTGATAATCTGGCCGCCACGTTCCTGAAAAATTTGATAGAAAAAAATAAATTAGAAAGGCTGGAAGACCTGATAAATCTGCTTAACCAGGTTCCGGAATATAAGGAAGCCATGAAAATCGGCGTGGGCCCCAAAATTTTTGTTGGGAACCCCGAAGGCCATTGCGGGAAAATCGCCATTACTGAAATTACAGGCGGCACCGAAGGCTCGCCGAAACTTTATGAAAAAATGGCGCATGCGGGCATAGGTACTGTGGTGGGGATGCATGTTTCCGAAGAACACAGGAAGGAAGCCGAGTCAGCGCATATAAATGTCGTGATTGCCGGCCATATGTCATCTGATTCTCTCGGAGTTAATTTATTTTTAGATGAGTTGGAAAAACGGGGAATTGAAATCGTGCCCTGTTCGGGATTGATAAGGGTTTCTCGCGCGAACACAAAATAACACAAAGCGGAACACAGAACTACACAAAAAACTGGCAGAAAGCCAGTTTTGTTTTGTTCTTGACATATTTTCAAAAAAGAGTATTATAATGACATTCAGTTCCCTGACATTTGAGAGTTAACATTTGGGTTTGGTTGGCACTAAACCGGCGTTAATTCATAGGGGAATGGGAAAGGAGGGCCGCATGTCTAAAATTAGCATTGCGAGCCGTGCAAAGCAGGTTACCAGCAAACTGTCACTGTTCGGGGGTGGCAAAGGTCTGGAAGCTGTCAGGGACATTATTATCTCGGGCAAAGCTCAAATTATACACGAGTACGGGCGTGCGTGCCAGGTATTGGTTGACGACTTCAGTTTGCTTGCGATGCTCGCTGCAAAAGCCGTGGATAAAAAGCTTCCCAAACCCAAGCCCTATAAAAATACTAAAGCAGTTCGGTGCGACCTCGCCTGGCTGAACGGGTATAATTCAGACCCCGGAGTTGGCGGGCCTGAAATGGGTTTGTCCGAAGTGGCGATTGCAATCAAGAACGCCGGCCACGAATGTTACAAAGAAGATGTCTCAGAGATAGCCGAAAAGTGCAACAGGCTGGCCGGCCATTTCGCGGCCATCGTGAAGGCAGCCTAACCAGCGCCAATATAGTCAACATTTATCGACATACAATGTGGGGAGATCGTCTTCCCACCTTTTTTTACAAATTTTTTACCAAATAAGTGTCTTTTAATTTGTAGCCGAGTTTTTTGTAATATTCTCTCGCGCCTATGCCGGAAATGACGGCGATTTTTTTTGCACCAAAACTTTTTGAGATTTTTTCCGCTTTTGTTATTAATTTTTTACCCAGTCCTTTGTGCTGAGGGGATACAGCAGGGTCTTTTAATGGATGGAGCTGGCCATAAGTATGCAGTTCACGGATTATGGCGCTGTTTTTCAATGCCGGGATAAATTCTTGGCCCGACGGTGTCCGCAGCCTTAACAAGCTATAAAGACGTTCGCGGTTTTTACTTTCGTAACTTAAGAATATTTCCTTGCCGCCGGAGGCGTTATAATCTTGCCGGAACAGAAATAATTTTTCTTTCGGATTGTAATCGTGTCCGACTTCGCGGCAGCGGATGCATTTGCATTTCCACCCCTGCTCTTTGGAATTTTTTGCCAGCACCTGGCGCATGTTGGAGATCTTGGCCGGGCCTTCGACTATGCTGCCCGAAGGTATATCGCGCGTCAGGCGCTGGATGCGGCAATAATACGGAATAATTTTTTTAATCTCCAGTAAAAGTTCAGTCAGCTGTTTCTCTGTATAGGGTTTGTATTTCCCCCCTTTCCATAATTTATAAAGCGGAGCTTCTTTCAGCACCGCGCAGGAATAAATTTTCAGCAAATCCGGCTGGAAATTCTGATTGGAAAAAATTTCTTCAAACATTTCCCTGTCTTTTTTCAAGTCAGACCCCGGCAGATTCGGCATCATATGGTAGCAGACTTTGAATCCCGCATCTTTCAATAATTTAGTGGCATCAATAATATTTTTTACAGAATTTCCGCGCAGGTTGAATTCCAAAACATCGTCATAAATGCTCTGCACGCCCAATTCAACCCGCGTTACGCCGAGTTTGCGCAAAAGCAGGATTTCTTTTTCATTTATGTAATCCGGACGGGTTTCGATGGTTATGCCGATAATCCTGTTTCCGGCTCTTTCATTTTTCTTCTGGCTGGCATCTAAATTTTTTCCGGTTTTCCCGTTGGCCGCGTCAAAACATCTTTTTATAAATGATTCCTGGTATTTTTTTGGCAGGAAAGACCAGGTGCCTCCGATTATGATCAGTTCAATCTTATCCGTGGGGTGGCCCTGCATTTCCAATGACTGCAGGCGGGTTCTGACCTGTTTATACGGGTCGAATTCATTCAAAATCGCCCGCATCACAGCCGGCTCATTGGATAAATAGGATTTGGGCATGCCCTTTTCTGTCGGGCAGTAAAGGCATTTCCCCGGGCAAGGATAGGGTTTGGTCAAAACCGAAATGACGGCCACGCCGGAAAGCGAGCGTACCAGTCTTTTCTTAAGGAGATTCTCGATTATTTTGTCTGCCGGCCGGCTTTTATCTGAACAATAATTATGATATGCTTTCAGTAGTTCGATATTGGAATGCAAAGATACTTTGAATTTTTTTGCCAATTTTCTTTTAGCCAAAGCCAAGTCTTCCGGAGTTTTCAGCCGGTTTTTCAGGAGTTCGGGTATAATTAATCTATAATTTGATTTTTCCATTTATGGAGCGCGAATACGCACAAGGAATATTAGAGCAGACTAAGAGGGATTATAACTTGATTTCCCATCAGTTTTCAAGCACCAGGACTACCAGGAATTTTATCTGGAAGGACCTGGAACCCCTGCTTAATTATGCAAAACCGGGCGATAAAGTCCTGGATGCCTGCTGCGGCAACGGGCGGCTTTACGGCGTTTTGAAAGAAAAAAATATAGATTACTCCGGGATAGATAATTCTGAGGAATTGATCAAAATAGCCAGGGAAAAATTCCCGGAAGCACATTTCGAGCTGGCGGATATCCTGAAAATCCCGTTTCCTGATAATCATTTTGATAAAGTTTATTGTATCGCGGCTTTGCATCATATTCCTTCGGAAGAATTCCGGTTGCAGGCCATGCAGGAACTGAAAAGAGTATTAAAACCTAGCGGCCTTTTGGTTTTAACCGTCTGGAACTTGTGGCAAAGGAGGACTCATTGGGGCAAAGTATTTAAAAACGTAATTTTAAAAGCAATAGGAAAAACAAAACTTGACCCGAAAGACATTCTGACTCCCTGGAAAAATCAGAACGGCCAGGTCCTGGCCAAAAGATATACCCACGCATTCACCAAAACCGAATTAAAAAATCTGGCAAAGAAAGCCGGATTCAAGATCAATGAACTCGGAATCACTTTCCGCCCGGAATTAAGGGATAACAATATTTATTTGATAGCCGAAAAATGAAGCAACTGCCCTCGTAGTCCAATGGATAGAACACGGGCCTCCGAAGCTCGTAATACAGGTTCGACTCCTGTCGAGGGCACCAACAAACTAAAACATCCCGTGTTGGATGTTTTAGTCTGGTGTCTTTCGGTGTGGGGAGAAACTGTCCGCCGAATCGCGAGCCAAGTGAGGCCGTTCCCGAATCGCGAGCCAGTTGGCGAGGCGATGCCTTCGGGCAACTCCCTGAGGGCAACTCTTCGACTCCTGTCGAGGGCACCAAATAAAACAGAAACATTGCGTTTTTGATTCGGCTGTTGTAATCTTTAATAGAATAGCCGAACCGGAGTTTGGCTGGTCGCACCTTGAAAGTTGAAAAGGAGGGCGAGTCATGCCCGATAAAAAGATTTTTTTGAGACGTTTTTACGACATGCATTGCCATTTCAGGCGCGGGCAGCTTTTACAGGAAGTATTGCCCGAGACTGCAAAGTACGCCAGCTATGCAATCGTCATGCCTAATACCAAGCCTCGCGCAATCCTTACCGCAGAAGACGTCAGACAATACCGCGATGAGATTGAAAAAGCGCTTGGATCTATGCCTGCCAGGCCTTATTTCGAGCCGCTTATGACAATCCAAATAAGGGACGATACGACGCCGAGAGTGATTGAAGATGCAAAGAAAGCGGGAGTTATTGCCGGAAAAGTGTATCCTATCGGAGTCACCACGAATGCCGAGGAAGGGCTGCGCGAGTTCTTCAACAACAGGATCTCGGAAACTTTCCAGGCGATGCAGGACAACGGCATGCTTCTTCTTATCCATGGCGAATTGGATTGCAATAGATTGCTTGTCACAAAGAGGGAAGAGTATTTCCTTCATATGTTCCAAAGATTTCCCGAAAAATTCCCGAGACTAAGGATTGTCCTGGAGCACATATCGACAAGGGCGGCAATCGCGATGGTCAAACAGTTTGGTAATAATGTTGCGGCAACCATTACCGCTCACCACCTTTGCCTGACCCTGAATGATGTCATCGAAGGCGGTACACAGCCGCATAATATGTGCAATCCCGTTGCCAAAGATTTTGATGACCGCGACGCGCTTTTAAAAGCGGCAACAAGCGGTTCGCCGAAGTTTTTCCTGGGATCAGACACCGCACCTCATCCGAAAGAAAAGAAAGAGTGCGCCAAAGGGTCCTGCGGCGTTTACACAGCACCCGTGCTCCCCCAGATTCTTGCGGAAATCTTTGAGAAGGAAGGGAAACTTGGCCGGCTCGAAGATTTCACTTCGAGATTCGGCGCGGAATTCTACAGCCTTCCTCTCGATGAAGGGAAAATAGAGCTCGTTAAAGAACAATATGAGGTGCCCAAACAGATTGGAAGCGTTGTGCCGTTCCGGGCCGAAACCAAGCTGCAATGGACACTTGTATAAATATTTTGCCCGTCAAATCGCTGGGTTCTGTGGTTTTGACGGGCTTTTTTTGTTAGATCTTAACAGGGTGAAGATATTGTGTAAAACAAGTCAGAAAGCTGTCAGTTTTATGTGGATGCCTCTCTTATTATAGTAAGACTTATGTCTGCACTGATTTTTAGCAAGGTTTATTGAATATATATTGAATATATGTTGACACGTTTTTTTGTGCTATAATTATTTAATTGAATAAGAACAAAGATAATCTTATCAAGTTAAGATATGGGTATATTTTTGCGTTATAATGATTCGACCGGATAAGAATAGAAAAAAATCTTATCAAGTCCGGGTCTTTATGATGTTATTCAAAAAATAAATTATTAAAAAATTAATTATTAATTATAAAAAATAAAAAAAATAATTAAAAAAATATGAGTAAAATATTGCATCGTAATTTCATATTATTAACAGCCGCGGTTTTCGTAACGTGCGGTTTTTTTGTTGCCGGCAGCGCATCAGCAGCAACTCGTTATTCCGTTGCAAACAATAACTGGAACAATACTGCCACATGGTCTGCAAGTAGCGGTGGAGCACCAGGGGCAAGCTTTCCTGTGGCTGGCGATATTGTATATATTGAAGGAGGTCATAATGTTACTTTAAATACTGCTTCTGCTTGCGCTTCGGTAGATATCGCTTCCGGGTCAACTCTCACTGCTAACACTGGCAGTGGAGGTACAAATAATGCACTTACGGTTTCTGGCACTGTTAGCGGCGCTGGAGCAATAGTAGTGGGGACTACTAATACTACAAGAGGTTATATTTCTTTTGGGGGCGACTGGACTTATAGCGGCACAATTACTGCAGCATCCAGATTTTATGTAACAGTCAATGGAACTGTTGATCAAACCGTGAGCGCCAGTGCTGTCCTAACCACATACAGTTTTACGGTTAACAAAGCCAGTGGAACACTTTACCTTGGCATCACTCCTACATATAGTAATACGCTCACACTGACGGCAGGAAGTATCAACTATTCCGGAGCTTCGCAAAATGTCCTTGATGCAAGTCACCCGGCTAATTTGACCACTTCTGGTTCTGGAACAAAGACTTGGGCCCTTGGAGGCGCCAGAACAGTAGGGGGAATTCTTACGGTAGGCAGCAGTACTAATCTTACTACAGCAAACAACCAAACACTCGGAGTTACAGGAGCTACAAATATTACAGGAACACTTACCCTTGGTGGAACCTCTGCTAAAACATTTACAGGGAATGTGACAATTAATTCAGGAGGCGTTTGGAATGAAACTGCCGTGCAGGCTGTTAATTATGCAGGCAACTTGCAAAATGATGGTACAACCTTTACAGCCAGCACTGGCGTGCACACTTTTACGGTTACTGGCAAAACGATAAGTGGTGCATCTCTTATTGCAATACCAAACTTAACTATCGGTGCAGGCATTTCAACAACGAATAACGGAACCCTGACCGTCTCCACAGCTTTAGCAGGAGCAACAGGGACTTTAGTAAATGGTGCAACCGGCATTCTTAATCTTGGCGGCACTTCTGCAATTGCCACTCTTACCGCAACAGCTGTAGGAAATACGGTAAACTATACTGGCACCGGCCAAACATTGAAAGTAACTGCTTATCATCATCTTACTCTGAGTGGCGGGGCTGAAACTTTCGGAGCCATTACAACAATTGGCGGCAATTTAACTTTGAGCGGATCAGCGACCGCAACCACTGGGGCTAATTTAGCCATCGGTGGTAATCTTGTCATTGGAGACGGAACTACTTTTACACCTGCCAGCACGTTTACATTAGCTGTAACTGGTACGACAACGGTTGGCGGCGGAGTAACCGGCAACTTAACCATATCTTCAACATCAGGTGCAAAAACTTTTACAGGCTTAGTAACGATTAATACTGGTGCTACTTGGAATAACTCGGGTAACTGTCCAGTGACATTCAGGGGAGGCATCACTACCACTCCCACATTTACGGCTGGATCCGGTGTCCA
>Ga0209777_10003610_pt1 | contig 19008 bp, 17 predicted proteins | sample FrelakmetHBP12HB_FD_187147 | JGI IMG/M metagenome (GOLD analysis project Ga0209777, IMG submission 187147) | Freshwater lake sediment microbial communities from the University of Notre Dame, USA, for methane emissions studies -HBP12 HB (SPAdes)... | ecosystem: Environmental > Aquatic >...
GGGAAAGCCCGTGCCCGTGCCTATGACCTGGTGCTCAACGGGAGCGAAGTCGGCGGCGGCAGCATTCGTATTCACCGCCAGGAGATTCAGTCTAAGATGTTTAACACGCTGGGAATCAGCGAAGAGGATGCTGCACTCAAATTCGGCTTCCTGCTGGATGCGCTGCGCTTTGGGGCGCCTCCCCATGGCGGTATTGCCCTGGGGCTTGACCGGATGGTGATGCTCATAACCGGAGTTGATTCCATCCGTGATGTAATAGCGTTTCCCAAGACCCAGCGCGCGTCCTGCCTGATGTCCGGCGCGCCGTCGCCGGTTGACCCGAAGCAGCTTCAGGAATTACATCTGAAAGTGATTATGCCGAAATAAGGGGCAAACCAGATAAACAAAAACCATGCAAAACAGGGAGGGGACTATGCGCAAAAAAATTACCATCGTTGGTGCCGGCAATGTTGGAGCAACAGCAGCACACTGGGCTGCGGAACGGGAGCTGGGAGATATTGTGCTGCTGGATATTGTAGAGGGCATCCCGCAGGGCAAGGCCCTGGACCTGATGGAGGCGCGCCCGGTTGAGGATTTCGATGTAACTATCACCGGTACCAACAACTATGAGGATACCAAAGACTCTGCTGTGGTTATCATAACTGCGGGGCTGCCGAGAAGGCCCGGCATGAGCCGCGAAGACCTGGTGCAGAAAAACCGCGAGATTGTGGAAGCAGTAACCCGGCAGATTGTCGCCTACTCGCCGCAGTGCTTTATTATCATGGTCAGCAACCCGCTTGATACCATGGCGTATCTTGCGTACAAAGTGAGCGGCTTCTCCCGGAACCGGGTTATGGGTATGGCCGGCGTGCTCGACAGCGCCCGGTTTAAAACCTTTATTGCCATGGAGCTTAATATTTCCGTGGAAGAGGTACAGGCGTTTGTCCTGGGAGGGCACGGCGATGAGATGGTGCCGCTCATTCGCTACTCAACCGTTGCCGGCATTCCTATCTCACAGCTTATTGCCGAAGATAGTATTCAGGCCATCGTGGAAAGAACGCGCAAGGCCGGCGGAGAAATAGTCAACCTGCTTAAAACCGGGAGCGCCTTCTATTCCCCGGCTGCTTCCGCGGTACAAATGGCAGAGGCCATTCTTAAAGACAAGCGGCGCATTTTGCCCTGTGCCGTATATCTTCAGGGTGAATACGGATTGCATGATTTATTTTTTGGTGTGCCGGTTATTCTGGGAGCTGACGGCGCGGAAAAAATCATCGAAGCGGCTTTAACCGCAGAGGAAAAGGCGGCAGTTGAAAAGTCAGCCCGTGAAGTAAAGGAAAGCATCACCAAACTCAACCTGTAATGCGCAAGACGGTAAACGTCGGGAAGCTTTTTCACGGTATTGGCAGGTAGATATCAAATGTTGCTCCGATAGCCTCGCCCTTTCGCAGAGTAATATGACCACCGTGGAAGACAACAATCTGATTGCTCATCGCGAGGCCCAGGCCTGATCCCTGTGACTTGCGGGTAAAAAACGGGTGAAAAATTTTTTCCGCATCGCTCTCAGAGATGCCCACACCCGTATCGGCAAAGGTAATCTTTACCCAGTGATCCTCCACCAGCGTGCCGACGGTCAGGGTGCCCCCGTCTGGCATGGCATCAATTGCATTGCGCAGCATATTGAGAAAAGCTTCTTTGAACTGATCACTGTCCACGGTGACCGGGGGAATATCCTGCGCATACTGTTTTATTACTGTGATCGCGCGGGATGTGAACTCTTCAGCGAGCATTTCAAGAGTATTCTCCAGCAGCTCATTGATACACACCGGCCGGAGGCTGGGTTCCCGGGGACGCGCAAAGTCAAGGATCTCGCTCAGGAGCACTTCCAACCGGTCAATCTCTTCAATAATTATCTTCAGATACTTGTTTATTGCGCTGTTGGTATATTCATTTTTAAACAGCCGCCGGGCAAAACCACCAATAGCAGTGAGCGGGTTTCTAATGGCATGCGCAACCATGGCAGACATTTCCCCCACGGCTGCGAGCTTTTCAGTCCGGACGAGACGGTCTTTATTTTCCTGAAGCTCCTGGTAGGCACGGTTCAGCTCAACTACTTTCTCCTGAATATTCTGGTACAGGTTGGAATTTTCTATGGCCAGGCTGGCATTGTTGGAAAAGATGCGCAGCCGCTCTACGTCACGGTCCTCAATGGGCTTCTGGGTGATAGTGTTATCAGCCCAAAGGACCCCCAGCACCTTTTCCCGGGAGACCAGGGGAACCACAGCAAAGGCATTGCAGTGCAGCGTTTCTATCAGTTCCCGAGGCACTAATGGATGTGTTGCAGCATCTACGATGTTGAACGGCTTGCAGGCAGTCACTACGTTGGTGAGGATATTCTCGCTGCCCTGAAGCGGGATTCTAATCTGCCGCACGAGTTCATTGACATAGGAGTCGACGTTTTCCTGCTGCCGGGTATAGGAGTAGAGCATCTCTTTTAAGGTCATCTGTCTGCCCAGGATTTCACTCCACACCCGGTGTGCTTCTTCAGCATCTGCCGGGCCGACGGCAACTTTACCTTCAAGGTACGAGCCAGCATCATTGATCAGGAATAAAAATGCCCGGTTAAACCCCAGTCCGTGATGTGACGTTGCTCCCACCAGAATGATGTCCAGCACCAGTTCCAGTTCCATGGTGCTGGCCAGTGCTTCTCCGATTTCGTTTAAGATGGAGAGCTCGGCAACCTTTTCATTGAGCCGCTGCTGGGATTGGGTGAGCTCAAAGGTTCTTTCTTTTACCTTTTCCTCCAGGGTGGTGGTATATTCCTGGATCTTTTGTTCCAGCTTTTTTCTTTTAGAGATATCCCGGATAATGGAAGTAAAATATGTTTCGATATCCTGCTCAAACACTGAAATGCTGAATTCAATGGGGAAGGTTGTCCGGTCTTTTTTAATGCCCCAGGATTCCAGTGTCTTGCCAATAGGGTTGGAGATGTGCCCGTCGCGAATATGGACGCTGGTCTGCGCAACCTGCCAGATTTCCCGGGGCGTGAGCAACGCTATATTTTTCCCTAAAATTTCTTCCCGCTTATAATCGAAAACTTCTTCGGCGGTTTTATTAACATAAATTATAGTGCCGTCCCGGTCCGTTGAAATTATGGCATCACTTGCTGTTTCTAAAAAAAGATGCAGCCGTTCCTGTGAGTAATTAAGATCGCGGGTCCGGTTCGTAACCTCCTGCTCCAGTTGCTGTGCATACTTCTGCAGCTGCTCTGCAGCTGCTCTTCTCTCAGAAATATCCCGGATAATTGCCATAATGATGCTGCCGGATCCGCTCTTCTGGACAGAATAGGTTATTTCTGAAGGAAATGTTGTGCCATCGCTTTTCAAGCAATGGCCCTCAATCATTGTTTTATGTAACGCTGAAGCATGCTCTCCCGAGAGGATCTGCTGAAAACGCTGCAGTTGCCCTGGCAGCGTTTCAGGCGGTGTTAACACATGGAATTTTTTGCCCCTGATATCCTCTTCCGTGTAGCCGAAGAGTTCCTGAGCTTTTTTATTGAAGAGCAGTATATTGCCCTCGTTGCTGCATGAGATAATGGCATCATTGGCATTGTCTATGAACTGATAATACTGCTGCCGGAGATCTTTTAATTTGTTTTCAGTGCCGGCTTTTTCCGAGACCGGTTCAGCAAGCTCCATAATCCCCTGGATGTTCCCCTGGTGGTCAATTACCGGCGTGCAGGTTACGTTATAAAAACGCGGGTTCTGTGGACCAGCGCCTCTTTCAATTATAGCCGAATGGATCTTCCCGTCCTGCAGGCAAAGCGCGGCCGGGCATTCGGGGCAGGGTGCTGCGCCGGCAGGCGCATAAAAAAAGGTGTAGCAGAGCGCACCGTCTTCTGCCCTGGCCTCGGGGAACCATTCCAGAAATTTTTTATTTACATCGAGCACGGTGAAATCAGGGGTCATGAGGGCGAACCCGTACTCCGCCGTATTTATAAGGGAGCCGAGGAAGGAATCCTTTATTTTTTCAAATTCCTTTTTGAGGTAATGGTGAGGGTCTTTTGCTGACATCGTAAGATCCTTATACTATCGACGGTTGCGTGCGTCGATGTCCCTTTTTATAATTTTAATTTAATTATAACTGAAAACAAGGGAGGCGAAAACAGAAAAGATAACCGCGGCATGAAAGAGTGGCGGGGTAGAGTGTTAAAAAAATGGAGAGGCATGCGGTGCACGCCTCTCCATTTTTCAAAAATACTGCTCGGGTGTTACTTTTTTCCCTTTTTGGCTGCTGGTTTCTTCTTTGCGGCCGCCTTTTTGGGTGCTGCTTTTTTCTTGGCTGTTGCCATGGTGTTACCCCCCTAAGAGTTTGGTGGTTAGTGGGTACCTTCGCTACTTGCAGAAATGAAATTTTCTTTAAGTAGCCTATCTAGTGTTGAAAATATACTTATACTCCAACATATAGTATGTCAAGTTTTTTTTTCAATAAAATGAAAAAAAATAAAAATATTTTTTCTATTAGTTGCAGGGAGGTTTGCGGGAATTGCAAGGAGGTTTGACGGAAAACCCTTGGATGTTTAAAAAACCATAAGCTTAATCTTATTCATCCGTGACGCGGTGATTGATTGCGGCCCAATAGTCACAGTCTTTCGCCCTCCAACTGCAACGGGGGGAGGTCTAATATCTTCCATAACACGCCTGATTAAACAGCTCTTTAACGTGTAATAAAGCCCCTATAATCATCCCTTTAAATGCTTTTTAAGAATATAAATAACCTGCAAGTCAATGGGTCTCATTTCTTCCCCTGCCTGCCTTTCAACCTCTCTCAAAACAGGTGCGTGCTTTCCAAATTCAATTATCAGGGTTGTATCATCACGTCCAGGCTTGGCCACGCCGTGAGCTTCTTTCTTTGTTTTCGCTTGCGCTGAAGGTTTCTTTTTAGCCTTCCTTGCCTCATGTGCTTTGACTGCCATACAGGAAGCGCATAGAGGCGATCCCGGGGATATGACCTTTTTTCCACATGCACACTGTTCGCTGTCTTCGGGCTGCTGATTGTTTATCATAACCTTTTCATCCAGTGCTTCGCTCATAATTACTTTCTCTTCACAAAATAGGGGGCAATCATTACATGCAAAAGACACCCATTCTTCTATTGCCGCCCTGTAAAGGCAATCATTATAAAAACAGCAATTAAATTTTCTTCTTACAATCCCAGGAGAGGGTATCTTCCCCATTTCCGGCCCTTAGATATTTTATTTATTGCCTAATGGCGCTTCGGGGCGAAAAAGAAAAGTGGGCTTTGGGTAACATTTGAGTCCAGGGCGAAAGAGGAGTGCCTTCCCCTGGCAAGAAAAACCCCAAAGCCCACCCTCTGATTTAAATCTCTTTTAAGTCTTTTTCAACCTGGCTTAAAAGCTTCTCAATTTGTTTGTCAATTTCTCTCATTCTTTTCTCTCTCTCATCGGCAGAAATGCCGATGTCCGGCAATGTGGCAACCACTTCTTCAATGTCTTTTTCAGTGAAAACAAGAAACAACAATCGCCACACATTTGATTCTGTTACCAGGCCCACCCTGGCTGTCGCGGGGTCAAATGGATAACATCGGTTGCCCTGGCAACCGGCTAAATGTTCTCTTAATAGCCCCTGTATGGCAAATTCCTGCCTGTTTTTTTTATATTCATTCTTTGCCAGCTCCAGCAGCTCCGCCCTGCATACCGGCAGTGAGAACAATTCACCCTTTTCATCGGTTAATTTTTCGACCTGCTCTTTAATGAGCTGGTAACGCGCCCTAAGCTTATCGCCTTTAACCCCCTGTATTGTTTCCGTCTTATCATGCAGGTCTTTTACTGTATCGCGGGCCTGCTTTTGAATGTCATGTCTTTGTTCTCGTGTTGTAAACGCCATTTTTATACCTCCTGTTATAATATTTGTTAGCGGCTTTGCTCAATCTGATTCTTTCATGATTGACATAGGCCCCACTAAAGAATGTTTTTAGCGGCGGCTCTTCTTCCGGGTAAGCTGTCATGATATTGTTTTGCAAGCTCAGGATTTACCCTCATCACAACGTCTAATGCTTGTGAATAGGTAAGCTTATCGCTCAATTCTCCCCCGAATTGATCAAACCTGCTCGGACTTTTTAAAAGCTCCATTGTTTTTTGATGCAGGATTTCTCCCGGATCGTTTTTTTCGCTAAACTCGAAACTCATAATGTTGCCTCCTTCCTTAAATTGAATGTTTTGCAATCTTTGCAGTGCTGGAATTAACGGCTTTGGGCCTATAACCCCGATTAATCTAAGAGACCAATCTGGAGTAAAAGTAACAAACCAGTTTTTAAATAAACCATCGTTTATCATTTCCGAAAACTCAGAGATGGTGCTTGCTACTTTTGCAAACAGAATATGACCTTCTCTTTTTAATGACTGCACCCACCCATAGGCAGGATCATTGTCTCTTGGATAACCGATAACAACGGGGGCCTCATGGACTTGGGGGTTATATCGGTTAATAACCTTATCCAAGTCGGCTTCAGTAAATGTCCTGATAGTGCCGCCCCTGTCCTTATGTGTCCCGGTCTCTAAAATTTTAATCCACATTTTAACTGCTGCCTCCCCTTTAGATAGTGTTTAAAACACTTGAAACCATGTTTAAAAACGTTCAAAAATTATGGTTCGTTTCTGTTGTAGCCTTTTCCTGAAAGCGGCCTTTGTGGGGCAAATTTGAAAACCCTGGCAGGGCGGGGAGGGTAGTCCCGCCTTTTCGGGAGCAAGCCTATCCAGGGCGTTTTTTTATTTTGCCTGCTTTATATGGGTTTCTAAAGAATTCCCTATGTCGTCAATCTGCTTCATGATGTCTTTGAATATTAAATCAGCCCCCATAATCTCATCATCATCAGGATCGCACGCTTTTGCAGGCCACGAAATAACAGCATCTGCCATGAATGCAATTTTTTGCTTTATATCTTCTAATTTTACCAAAGCATCCTGAGCGTTCAGTAAATCGGGTTCTATTGTCTCCTTGCATCTGCATCTTAATTTTACTTTATCCATTGTTTACCCTCCCTTTTGTTTCTCGTTTTAAGATGCTTTTCATTCCTTGAATGATTTTGATTGCCTCCTGCTTTGTGCTAACCGACCCCCTTTTTATAATCCGTTTGGCAAAGCCCTGGAGCCGTTGCGGGTTACTATCCCATCCCAACTCTCTTTCAAGGTATTTGATTAATAGCCTCTGTTCTTTGGAAACCAGCTCTACTACGTTTAACGGCAAATCTCTTTGCGGCTTTCTCTTTTTCTTTATCTTCCCCCCGACATGGATAAGAGCTTCAATAATTTCCCTGCCCTCTGTGACTGAAAGAGCTTTTATTGAATCCTTCCCGGTGTGGCCTAAAACCAGCTCATGAAGCTGGTCACTATCCATGCCTAATTGCCGCGCTAAAACCCACACTACTTTTATTTGTTTTTCTGTTATTATCATCGCTCCCTTTCTTCTTCGTTATGTTTTTTTGTTTACCTCCTTTCTTGCGGTCTCTTTCTAAGATCCTCAGTACGGAATGCTGATAATCATCCAATGCTGCTTTGAGAGCATCATAATCTCGACTTAACTTTCTGCTGAAATTATCGATCCCGATTTTTTTTGATAAAATCTTACTAATTTGAGCTTTGCACATTCCGGTAACCTCGCACAAAATATGTACTTTAACTCCTCGTGCTCTGAGCGTTCTTATGGAGACATTACGATCAAGGTTAAAGGGATTATCTCTATTAATTGATTCTCGCGTTTCTGCATCCAGTCTATTCCAGACTGTCTTTGCTTCCGGGGAGAGCGTTAAAAATTTTTCTTTCTTCATAGAATCACTCCATTGCAAAAAACGTCTTATCTACTTTTTTAAATAATTCATCAGTAAGGGGGTGCTTTGTCGCTTCATGAATCTTGATCGTTCGCTTTAAAAGTTGCGTCATTAACCGATACTTTCCCGGCTTCATGGCCGTCTTAAACAAATAATCTCTACATGCTTTATTCAAGCCGGGGTGTATAGATTCAATGAGCATTTCCACATCCTCAAAATATGTCTCTTTTAAATTTACCTGTACTCCGAAACGACTTAAAATTTGATCGTATAAATAAGATTTTTTGCTGCCCCGCATTTGAGAATAAAATTTGTGCATGCCAATAAAACAAACCCCGATAGCCGAAGAATCATAGATTTTCCTGACTACTTCGATTGCCTCCCAGCTCAGAAAATGGCACTCGTCTATAATCAGTAGACAGCGGCTGTCTTCAAGTTGATCAACAATTTTATACAGCAATTCAGCGTTTCGACCGCCATGAAGTGTCGAGCTAAGTTGTTTTGCTATTGCATAAAGGACTGCTCCACAAGATTTACTCGTAATGTCCGCTGTAAATATTTTTGTGTTTCTGTGCCGCCGCATACGTTCTCTAACTGTCTCTGTCTTGCCAACCCCCGCAGGGCCTACAATTAGACCCATTGTCCCTTCTTCTTCACATACCTGGAATACATCAGAAATTTTTTGTGCAATTTTAGTTTTGCAAAATTTAGTATCTTCAACCGGAAGCTCGATATCTTCTTCACGCTTACGAAGAGCAAGCAGATCTCTTTCAAAACTGTCTAAATTACCTTCATGCTTTTTGTTTCGATACTGCGATACAGCAGCCTTTGACCGTCTCAGCATCCCAGCAACACGGCTATCACTATTGCCTGTGCAATCCGTCCAAAAGATAAACCACTTATGCAACTCTTCATCATAGCTCCTGGATTCCTGAGCGACACTTAGGGCTGCTTTAGCACTCATAAAACCTCTCCTTATTCTGCATCTAAAATTGTGCGCGGTACTAAACGCAATTCCGTTTCCTGCGCCAGCGCATCTTCCTTTAATTGAGCATTTTTCCGATACGCTTCCCATAAGTCTTCATTGCCTGAAACAACCGCCTGCTTTGGTATGCTGCTTTCAATTGCATGATTCTGCAATTGTTCAACAATATCTTTTGCAAGCTTTTCTTTTGCATGGATGCCGCGCACCTTAGAATCAGCCGGGCGTATATCGTGGCCCCGTACTGGGCCTTCTTGTTCCAGTTGTTCAGGATTATCAAGGATCTCCTGCCCTTCAATAATTGCCTTGCGGTGGCGGCTTATTTGTTTTCTAATCCGCGCACAGGTTTTTCTATTCTCAAGAGTACCGGCCCCGCGATAATGATCAGGGGTTTCTAATGTGGCAATGCAAAAAAGTTTTCCCTGATAGATAACTGCTGCTTTACTTAAATCCTTTGGATCGCGCCTGACTTCAACCTGTTCTCCCGCAATGCGCCACAGGTTATCATCGCGATACAACATTTGATCAACATAAACACAAGAGTCTCGAACCTTGGTTTTCTTGACGTCCATTAAAAAGAAAGCAAGTAATTTTTCAGAGGGTATTACGGGGGTATAATTTTCATAACAACTATTAGGGGAAAGCCCGGTAGTAGAATGGGGGCGGCTATTGCGCTCATTAAGAATCCGGTCGACTTCTTGAGATAACTCATCAAAGGATAAAAGTTTTCCAGATTTAATTTCCTGATCGCATTTTTTGCGCCGTGCTTTGGTATTGTGACCGCGATTTCCGGGAAGGTGGTTTAATCGCTGAGTAAAAACCTTACCAGCAGGCTCTATAATTTTTTCCCTCGCGTTGTATGGTGCGGCAAAAAATATTACACTTCCCATGTCTCGAATAAGGCCGGTAATCGGCGTTGCCTCGAATTCAGCTTCAATATCTTTTTTATGTTTTTCGCCTGCAATTAAGCGGCTTTTATAAGGCTTACCCCGATCAATATAAATGCAACCTGGAACGCCATGCTTACTTACGCCGTACACAAAGCTTTGTGCAATTGCCCAACTGTCATGAGTGGGTGTTAAAATCCAGCCGACAATTTTTCTCGACCCAGCATCCATAAACCAGGTGATCCAGGGGAAGATCGGCTTACCACGAAAGATGCAAGCAACGTCAATCTGTTTTGCATCGCCAAACCAAACCTCATTTAATTTTACTTTATCCCAATCGCGCCGCACGTGCGGGGAATATAGGCGATCCCATTCTTGTCTGTTTCTAACTAAAAGCTGTGCTGCCTTTGTCCAAGTTGCATTAATGTATTGCGCGAGAGTTCTATATGAAATGCGTTTATCTTGAAGGATTGCGCAAAACTTTTCGTGAGTCTCTCGAATGCTGGGGCCATTAGGTTTTAGATAAATATCCTGAATGACTTTTGCTGTTTCTCTATCTATGATTTTTTCTTTATTTCCGTTATTCCATCCAGGAATAAGAGCTTCTCTGCCATACTCACAATAAAGCTTTAACCGACGGTCAAGGCTGCTAACGCATTTCCCATGCTGCTTTGCAAAGCTCTCCTTGAATGCTGTCTTTTTATTTTTGGGGACATCATTGGCAAGGCTCAAATATTCCATAACTATCGCCTCGCTCTTATTTAACTCTTTTCGCTGCCAGGGCTTAAGATCGGCAAGGTCATCTTTTTTGGTTTCAGTGTCTTTGGCTGACAATAACCCCCGGTCTTTCAGGAAGACTTCCTGACTACATTCATTAGGGAGTTGTGTAAAATGGAACAGAAGTTTTTTGTTTTCTTTTGAGGGATTTAATAAACCTTCTTTTATTTTATTTCTGACGGTTCTAAGTGACCATTCAGAATAAAAAACAAACTCTTTTGTAGTGAGGAAATGTTTATTTAACTGATTCATTTTTATTAAGGGGTTAATTTTTCAAAAAGATAATCACTGTCAGGCATATTCAATTTTGAAAGTATTAGCTTTTTTTCTTCATCGCTTGGGTCTTTTTTGCCTGTAATAATGCGGGAAAGCCAATCATCACTTTTCCCGCAGGCGCGGCAGAAATTGGTTTGTGTTTTAAAGTTTCCGAGGATTTGAATTTTTAAGAACATTCTCATTATTGTTTCCTCCGATTAAAACTAATATGTGTATACCGTCAAACATATTTGAGTTTCATCGGTGCCAAAAAAAATTATTCTTCTTTGCTTAAGGCTGTTTCAATCTCGTTTTTTATTTTACCAATATTTATAACTATCATTTTCTTACTCCCCTCAATGAAGCTATAAATTAACTCTATCGCTTTTGATAATTTTGGCTCTGAGAGGTTCTTTGTTTCGGGAAATATTAAGGGTCTCCGATTAAAAACACCGCCACAAAAATCAAAGGAGTAAAATAATATTCCCGTGCATTCTCCGGTCTTTAATACTTCATTAACAAACATTTCCTGGAAAGCGCGCGTTATCTTTTTAAAATAATCAACGTCTTTTGGATCATCAGAAGCTGGTAACGTCAAACCTAACGGCCCTATCATCCATTGTTCTTTGAAAAATTTTTTATAATCCTGTACCCATTTAAAAAGTAAATTGTGGTTCCTAATGTCTTTCAAGATAGTTTTTGTGGATTGTATTCCCTGCCCCATATCAAAAAGATTTTTACAAATACCAAATTCAATTAAATTAATATAATCATACCCCCGCTTGCTGCCTCCGCCAGTGGCTTCCAAGTGCGGTTCAATTAACCCCTTTTCTGTCCAGGCTAATACCTGTCTTTGAGTTATGCCTACTAATTTTGCAACTTCTTTATTTAGATAGAATGCTTTTATCATAAGTATAAACCTGTGAACACGTACAAGTCTAATAGAATAATAATATTATTATGTCAAGATATTTATTAATAAAAGCTATAAATTTCTGTTGCACTCACTTGCACTCTCACTGATTGTTAAAATATTGGCTTTGATGATATAATTATCTTATTTTATCAATAGGTTAGTCTGCTTGCACTCTCATATTGTTAGACAGCCAGCCTTTTGCACTCAAAATTGACTAACATTGCAAGAGGTTTGAAGGAAAATTGCCGCATTTTAAAATTTTAACAAATAAAAAATCCCTGTTAATCAACCCCTTAAACACTGTTTAAAGATTGATCAAAAGGGACAGAGAAAGTGCATTCCGGGGCTAAGATTTGTACATCAAAAGTTTATTTTCGTCAAACCTCGCCGCCGCCTTAAAAATCGTAATAATATAGTCTTTTTAGATAGTTCCTGCGCCTTTTATCCTTTCAATTCGCTTCCCGTTTTCTTCATACCCCCCTACCTCTAATATTTTCAGATCATTTTTTCTTGAGAGAGTATAAGCCGTAACTCAGTGCCGGGGTGTAACACCGTGCCCTTCAATTTGTTCCAGCGTTTAATCTGCTCCGGCTTGATATGATGGGTTCGGGCGATACTCCAGAGCGTGTCACCAGGCTTCACGAGATAAACAGTGTCGTGCTGATCCGTTTCTTCCCGGGTGTACACAACTTCCTGAAGGCGGGGACTGCGAGCTGATTCTTCGTCAATAACAGCAGCAGTCTGCGGTGCAGCATACAAGCCGGCAGATGCGGTAAAAAAGCGCTCCCGTGTACCCTGCGGAATATGCAGCGCGAAATCAGGATAGTTGGGTGGTGTGGTATTTTTTCTGATGGAAGGGTTGAGCTGTAGTATGTCGCTCACGGTGCAGCCGCTGAACGCTGCAGCGCGTTTCAGGTCGGTTGCTTCGGCAATGATAACGGTATCGTAGCGCACGGGCTGCTGATAGCGAAGATCCGTGAAGCCATAGGCCGCTGGATTTTCAGCAATGATCGCCACGGCAATCAGCTGCGGTATAAAATTTATTGTTTCGCACTTGAGGTTCGAGCGCTTGGTGATATCCCAGAACACGGTGCTTTTATTTCTGCAGATGGCGTTTTTAATGGGCAGCTCTCCGGCGTTGTATGCGGCAACAGCCAGATGCCATGAACCGAATGCTGCATAGAGCTGCTTTAAATAAAAGGCTGCCGCCCGGGTTGATTTTTCAAAATCCAGCCGCTCATCCACCCACCGGTCGACGCGCAGCCCGCAGCGCTGGCCGGTGCCGCGTAAAAATTGCCACATGCCCGCCGCATGATTTTTTGAATAGGCGTTTACATTGAAATTGCTCTCCAGCAGGGCCAGATACGCAAGCTCAGCGGGGATGTTCTCTTTCTTAAACACCGCGGTTATGTACGGCAGATACGCTGCGCCTTTTTCCAGAGAGGTCTTTAAATGCCCCCATGCTTTTCCCTGATACAGGGCAAGATAATGATTCACCTGCCGGTTGTGCAACAGGGCAAATGCATTCCGGGCACCCTCATCCTGCTCTTTGCTGAGCTGTGCCAGCATAGCGGGCACCTGGTCTTCGGGCGGAATACGGATGAAATTGCGTTCCGGCAGGTAATCCGGCGCAAAAAAGAAATCATCAGTAAAAGAAAAAGCTGCAGGGTCCAGCACTGCTTCATCCTGATAATGGCCTGACATAAAAGGAGCGGTCAGAATTGTGGGGAAATTTTGGGTGATAGTCTGGCAACCATATAGAACAAAGAACATGGTTAACAGGAATAGCCAGAGGCGAGATTTTGTCTCCATGGGCTATCCTCCTTTGCTGAAAAAATTAATAATGGTACGCGTGTGGTTTCAGGCACCGCGTCTGTTCGAGCTGTTGGCGAAACGGAAATAATTTTCAGGTTAACCGGTTTTAGTCAAGCATCTCACCTGCAGAGTCATGCCGACACAAGGTTTCACCGTTAGGGACAGCTTTCCCCTTCCCGTGTGTGCAGCGATCTGAGCAGTGCCTGATACTTAAAGCAGCGTAATTGTTATATTGGGGCAAAAAGGAGAGGTAAACGTGGTATAATTATGTAGAAGTGTTTCTCCCTAATTGCCTCCAAGAGCCTACGAGGTTAGCTGACGGGCTTGGGCTTGGAGGTGCCCTGCCTTCTGTTTGAAGGCTTCGCCCCGATTATTGGATTCCCCGCATCCGCGCGTGCAGATTTCGGCTGACAATTAATATGTATAGTATTTACATTATTTAGTAAAAAGATGTCAAGTATTATTTTAAACAGCACACTTGCACACGCAGCTGCGCGCTTTCAGCTAAAAAAAATATATTTGTTTGAGAGCGGAGCTTTTACATCGTTGGTATACTCACCCTGCCCACGGTAGCTATTTGAAATACTTGTCTGCCAGCTTCTTAAATCCCGCCAGCGCGCCCTCAATAACCCAGTCTTCTACACAGTAGGCAATCCTGAAAAACCCCGGACTGCCAAAGCCGTTGCCGGGTACGGTGAGAATTCGTTCCTGCTGCAGCTCCCGGACAAACTCGATATCATTAATGGGCGTCTGGGGGAACAGGTAGAACGCTCCTTCAGGTTTAATGAGCCGGTACCCCATTTTCTGCAGCGCAGTGCACAGCAGGTCCCGCTTGCGCTGATAGATAGCTACATCTACTGCCATGCCCTGCAGCTGCTGCACAACCCGCTGTGCAAATGCCGGGGCATTGACAAACCCGAGCGTTCTGTTGCAGAAAATCATGCCGTTTATGAGCTGCTCCAGAGGCGCTGCGTCCGGGTTCACGGCAATAAATCCCAGACGCTCACCGGGAATGGACAGGTCTTTGGAGTAGGAAGTTATCAGGATGCTGTTGCTATAGGCAGCAAGGATGCTGGGAACAGTAACCCCGTCATAGACTATTTTATTATAGGGCTCATCTGAGATGAGATAGATTTCTTTGCCGAATTCCCGCGATTTATTTTCCAGGAGCCGGGCCAGCCCGGTTATAGATTCTTTATTATAAACCCTGCCGGTGGGATTGTTGGGAGAGTTAATGAGCACTGCCCTGGTTTTCGGGGAGAGGGCAGCCTCTATTTCATAAAGATCCAGGGAAAAGTCTTCCTTTGTGTTTACCAGCCGGGATACACCCTGATAGTTATCTATATAGAAATTATATTCAACAAAATACGGCCGGGGGATAACCACTTCATCACCCGGGTCGAGCAGGGTTTTCAGAACCACATTCAGGGCCCCGCCGGCGCCGCAGGTCATGATGATATGCTTGCCGAATATTTCCTTCCCGTGCTCTTCTGAAAGATATTCCGCAACCGCGTCACGGGTTTCAGGATACCCGGCATTTGACATATAGCCATGCCTGCCGGGCATTCTCTGAGCGGCAAGGGCCGCAAAGACTTCAAAAAATTTCTCCGGCGGCTCGAGGTTGGGATTGCCGAGACTCAAATCAAATACATTTTTTTCGCCGAACTCTTTTCTGAGAGCTGCTCCCTCCTCAAACATTTTACGTATCCAGGATGCATTTTCCATGAACTGTTGAATTTTTTGTGATATTGCCATATGCTTCTCCTTGCGTAATAAGTAATACTAAAAAATAACCACAGAGCACACAGAGAAAATATTGGATAAAAGTAAAACAGGTACAGCTAGCAAACAGGAACTATTGCTTCAATCCCCCTCTGTGTCCTCATGCATTTAAGTTCTCTCTGTTTCTTTTGCCCGGTTGTACGCCTGACCTAGGGGAGCATAGAAAAAGGTTTCTGTGAAACTGGTTGCATGACAGAGGGTAAAAAAGTCCTTATTGCTTGAGTTGCGGATTTAAACGGTCAGGTTTTTGGAGAACACGGAGAATTCCTCTGTGCTCTCAGTGGTTCCAAAACGGTTTGTTTTTGTTTATCTATCGCGTCAGGTTAGAACCAGAACGTTTTTACTCAAAAAACAGTATTTGTAAAGTAAAATATATATAATCTTACTCATGCACCAGAGCGCTGAGTAAGTGAGGAGCCAGCACATGGAAAAGCCGCGCATCCTATTTATGGGTACGCCCCGGTTTGCTCTGCCTTCCCTGCAGATAGTAGTTGAGCGCGAAGAAACAGTTATCGGCGTGGTAACCCAGCCGGACCGCCCAGCCGGGAGAGGCCAGCAGCTGGTAATGCCTCCGGTCAAGGAACTGGCAATAAGCTATGCGCTGCAAGTGTATCAGCCGCGAAAAATTCGGGATCAGCACTTTATACAGCAGGTGCAGGCACTTTCTCCTGATCTTATCGTGGTTGTAGCCTTTGGGCAGATTCTTCCCCGTGCGCTTCTTGACATCCCGCCGCGCGGCTGCATCAATGTCCATGCATCGCTTCTACCTGCATACCGAGGCGCAGCCCCGATTAATTGGGCACTTATCAATGGTGAAACAGTAACAGGGGTGACCATCATGCTCCTTGATGAAGGCATGGATACCGGGGATATTCTTCTCCAGCAGACAGTTTCAATACTTCCAGATGATACTGCTGCCACGAGCCATGACCGTCTTGCCGAAAGCGGAGCCGTTCTTTTAGGAGAAGCTCTTGACGAGCTTAGAAGCAATGGGTGGAAGAGAATCCCGCAGGACCATACGCAGGCAACCTATGCACCGCTCATGAAAAAAGAGGACGGGTGCATTGCATGGAGCAAAAGCGCCCGCGAGATTCACAATCAGGTCCGCGGCATGAATCCCTGGCCCGGTTGCTTTACCTTTTTCAGGGGTAAGCAGTTAAAAATTTATCTTACTGAAATTTTAGCAGCACAAATAGGCGCGATCCCGGGGGGAATAACTTCCGTGGGTGATGATGGAATTGAGATTGCAACCGGTAATGGTGCCTTGATGATACAGGAGCTGCAGCTTGAAGGAAAAAAAAAGATGCCGGCAGGAGAGTTTATCAAGGGGCAGGGAATCAAGGCGGGAGAAGCATTCACGTCGCAGCGTGAAGGATAAGGGTTCTAGGGGCCGAGTGAAATGCTGCTAAACTGTATTGCACTTGAACCCTAGACCCCTCGAATCCTCTCGCCGCGCCAGCCGCGACAGAGCGACGGCTCGGCGGGCTGACGCTCTGGCGCAGCGGGTGAAACCTCTATAGTAGCTTTTCCGCTGTCTCAAGTGCCGAAATAATCGAGTCCTCCATGCTGATATAATCCCAGAGCCCGTAGCGGCCTATGGGATAGACATTAAAACTCTGCAGGCGCTTAAAGATTTGTTCAATCACCCGCTCGCGCTCGAAGGTATGGTGCACATAGGCGCAACGGATGACATGCACCACGCTGCAGATAATTGTCTCCGGCTGCACCCAGCCGAGGCGTGCCAGGGCCTTTATCACCGCGGGCTGAACCGTATCGATAATATTAACCCGCTCGACCTCTGCACCGGGCACCCCCACTTCAACATACAGAGAAGAGCATCCCGGCGGGCACATGCCCCTGTTTATATTTGAATAAAAGCCAACCCGGTAGAAGGGAACTGAAGGGTCAGGCACATATACCCAGTGAACACCCGCAAGCTCTTCGGGCAGCGGGGCGCCCACGCCAAGGTTAAATACAATAGTTGAGCTGTGGCTCAGGGAATCGGCAAGCGCTGAGAGCTCCCGGTCCCCGGTTTTTCTGCACAGATCAGGAAGCGGAATGCTGGATAGCAGCACATCCCAGTCCAAGCTGCGGCCTGAGGTTGTTTGCAGCTTTTTATTCACAACATCAATTGCCGCCACTTCTTCAAGAAGCTGTATATCCTTTAAACTGTTTTTAAGCCCTTCGGCGAGCTTTTCAATGCCGCCCCTGCGCGGATACCAGAAAGTTGCATTATAGCCTTCTGCTCTGCTGGGTGCTGCTTCAATGCCTGCGCGGATCAGCTGCTCATCAGGCGGGGGGAAGAACCGCTGCACCGCGTTAGCGGAGATGTGATCAAGCGAGGTAGCCAGAGTCTTCTCATTCTGCGGAATCAGGAAAATATCCGCAAGCTTTTTACCGAACCCCGCCAGCAGATAGTCCTTAAACGTTATCCCCCCGCTGGCCGGAAGCAGAGGGCGGGCCTTGTATGACTCAATGCATGCCGAGCGCAGTCGCGGCGGGAGCTGGCCGATGTGGTACTGGACCGGGGCGGTAATAAGGTGCCCGGCAACGCAGCAGCATGATTTTCGCTCAAGGAGTTCCCAGTCAGCATTGCTCAGATCCGCATAGGGGATATCAGCCGGCGAATCATAGCGGGCAAGGTGCAGAAAATGGCCGGTGTAGTCAAAACAGAATTCGTTGACTTTGATGGTGCGGGTGAGCCCGCCGGCAGCAGGACATGCCTCAAGAATTGTGCCGGTCTGCCCTGCTTCCTTGAGGGCGCGCGCAGCGGTAAGTCCGGAGATGCCGGCACCGAGGACGACAAATTTATTCTTCAGAGATGTTTGCATTTTTAGCGTAGGCGGTGTAAAATTTCCGCCATTATACCTGCCCTTTTATATTGAGGCAATGGTAATTGCTAAAAACAGGGTTCAAGGATTCAAGGATTCCAGGGTTCAAGTGTTAAACAAAAAGTGAATGCAAAACAAACATTCTGAAATCCGCAATCCCCATTCCGCATTTTAATGGCCCCTTGGACTCTCGAACCCCGCATTTATTGTTCCATGAAAAAAAAAGACAGCCCGGCTGATTTGCATACTATATTAGACAGTGTTTTCAAAAAAATGGGTGGAACCCCGCAGCGCGAGCAGTTTCGCGTCTGGGATATATGGGCAGAGGTAGTGGGCCCCCAGATTGCAGGCAAGACCCGGCCAGAAGCACTGAGAAACGGTGTTTTGGTGGTGAGCGTGACAAGTTCTGTTTGGATGCAGGAACTGAGCTTTATGAAACAGAAGATCCTTGACCGGATCAACCAAACGCTTGCTCCCGGGACGATCAGAGAAATCCGTTTCAAGCTGGGCGACATTCAGCAGGCCGGAGCAGGTTGCTATGAAGAGCCATTGCCGCAGCTTACCGAAGAAGAGCAGGAAATAATTGCGCAGCACACGGCCTCTATTGAAGACCAGGGGCTGCGGGAGTCGCTGCAAAAACTCTTTACTGCAAGCAGGAGACGGAAAAAGAAGGGGGAGGAATTTTAGCCTGTAACAATTGCTTGACTCCAATGGTTTATTTGGTGCAGTATTGTCCTAACATGTTAAGGAAGCATACCTTTTCAATCAGTTTCATGAACTGAGAGAAAGCGTTAAACCACAGAGAACTCAGAGACAAACTCTGTGGTCTCCAAATAAAAGAGAACGCTACAATAACTCTATATAAAATAAATAATCTAAAAAATTATGTGCGGAATATAAAGAATGATTATACAGGTTTTAACCTTGCAGCCTGTAGCTTAG
>Ga0209777_10003611_pt1 | contig 19004 bp, 18 predicted proteins | sample FrelakmetHBP12HB_FD_187147 | JGI IMG/M metagenome (GOLD analysis project Ga0209777, IMG submission 187147) | Freshwater lake sediment microbial communities from the University of Notre Dame, USA, for methane emissions studies -HBP12 HB (SPAdes)... | ecosystem: Environmental > Aquatic >...
CCAAGAGATCAAAAAGGTCCAGGGCAGATGAAACTGGCCTTTTAGAAAGTCTAGGTGAATTACTCGTTAGGTAGCCCACACAAGCTGCTGTTGCTTGTGTGGGGGAGTTCCTTATCTCGAACCTGGGGCTGTGGTTTGTCAAGTCAAGACCAATTCCCAAGGCCCTCAACTTCATATCGTAATATTCGGTCCGCAAACATCAGGCGCATCAAAACTTTGTAGGTGTTAACAAGTGCTGCTAAAGTTCTTTCAACAATACCGATTATCTTTAAGATAATATGCAAAGGGAAACAATTTACAATCAACCGGTATTTTTAAGATTTCATACATAAGGATACTTTTCTCTACAGCCTATATTTTTAAGAAAATATACATAAAGGACTCTTTTCCTTTAACCGGTATTTTTAAGAAAATATTTTTAAGAGTCCGCACATAAGGGAAACAGTTTGCGATCACCCAGTATTTTTAAGAAAATATTTTTAAGATTTGACCCATTCTCTTAAAAGAGCTCTTTTTACACGATATTTTAGTTCACTTCTTTCTGAGCATAACTTCCTATAGTGTTGTTTTTCCATTTGCATCTATTTATCCAATATTTGAACTTGTAATCGCTATAAGGGCTGTGTAATAGTCTTGCACGTATTATAAAGGTTAACCCATTGCTGGAATCGAAGTTATGGTATCTCTTGACTCAGAGGATAAGCCGTCACTGCTTGACAGGATGCGCCATAAAATATTCGGTTCTCCCCATGACATAAACGAACCATCCGTATTTCACAAATTATCCCTCATCCCAATACTCGCATGGATCGGCCTTGGGGCTGATGGCCTCTCCTCTTCTTCTTATGGTCCTGAAGAAGCTTTCAAGGCGTTAGGCAGTCACACCTATATCGCCTTCTTTTTGGGACTTGCGACTGCCTTCACGGTATTTGTCATCGCCTATGCTTACTCTCGAATCATTGAGCATTTTCCTCATGGAGGCGGCGGATATATTGTCGCCACTCACACCATTAGCGATGGTGCGGGGGTTGTATCTGGGAGCGCCTTGCTCGTCGATTATATGTTGACAATTACCGTATCCCTTGTTTCCTGTGGTGACGCCCTCTTCAGCTTTCTGCCGGTGGCATACCTCAAATACAAATTGATTTTCGCGGTGTTCTTAATTCTCATGATGGTAGTAATGAACCTGAGAGGAGTGAAAGAATCCGTAATAACCCTCGCCCCCATTTTTGTTATCTTTGTTGTGACCCACATCCTGCTTATTGGCTATGGCGTATTAGACCACGCAGACCAGTTCGGATCTCTGGTCGGCGAATTTAAGGGAAGTATCAGGGAGGATGTAGCGTCCATCGGTTATATCGGTATGCTCGCAATCTTTCTCCGGGCCTTCTCTCTGGGAGGAGGCACCTACACAGGACTCGAAGCAGTATCAAACGGGATGCAGATCATGCGGGAGCCAAGGGTTCAGACGGGGAAAAAAACGATGGCCTATATGGCGCTATCTCTTGCATTTACGGCGGGTGGTCTTCTCATCTGCTATGTCCTTTATCAAATAAAGCCTATGGAAGGAAGAACGCTGAATGCTATCCTTGCGGACGACGTTTTCGGCGCTTGGCCATTGGGTGGTTGGATTGCGCTCATCACTATTCTTTCCGAAGGTGCTCTTCTCATAGTGGGCGCCCAGGCAGGCTTTGTGGATGGTCCAAGGGTAATGGCGAACATGGCAACTGATTTTTGGCTGCCCCGCCGTTTCACCATGCTTTCAGACCGCTTTACGATGCAAAACGGCGTGCTACTGATGGGCGGCGCGTCATTGTTGCTCTTATTTTACACTCATGGCTCCATCTCCGCCCTCGTCGTCATGTATTCCATTAACGTCTTTGTCACCTTCTCCCTTTCACAGCTCGGCATGGTTGTTTTCTATGTCCGCAACAGGAACGTGGACGAAAGATGGAAAAGACATATTGCCATTCATATTGTAGGTCTCATTCTCTGTCTCACTATTCTTTTCATAACCGTGTACGAGAAATTTGAGGAGGGTGGATGGATGACCCTTCTTATAACCTCAGTCGTCATCGTGTTGTGCTATTGGATCCACGGCCATTACAGGAAGGTCCACAGGGCAGCCCGGAAACTGGAAGAAGTCCTCACCGTAATCCCCCCGGGGAGCAATTTCAATAATGATCCCGTCGATCCAAAGGAGGCGACCGCCATTCTGCTTGTCAGCGGTTATAATGGATTTGGTATTCATGTTTGGCTTTCCATTATTCGTAAGTTTCCCAAGCTGTATAAAAATTTCATTTTTGTGTCTGTCGCAGAGATAGACTCCGGTGCTTTTAAGGGCATCGCTGAGATAGAAGCCTTGAAAACCTCTATAGAGAATGATCTTAAAAAATATGTTCACCTTGTCCGTTCCTTTGGATTTTCTGCAGATTACAGAATGAGCGTAGGAACGGACGTGGCAGATAGTGTAACGCAACTTTGCAAATCTCTGTCTAAAGAATTCCCCAGATCGATGGTATTTACGGGGAAGCTGATATTTCAATACGACCGCTATTTCCAGAGATTCCTTCACAATGAAACGGCCTTTGCCATTCAGCGGCATCTGCAGTGGGAAGGAGTTGATACAGTCATCCTGCCGATTCGTATCTGAGCCGCGAATGGTCAACAAAGAGATTGGATCATCATGATGGCCGTGAGGACTTGAGGGAGGCGTTTCAGTATTTCTTCTCGCAGCGCTATCTGCGCAGTCTTGTCAAATGAGGCAATAGTAAATAATAATCGTTGATAACTCGCGGGAACGGCTGCTATAATTATCAACAAGAACCGCAATGCCTTAGGAAGACGGCCATTTGCTGATATATCCTGCGCATGGCTAATTAAGGGGGAGATATGACTCTAAAAACAAAGCTCACTATGGGTTTAGGATTTCTGTTCCTGATAATTTTTACCCTCGCAGCCTTTTGCTCCTATTATGTTGGGGAATTGGGCCGAGAATCGGACAATATTCTCAAAGATAACTATTACTCTATCGTCTATTCCAAGAATATGTTGTCTGGCCTTGATGACATGAAAACCTCCATAACCAGCACCATGTACAATACTGGTAGACTTGGGACAATGTCTGATTATTACGTGAGGCTTTTCGAATCAGGAAGAAATGTATTTGAGACCAATTTGAAAGCGGAAAGTAATAACATAACAGAGATACATGAGAAAGAATATGTCGAAACACTTAACCAGGACTACGATTCATACGTGAAGCTCTGTTTTCAGATGAAAAGCGGATCGGGCGGAAGTTTGTTGTATTTTAATGAATTCCTGCCAGCCGGCGAAAGACTTAAGCAATCTATCAACGCCATCTATGACATAAACATGCAGGCTGTAGTGCGGAAAAGCCAGTTGGCAAAGAATGATTCCTCCCGCTTCATTAACTATATGGCTATCATAGGATCGATCTGCCTGCTGCTTGCGTTCGCTTACTTCTGGTATTTCCCGGTGTACATTTCCACTACCCTCAGCTATCTCTCGGAGAAAATGAAAAATTTGCTAAAGAGCAGTGGTGTCGCCTTTGAAATCAAAACAAATGATGAGGCTTACATCATGTTGCACGCCATAGGCCTGCTTGAAAACAAATTGGGCGTAAAGAAAGAGGACATGTAAGACACGAGAAACGAGGTGCAATAATCGACCGGGCAGGTCGCTCCTCGGATGGCCTTGCATCCCCGATGTAATCACAATACCTAATCGAGTTCTTATCAATTCTATTGAATTTGCAAGCAAGTGATTTGATATAGAGTCAAACTTCTGAGTTGATTGGTGCAAATCAAGTCAATGCCTAAAAAAGAGGAAACGAACATGATTTCGAGAAAGGCAAATTCGATTCTTGTAGGATTTTCCATGGTCCTGTTGATTACGACTACGGTCCTTGCAGCAGATAATCAATTATACGGAACATGGCGACTTGTCAGCTTTACGACGTCAGTTGTGGCAACAGGTGAAACGACGGATATTTTCGGAAAGTCGGCGCAGGGCATCTTCATAGCTGGTCGCGACGGCCGTGCGACGTTTTTGATAGTGAGTGACAAACGGCCAAAGGTTCCTGATCTGGCCAAGCTAACAGACCAGGAGCGGGCTGAGCTATTTAAGACCATGGTTGTCTACAGCGGAAAATACACCTTTGATGGGAAAACCCTTAAAACCCGCGTGGACATTTCCTTTAATGAGAACTGGACTGGTACTGAGCAGGTGCGGCATGTTAAGTTCGTGGGGAAAAGGCTTATCCTCAGCACGGTCCCAATACCAGATCCGATGACTGGCAAGCTCATGACGGCAGTTGCAACTTGGGAGAGGATTAAATGACACGCCGATATAAAGTCTCCAAGAGGGTAGCAATGTCCCTTTGGAGGGTACGAAAATAGCCCTGCCCTTTTTATGTTCATTACAACCAATAATTGTTACCTTTTAATATTTTTCATCCTCACGCTTAGTAGGTGTAAGTTACGATTTGATATATTTTCTTAAAAATAATGATATTTTTAAGACTTCATACATTCTCTTAAATATATCCTTTTTTTTATTATATTAGTCCGCCACACCTGCTAATGCTCACTCTAAGTTACCTCTAAAAGATAATGATTATTGGTAGAAGTGTGCGACAAGAAAAGGCAGCGCCGAGTTGACCCTGCCTCTCCGTGCGTCTGCATATGACAGCAAAGAGACTTGAACGAATCATACAAATCCCCCTTTGCCCCCTTTGTCAAAGGAGGCATATAATAGTGTAGTGCAGGACTTTAGTCCTGCCAATACAGCGCACCTAAAGGTACGCACTACATTTAAATGGTGACACAGCAGACCTGCAAGTCTGCACTACTGAGATACACTGGATTCCCGATCAAGTCGGGAATGACAAATGGGGGGGCGGGAATGACAACAACCAATAAATTCCCGCTTTCGCGGGAATGACAAGTGGGGAATGAGATCCGCACCGTGATTTCTATCAAGGCTTTCTTTTGGGCTGCTTATCAAGCTTGTTTCTTGACTTTTGTTTCTGTTTTTCGGCGTTCTGTTTCTGACTCTTTTCCTTATCTTTCTTGCCGCCCTTGTCTCCCATTACGTCCCTCCTTTTCATGTTGTCCAGAACATCTTCTCGCAGTGTGGTTTCTGTTGCAACCACAGCAGGCCCATTTTTATTAACTGTAATCTTGCATACTTTTAGAAATCCGTCAATTACCGCTTTCAGGACGTGATTAATCGGAATAATAAGCGGTAAAAAGGTTCTGTGTTCAGAGGCGAGAGCCTTTTATGCTTTCATGGAGGATCAGGATTTAATCAGGATGATGTGGAAGTGCGGCCACTTTCTTTTTGACACATGACGAACTCCCACTTATACTTCCACAATAAAAAACAAGGCCTTACCAGAAAAATCAAATCAGATGCGGCTGGCTGAGAAAGAACGCTATGGGCGTAATGTGATTGATAACAGAGAAACAGCAGAGGAAGTCCGGCGACCGTTGGAGGAAAATGTACAAGAAAGACAGGAGAAGGGAGATGACTGAAAAGAAACGTGTGCTAAGGCGTGTCGCGCGTCCGGCCAGTGAACGGAAAATATCAATGAACTGCTTTGCAGCAGTACCGCGAGGAGCCGAAGAGATCGCCGCAGCCGAGTTACAGGCTCTGGATATTCAGGGGGCAAGCGCAGGACGGGGTGGTGTGTCATTTGTCACCGACCATGCCGGTCTGTATCGCGCCAATCTCTGGTTGCGTACCGCCAGTCGGATATTGGTAAATATAGCCACGTTTCGCTGTGCATCGCCTGAGGAACTATACGCCGGTGTGCACGGCATTATCTGGCATGATTTAATAACGCCTTCCATGACGCTTGCAGTGGACTGTACGTTACGGGATTCGGCTATCACCCATTCCGGATTTGTCGCTCTCAAGACCAAGGATGCTATTGTTGATCGTATTCGCAAGCATTGTGGTACTCGTCCCAGCGTGAACACATCATCACCGGATGTTCGTATAAATATTCATATGGCAAAAAATGTCTGTACGGTATCTTTGGACAGTTCCGGCGATTCACTTGATCGTCGTGGCTATCGTCTTGAGCGCACTGAGGCTCCCCTGCGGGAAACCTTGGCATCTGCCGTTATTGCTCTGACCGGCTGGGACGGCGCAATGCCCTTGGCTGATCCCATGTGTGGATCGGGTACCATTCCCATTGAAGCGGCGTTTTTTGCAGGACGGGTGGCTCCCGGGCGTCACCGGTCATTTGGTTTCCAGCGCTGGCTTGATTTTGACGCCGGATTATGGGATCGGATTTTGGCTGATGCTGAAAAAGGTATTCAGAGGCTGCCTGTCGGACTAATTACGGGATATGACAAGGATAGTCGTGCGCTTACACTGGCACGTCGCAACGTTGATGCAGCAGGTTTTGGAGGGCAGATACACTTCTTTCATTCGGCCTTGGATGAGTTTAAGCCGGAAGGTGATAAAGGAGTGGTGATAATTAACCCCCCTTACGGCAAAAGGTTGGGTGATGTTGAGAAGCTCAAGGATCTTTATCGTCTGATTGGTGATGTAATGAAGCAGCGTTGCCGGGGATGGACAGGTTTTGTATTGACCGGGAATGTGGAACTGGCCAAATGCATCGGCCTCAAGGCGTCACGTCGGTTTGTGTTATTCAATGGGCCGATTGAATGCCGTCTCCTCAAGTATGAGCTGTATTAATAGGGCAAATGGCGCCTTTTGTCAAAGAGGGCGGGAAAGATGTTATTTTTTTCATTCCGAAGGAACGTAGTGACTGAGAAATCTTTTCTCCTTCTCACCCCCTTTATGAAAGGGGGCTTTATAACAATGTAGTGCAGGACTTTAGTCCTGCTAATATAGCGCACCTAAAGGTACGCACTACATTTAAATGGTGACACAGCAGACCTGAAGGTCTGCACTACTGAGAGACACTGGATTCCCGCCTGCGCGGGAATGACAAGGGAGGGGAGGGGTAATCCTACGCAATATGGATCTGTAATCGCTTTCCCAGGGCCTTCGCCACCCGATCCAATGTTGACAGTTTTATATCTTCTGCATGGTTCTCCATCCTTGAGATGGCCGTTTTCTTAGTCTTCAGACGATTTGCCAGATCCTCCTGGGTCAAACCAGCAGATTCACGCGCTTGACGAAGAACGATCCCGATCTTGAACTGCTCATAACCTTCGTCAAAACCATTAGCGAATTCTTTGTCTTTCTTCTTTCTATCAGCTACATATTTCTTCAAGTCACTCACTTCTTTTCCCTCCTGCTTAAAAATTCTTTCCTGTAAAATTTGGCTTTTTCTATTTCCTGTTTTGGTGTTTTCTGAGTCTTCTTCATAAAACCATGGGTAAGAACAAGTACGGAATGACTATCAAAGAAACAAAATATTCTATAACTGTTCTGTCCATGCTGAATCCTACATTCCCAGATATCTGTTCCGGTCAGTTTTTTAAAGTATGTTGATGGTACAGTTTCTAGATCCTCCAATAGACGCAGCACCCAGATGATCTTCTGTGCCACCTTGCCGGTTAAGCGATCAAGAAACTCCTGAACAGGACATCTACCCTCCAAGGTCTTATAGAAGATGATCTTTCTAATCATGGCTGTAAGTTAACATGCATGTTATCATTTGTCAAGTAGTTATGCGGTCATTTCATATGGGAATGACAACTCCCGCTCGCCTACAAATCCCCCGTGGCCCCCTTCGTGAAAGGGGGCTTTATAATAATGTAGTGCAGGACTTTAGTCCTGCCAATACAGCGCACCTAAAGGTACGCACTACGTTTAAAAGGTGACACAGCAGAGATGAAGGACGTTTGAAGTTACAATTTGTGATTTTAAAGATTACTCACATGCCCCCTTCGCTTTGCTCAGGGCTCCAGTTCACCGGAATGACAACAGGGCAGGGGATTATTCTTGGGTTTTCCCTCCAACAGAAGTGGTCAGCTAACTGCAGCAGTTTTCCACTGAATCGATGGTTTTCGCTTTGCCTTTGCGCAATCACTTAAATACAAATTAATTAAAGTCTGATAAGGCATTCCTGCATCCTGAGCAATTCCCTTGAAATACTCAATTGTGCCTTTATCGAGACGTATCGTAACCTGTAGCTTAAGTCGTTTTGCATATGGATTCCTTTTAGCTTTTGAAAAATCGTATTCTTTTCTCATTTTGATTGCCTTTCTTGATACTGTTTTCTTTCTGACCGAGTTGCCCTGCGGGCGGAAATGATCCTCATCGCATCGCCCTCTGCCGAATAACATACAATCAGAACGCGAGACTTTGAGCTGCAGCCGAGGAGAATGAATCGGTCCTCTTCTTAGGAGTGATCCGGATCAGCAATCAATAGCGCATTCTCATCCAGGAAAACCGTTTGGGCTTCTGTAAAAGAAATGGCATGCTTCTTCTGATTCGAATGAGCTTTCTTAGGGTCCCAAGCGAAGGATATATTGTTACCAGCCATAATTACTTTATAATTACAAAATACCGCTCTGTCAATGATTAAATGGGCGGGAATCTAGGATTTAAGAAAGTGGATTCCCACCGTATCAAGTACGGGGCAGGCTTTCGGGGCGGGAATGACAAGTGAAAATGCCCTGTGGTCCCCTTTGTCAAAGGGGGCAAAAACAAGAAAGACTGGATTCCCGCCTGCGCGGGAATGACAGGGCGGTGTAGTGCAGGACTTTAGTCCTGCGAATATAGCGCACCTAAAGGTACGCACTACATTTAAATGGTGACATAGCAGACCTGAAGGTCTGCACTACTGAGATAAACTAGATTCCCGATCGAGTCGGGAATGACACATGCGGGGCGGGAATGAAAGAGGTGGCCGTTCTTATTCCTTATGGCGTGAAAGCTGTCTTGCCCAAAGTGTCAGCCAGACAACGACAAATAGCATCATTCCGACGCAGAGCTTAAATGCCACCATTGCCCACAGCCATATAGTACGAATTTCCGGCCATGTAGCGCCTACACCCCAAATGCAAAGTACTCCTGCCGGCTGCTTGGTCATGATCAGCACATAAGCAAGCCACTGAATCAGCAGGATACAATAGAAAATTAACAACGTCCACCATCCAGCCACTGCCGCCGCTCGCACTTTCTTCGTAAACATATCGTCCATGATGATCTCCTTTCTCCGCGCTCAATTCCTGTAGTCAAAAAGAGGATGCCTTCAAAAGCTCCTGAGTAAAGCGCGCATCAGCATCTCCGAGAAAATGTCCGGATTTGTGCCTTTTGCGTTGAAACCAACGTATTTCGTTTTACTGCTCTGCGTGACCTCAATCTTTGATATTCCATCAATGACAACGACATATTGATCCCTGACTGAAAGATCAGCATGGAAGCCAAGCAACTCGAAAGCCTTCTCAATGATCATCAGATGCCGATCCATTATTTGCCTGCCCGTGGTCAGGCCGGATGTAAAGTTAAACAGATCCCAGATCAAGCCGACGGGAATCTCAACCTTTTCTTCACCCAGTATTTTATAATTCGCATATCCGAGGTAACATGCACATAATGAAAATGTGGGGAGAAGCGATAAATCATAAATTTCGCCTTTTGCCTGAATGTCCGCGGGTATTGTCCCTTTCTTAACAACCTTGATGCCGGAAAGGTGGTGTAGCATCTTGCGTTCCGATAGAGGCGTTATCGGGCCGGATTCTCCATGCTTTTCCTGCGAATGCTTATTTTTCATGAGTTCACCTCCCACGCACCTTTTGCGATATTCGCTTATACCCGCATTGCATCTTCAATTGGCCACGCTCAATAGTTTATTATATGTGTGATTTGGCTGTTTTGACAGCGAGATCTTTATCCTTTGTAATCAACCTCCATTTCATTTCGGATGAGTGAATACCGGCTTTCTTGTCTTGACCTCTGGAATAATACCAGTGTCCAAAGCGCTCGACAATAGAAAACGGGTGATTGCCTGTACAGAGGACTCCGCAAGGATTAATCTGCTCGAAAAAAATAGTTTCGTCGGGGACTTCGTCATAAGACAGGTCATCAGGCAATGAGATTTGAGATACATCAATGCCATCTGCTTCCTTTTTATCCAACCATTCAGAAATCTTCATTGATTCTTCCCCACCAGTTACACTTGATAATATAGAATTGGTAGTCATCCACAATCAGGGATATCCTGATTTATGGCTGCGAAAAGACTGATGATAGAATGCGTAAATGATGATTGATTTGAACGGAACTTCCTTCTGTGAAGTGACGCCTTTCCATGCGTGAGCTCGCACAGGGGGGCTGGATTCCCGATCGAGTCGGGAATGACATGTAAAAATCCCGCGTGGCCCCTTTGTCAAAGGAGGCAAGAAAAAGAAACTGGATTCCCGCCTACGCGGGAATGACAGGGGGAGTAGTGCAGGACTTTAGTCCTGCCAATGCAGCGCACCTAAAGGTACGCACTACTTTTAGATGGTGATACAGCAGACCTAAAGGTCTGTGCTACGGCGATGTGGTTGCCCGCGCAATTTTCAGTATGGGTCTTATTGCCCGCCAACCAGCAGTTTCATTGGAAGCATGCCAGAGATCGTAATTTCTCTGAAGGTTCAACCACAGTTCGGGGGTGGTATCAAACGCTCTGGACAGGCGCAGGGCAACATCCGTTGTGACTGTGCCTCGTTCATTCAGTATCTTGGATACCGTTTTTCTCGACAGCCTCAGCTCCTTCGCAAGATCTGTAACGCTAATCCCTGAAGGTTCCAAGTAATGAAGCTTGAGAATCGAGCCCGGATGGGAAGGCGGTCTTTTTCGTGTTCTCATAACAATCCTCTTCAATGATAGTCTTCGATATCTATATTAAACGCGTCTCCGTCCTTAAATTCGAACGTCAATCGCCAGTTGCCGGAAACCTTTACAGCCCAGCGCCCTTTCTTCTTCGGAAGCAAAGGATGTAGACCGGAGCCGGGATAATTCATATCCCTGATTTCACTTGCCGCATCAAGCCTATCCAATATCGCCTCTAATTTTCGGGCATGCTTGGCCTGTATGCCTTTTGGGGTTCCATCGTAGAAAAAATCTTCCAGACCTTTATGGATAAAAGATTTTATCATTCAGTATACCGTAACCTATGGGGTTACACTTGTCAAGCGAAATAATGCGGTGCGCCATCTGGATTACCGAGCAGATCGGGAATGAAACAATAGATTCACGACGCATGTAGTGCAGGACTTTAGTCCTGCTAATATAGCGCACATAAAGGTACGCACTACACTTAAGTGGTGACACAGCAGACCTGAAGGTCTGCACTACGGAGATACACTGGATTCCGCATCAAGTGCGGAATGACGAATGTAGGGGAGGGAATGACAATTGAAAATCCCCCGTGGCCCCTTTGTTAAAGGGGGCGGGAAAGAATGACAGTAGGACTGGATTCCCGCCTGCGCGGGAATGACAAGGGATCATTTTTGCTTCTTGGGGTATCCGACCGATTGCGCCAGAATGATTTTCTGATCCGGTCGTAAGCCCATGGCTTTTGCAAGGGCCGGCTTATCTATCGCCGCACGTACAACCGTTGATAATCCTTCAGAGGCACAATAAAGATAAACATTTTCGCTTATGAACCCAGTGTCAGCTGCTGCATACATGTTCTTAACCTCATCTGACACTGGACGCATTCTGGAATAATCCGCCACGTAAATAAGGTTCACAGCAGCTTCCTTTACAAATCCCTGAGTACCGGTCACGCCTCTAATATCTTCTGCCAGTATTGGTTTCAAAAGATTGGATTTTGCATCATAAAGGTAAAGGCCCGTAGCAGTTGCAACATATATGTCGATCTCTTGCCGATTACTCGCAGTAGGTGCAGTCCGTTTGCCATCCGGACGACTGATTCCGGATGCTGCCCAGAGCATATTTGAAAGAATATTCACCGGTAATGGTTCTGAACTGAATTCTCGTGAAGAGCTTCTCTTTGCCAAAAGCTGCATCAAAGGATTGCCGGTGATTTGGGGCTTTGAAAGTTGGATTGGTTTTTGTTCTTCTCCCCAAGCCGTATTCTGGGTCATAGGCAAGATGGCAATTAAAAAAACCAGGATGAAACCGATGGCTGTCACTCGTAAGAGATTCCTTCTAATTACTTTCATATTCGTATGAATAACCTCCCGATGATGATTTAGTCCTGCCAATACAGCGCACCTAAAGGTACGCACTACATTTAAATGGTGACGCAGCAGACCTGAAGGTCTGCACTACGGAGATACACTGGATTCCCGATCGAGTCGGGAATGACAAGGGGAGAAGCGGGAATGACAATGAAAGAACATAGCTGACGAAGATATACTTCTTGTCCCTGAATCATCATTGCAAACATTGTCTCGGTAATCACAAAGATCCCATGGCGATGAGATCTTTTACATGAATGTGCCTTGATTCGTCTATAGAAAGACCTTCGCGAATCAGTTCCAGAACAAACGGTTTTTCTTCAGGGAACTTATAGCCTTCATAATCCTGATGGAAGAGCAGACCGCCATGTCTGTTTGTCCAGGAATTCATCTGGTGGTCAAAGCAGACACGCGAGGTAACATTCAGCCCTTCGATCATTACCCGTAACTCTTCAAGACGCTCATGCGGTGAAGAGAGGTGCAGCCTTCCCTGCTCATAATCCTCAAAAATCGGCGTTCCGTATCTGGGAACAAAGGGACGGGACCTGATGTAGTTTGGATTGATGGTTGTAAGGACACGGGCAGTGTTCTCCGCATGCTGCCGCCAGCGTTCAGTGCCGCCCAGCCCGGGCATCCAGTATTCGGAAAGTTGAAAGCCCGCAGCCATAGCCTTTTTACCACCATCAATCTGTTCGGCGCTCGTCACACCTTTGCGGACAACACCCAACAATTCGTCATCTCCTGTTTCCAGACCAACATGAAGACGATCAAGTCCCGCTTCCCGGACAGCCTTTAACTCTTCCAGCTTTCTCTGAGCCAGTGTCTTGGAACGGGTGTAGGAGGTCACCCTGGTAAGTGTTTTTAACGTTCCGCGCAGATGCTTGAGCACTTCTATGATCTCATGCGGTCGCATGATCATGCTGTCGGCATCCTGCAGAAAGGCCGTCTTACCTCCTGAATGGAGCCAGTTGAAAACGGTGATGAAGCAATGGCTGTTGTGAAGAGAAGAATCGGCCCGCAGAATAGCCATTCCGACGTCTTCGGTGATTCGGCCGCCTTGCCCCATTGTCACGGAGACGGCTGCAAGTTCATCGCTGATGGCCTTCACTGTATCGATATCGGCCTTGATGTCTTCTACGCTGCGATACACAAAGGGGTGCCCCTTGTACATTTCGCAAAAGGCGCATTTATTCCACGGGCAATTCTCCGTAATTCTGAGGAGGAGTGATGCGCTCCCGCCCTCGCTGGGTGGACGGTAGACACCCACAGCAAAGGATAATTTTGCAATTCTTTCTGCGCTCTCCCGATATGTATTGTTTCCTGTTGAAAATGCCATAAATTCCCCTTATTAAATAGATCTTTCCCCGCGCATACTGGGGAACTCTTCACGATGTCATCAATAATATAGTACTCATTTCGTTTTTGGCAATGTTATGGATAAAATTCCCACGCTATTTCCCCCCTTTGTCAAAGGGGGCGTAATAATGTAGTGCAGGACTTTAGTCCTGCCAATATAGCGCACCTAAAGGTACGCACTACATTTAAATGGTAACACAGCAGACCTGAAGGTCTGCACTACAGGATTCCGCATCAAGTGCGGAATGACGAATATAGGGGAGGGAATGACAATTGAAAATCCCACGTGGCCCCCTTTATCAAAGAGGGCTTATAATAATGTAGTGCAGGACTTTAGTCCTGCCAATATAGCGCACCTAAAGGTACGCACTACATTTAAATGGTGACGTAGCAGACCTGAAGGTCTGCACTACGGAGATACACTGAATTCCGCATCAAGTGCGGAATGACGAAGGGGGGGAAGGACCAACATGGCGGGAAAAATCTTCAGAAAGCTAGTTCTGGGAACAAAAAAAAGAAGGTCTGAAATTATCTTGTCCGATAGCTGGATCGATTCTCAGCGACACCCATGCGACTTTGTTGTTTCCCACGCAATAATTGAATGTGGACCGTGGCGCCCAGGACTTCGGCAACCCGTCGCAGCATGCTTAAAGAATGACCCTCATAGGACGGCGATTCTAAACGGCTGATCTGCTGCTGTGTTGTGCCAACCCGTTGCGCCAGTTGCCTCTGAGACAACCCACTTTCTTTTCGCAATGCGGCCAGTTTCAGAGCTACATCCCATGCCTCCCCGGCCTTTTTGAATCGAGCGGCAAAATCCTTGTCTTTTAATTGTTCTTCAAGATACTTATCAAAATTCGTTTTTCTTCTCATTACTGTGCCGTGTTAACCAATCATTTTTTCTTTCCACTGCGGGTTTGCGGTCACTGGAAGGTATTTGTCTCCCTTTATGGCGGATTCCATGAACAGCGATAATGCGACGTCCCTTCATAAAAAAGTAAAGGACCCTTGTATTCAACTTGCCAACGTGCCGCAATTCAAAAAGCTCGTTACCTATGTGTTTTGAAAGCGGCGGTCTGTGGTATTCACGGTTTCGCAGCTTTGCGAGCCCCGCCACGACAGGGGCAAAGTCGTCCGGGTCCGACTCCTTCAGGTCATTGAGGAAGTCGCGAACAGGGCATCGACCTGAAGATGTTTCGTAAAACTCTACATCAAATTGCATTATGTGTCAACACCAATATTAGTGTAGCAGTTCATTATGAGCCACTCCCTCACCTAAGATCCTCCGTGGCCCCCTTTGTTAAAGGGGGCTTATAATAATGTAGTGCAGGACTTTAGTCCTGCCAATACAGCGCACCTAAAGGTACGCACTACATTTAAATAGTGACAGCAGACCTGAAGGTCTGCACTACTGAGATACACTGGATTCCCGATCGGGTCGGGAATGACAATTGAAAATCCCACGTGGCCCTCTTTCTCGAAGGGGGCGCTCATAATAATGTAGTGCAGGACTTTAGTCCTGCCAATACAGCACACCTAAAGGTACGCACTACATTTAAATGGTGACACAGCAGACCTGAAGGTCTGCACTACTGAGATACAGTGGATTCCCGATCGAGTCGGGAATGAAATACTTTTCAACCCTTGAATGTTTTTCTCAGTTCGACCTTGTTGACTTTGCCGACGCTCGTCCTCGGCATGGCATCGACGAACTCATAGCGCTCCGGGATGCCGTACTTCGGAATCTTTCCCTCGTCGGCGAGCTTTTTCATGTACGATCTCATTTCGTCGCTGGTGAGCTTTCCCTTGAACTCCGGCCGCGGTACAATAATCACGAGCGGCCGTTCTCCCCACTTAGCATCCGGTATCCCGATGACCGCCGCCTCGGACACGGCCGGGTGCTGGCTGACCTGATTTTCCATATCGAGAGAGGACACCCACTCTCCCCCTGTCTTGATGACGTCCTTAAGCCGGTCAGTGAGCTGTACATATCCGTCCGGATCGATGTAGGCCACATCACCGCCGTGAAGCCACCCGTCCTGCCACAGGTAAGCGGTTTTTTCCGGATCCTTATAGTACGATTCCGTCAGCCATGGAGCCCTCATGACCAACTCGCCCGTCGACTTGCCGTCATGGGGGAGAAATTTCCCTGACGGATCGACGACCTCCACCTCCACGAGCGGCGCCGGAAGACCCGTTTTGATGTAGATATCGAGTTTCTTCTCGTCATCGAGACCGAGCATGGTGCTTTTCAGACCTGCAGCCGTGACCAACGGACAGGTCTCCGACATGCCGAAGGCCGACCAAATATGGATCCCCAATTCCATGGCCGCCTTCGCGAGGCCACGGGGCAACGCTGCACCGCCGATGACGACCTTCCATTTCGAGAGATCGACCTTCTTGGCCACCGGATTCGTCACCAGCATATGAATGATTGTCGGGATGCAATGGGAGAATGTAACCTTCTCCGTCAGGATGAGTCTGAGGAGCATTTCAGGTTCGTAACGGCCCGGATAAACCTGCTTTACACCGAGCATAGTGGCGAGGTAGGGCACTCCCCAGGCATGAACGTGAAACATGGGTGTCAGCGGCATGTAAACGTCGTTCATCCTGAATCCGTGTCTCATTTCAGCGGTTCCGCAGGATAGGCCGACGATCAGGGTATGAAGGACAAGCTGCCGGTGCGTAAAATGCACGCCCTTCGGATCTCCGGTCGTTCCTGTCGTATAGAACAGCGTGGCCTGCGTGTTCTCGTCAAGGTCGGGGAAATCATAATGCGTCGCCGATTCTTTAAGCAAGGAATCGTATTCCCCGTCAATCGCAAGTTTCGTTTCGGGCACCTTGCCGTCTTCTGTCATGACGATAATCTTTTTCACAGTTTTCAGATGCCCCCGAATGGCCTCCAGGAGAGGAAGGAAATCCGCGTGAGCGAGGATGACGCTGTCTCCGCCATGATTGATGGTGTAGACGATTTGCTCCGGCGTCAGCCTGTAATTGAGGGTGTGCATGACGGCACCCATCATGGGGATGGCAAAGAAGCACTCGAGACTCCGGTGGCTGTCGAAATCAAGAATGCCGATCACATCTCCCTTCTTAACCCCCAGTGATGTCAGTCCGTTCGCCAGTCGATGCACCCGTTCGTACATGTCCTGGTACTTGTAGCGGAACTTATCCCGATAAACGATCTCCTGGTTCTGCCCGTGGATCACGCCTGTTGAAAGAATCTTCTTAATGATCAAGGGATACTGATAACTTTCACCCGGTTTGTAAGCCTTCTCACCCATGCGTACCTCCTTTCCCTTTCAAAATTGGTTAGTGGTAAGAAATCAGCGACGAGGCAGGTATGGGAAAATCACTCCCCACTTCCCTCCTTGAATGGCACTGCTGATCTACCCGCCTATAAAGCGTAATGTTCCTTCACCAGTTTCGCCAAGTTTAGTTTCTTCAGCCAGGGCATAGGTACTTGCATCGTCACTGTAACAACCCCTGGCAGACGCCCAATCTCCACTGCACCTGAGATAGTTACCCGATTCAGGACTTCTTCCGTCGATATCTTAAAAAGTTCTGCCAGACGTGCAACACCATTGTCAGTGGCTTCATTCAGGTTTGCCCCGGAACCGACCATCTGGATAGCAGCCGCTTCCTCTACTGTGGTCTGCCCGAATTTCTTTCCCAGATTCTTTGCTGCTTTTTTCTCGGCCGCAGTGAAAGGGCAGGCCAGATGGGGCAAATCCTTGGCAGGAGGCAGCAGGATTGGGCCTCCAATCTTCAGGCCTTTAAGAACGTTTACCTGTAATGTGACTTCTGCGGAGACATCCGTGGTGTGCCCCGCTATCTCCCCATCCCCCTGCATTGCATGGGCATCTCCCACATAAACCCCGCCCCCCGGCACCTTAACCGGGCAAATGAGGATGGCCCCTGCCCGCACCGAATCGATGTCCAGGTGACCGTCTGTGCGGCTCTCCAGTTGCTCCTTCGTGATGCCATACTTATGGGGCGCACCTAATAAAAACTGTCCAAAATCACCTGCGTTGTGAGAATCAGGCATATCAATGGACGGCGTTGTACCGATATTACCGATGAACGGCCGCAGCCGCGTCATAACACCGGGGAGGTCCGCCGGACATAGAGAAACGACAGGATTCTGGCAAGATTCCTTGGGTAAAGCCATAAGCTTGGCGGCATTCTTAGCAAGTTTCCTGGCCGCTGCGGGACCCACGGTAAGTGCTATTTTACGGGCATCGTTGAAGACAATCGTGTATCCATTGGTTAGACGGAAGGGACTGACCTCGGCTCCACACTCAGCACAGCGAATAGCGTCTGCCCCGATGCCTTCAACTCGCGTAAGAGGGCTTTTCGCCCCGCAACCGGGACAATGTCGGGCCACAAAGGGATCACCAGTGTAGCGTCCCTCAACGAAGCTCATGGTACCCGATGCCGTGACTGTTGATGTTACGCGGACTTTTTTGATGCGGATAGCAATGGCGTCTCCGGGTTCGGCGCCAACTACAGCCACAGGTATGGTTACTTCATGTCCCCCTTGAAAGGATGGGGTGATCATGGGCCCCCAGCAGCCAGGGGCGGTTTCAGCTATGATGGTTCCGCCATCGGCCACAGGTCCAATCATAGGCAAACTCGGTCCCACCAGACCGTCGGTAAACGTCGTGACGTGAATAGTTTTCTGCGCTTTCATAAGACTCCTCCTTTTTACAGTCATTTTATGGTTTCAAGTTATACTCATAGCGAAACTAATTCTCTCACCGCCAAGACATCAAAAAACACAAAACCCCGCACTCTTGTGAGAAACGGGGTTTCAATAATCAGTCCATAACACCCCTCAAGCAGGGTTTAATGGTTGAGCAATATTTGCTGCTGCTTCACATGTATCTCTGATTATCACGATTCATATTTGAATTCCACTGTAAAACAATAAGCTTGGATTCCCGCTGGAGCCTGCCCTCGAATGTCCTTATCGGTGGCGAGAATGACTTACCGGGAGCAGACCTGAAGGTCCGCACTACGTAAACTCAATAAATGTAGTGCAGGACTTTAGTCCTGCCAATACAGCGCACCTACAGGTACGCACTTTAGTCCTGTTTATGCAGCAGACCCGAAGGTCTGCACTACGCAAACTCAATAAATGTAGTACAGGACTTTAGTCCTGCCAATACAGCGCACCTACAGGTACGCACTTTAGTCCTGTTTATGCAGCAGACCTGAAGGTCTGCACTACGCAAACTCAATAAATGTAGTGCAGGACTTTAGTCCTGCCAATACAGCGCACCTAAAGGTACGCACTACATTTAAATGGTGACACAGCAGACCTGAAGGTCTGCACTACTGAGATACAGTGGATTCCCGCTTTCGCGAGAATGACAAAAGGGGGTGGGGAATGACGAAGGGGTGCGGGAATGACGATACACCTTTCGTACGGGTTATTTTATGTTGCAGAGCGCTTTTACGTCGTTGATCTTCTCCTGGAGGTCATAGCTGCGGGCGACT
>Ga0209777_10003612_pt1 | contig 19000 bp, 16 predicted proteins | sample FrelakmetHBP12HB_FD_187147 | JGI IMG/M metagenome (GOLD analysis project Ga0209777, IMG submission 187147) | Freshwater lake sediment microbial communities from the University of Notre Dame, USA, for methane emissions studies -HBP12 HB (SPAdes)... | ecosystem: Environmental > Aquatic >...
TTCCTAAAAGAAGAGCTTTTGGGTGAGTTCTCCGGGGTTCTTTTACGGCCTACACCCAACCTATCAAACGATACTTTTATACATTAATGAATACCATATGATATCCATGGATATCTCTCAATTTGACAGAAAGTGTAATATGAAAAAATGTAGTAAGTGCGGAAAACAAATGGATGAAAAAGAAGCTTTTACTCCAGAAGGAATTAACTATAAGTATTTCACTTGCTCAAAATGCGGCGAAGAGATTGTCGACATGAAGCAACTCCATGATGTTGCTGAAGAATATAGAGCATTAAAATTATACCACGCGAAAGTTACTCGATGGGGACAAAGTCTAGGAGTCCGTATCCCGAAAGCACTCGTCACAAAATATCATTTCAAAGCAAATGACGAAGTAGCACTTATGCCAGAAAAAAAGAGTATTAAGATCATACCAACAGAGAAGTGAAGGGCACCGTTCCCTTCTTCTTAAAAGAAACGTCACTTGATACTTTCCTTTATTTTTCTTTTCAATAATTAAATCAATGTTAGTGACCAAAGATGGTAACTATCATTAATCTCATCTCATTGCTACGAAACCGAAATAAAAAGGAGAAAAGACCCTCTTTCCGCCTTATTTAATATTTTTTCATTAAAGAAAAATAATCGTCATACGTTTTTTTTGCCTGCTCTAACAGGAGTTGATAATATGTTTTCTTTGTTTTTCTCTGTAACGCTTTTGCTATCGCGTTATGATACGCCCTACTATTTTTGGCATAGATAATCATTGGAAAGTACCCGTGGTCCATAAGAATCTTGTTCATAAGCAACCGACCGGTTCGACCATTCCCGTCTAAAAAAGGGTGGATGTACTCATAGGTAAGATGAAAATCAAATGCAAGCTGAATCGGGTACATCATTTTTTTGTTTGTATGGTACGATTCAAGAAGTCTTTCTAATTCATGTTCCACATTGTCAGGAGATACCGTCGGTTGATTATTGACGATATTTTCCACAATTTTAAATCCTCGGGGATACCGTTCACCACCAGCCATTGTCATGTTCTGGGTAAGAATGTAATACAATCGTTTCATGGACGGTATATTAAATTTAAAACCATGCTGAAGGTATTTGAACGCCTCAATTGAGTTGTATACTTCTTTCACTTCGTTTCTATTTTTATATCGAGAATCACCTGTCTCAATAATTTTTTTTACCACATTGGCAGGAATTTTTGACCCTTCGATATTGTTCGAATTAAAAATAAATTCTTTTGCAAATTCAGTAAAGATGACATCTCCGATCTCTTTCATTTCAAGGAGATTATTAATCTCAATAGATTTTAACTCGACAGACTGCAGTAGGTTCGTGTTATAGACGATATCCTGTTTCTCTAAAAACATTCTTCTGATTTCGAACTCTTTTCTTGATAGAGAATTAAAATTATTTTTCAGATACTCTTTGACCGTGACCGTAGAAATATTTTTTCCTATATGCTCTTTAATCCTGAAGTTCTGCCCCATAAAACTAAATTTTTTTACAAAAGAGATATACTCGGTATTATTTATTTTTTTAATTTCTATATAAGACATACAGCAATAGTATGCTCTTGCCGTTTATATATTTTTACAAATCGGGCAGCAAATATAAGATTGTTTTTTACGTATTTGGCATAAAATTTCTGAGCCTATCCATGATCACTCGATGGTCACCAACGAAAGACTTAAATAAACGCCACATTCCTAGAACAATCGCAACCATGCCACCACTACGACCTCTCCTGATTATCCTCATTTGCATCCTAGCAAGTACTCTCCAGTCGCAGGTTGCTGCAGATCAACCTTTCTGGTTCCAACCACATGATGCGACCGCGCAGGACAACGCCTACAACACCACCGCGCATTACGCGTTACAATGGTGGTATTGTGACGCTATGCTTTCCGGCAACTACAGCGCGACTGTCGGCATCCTCACCCTCGGGGCGCACGCCACCAGCGGGTTCTTCCTTCTCCAGATCAACATTTACACTCATGGTGAACTTCTTACGCATCATAGCAAACTGCTTCCCATTCGTAGCCTTATGTTCTCCATGAATGAATCACGCGTTAGCTATCACGGAACCGATATCATCCATACCTACCTCAACAATGATCAGCACCTGTGCCTTGCCGTCAACCTTACACTCAACGACCTTGGCGTCAACCTCCTCTATACAGGCACCACACCAGGATGGATAGGAGACACTGGCTTAGGTATGTGGGGCTGTCCACTCCCGAAAGCAACCGTTAACGGAACTATCACCGTGCACGGTGAACAAATTCCGGTTCAAGGAACCGGGTACGAAGAACATGGATGGGACATCAGGCACCTCCACCGCAGCTGGCAATGGGGGAAAATCACCACAAACCATTTCAATATCATCTTCTCAAAAGCCATGCACAACCGCTGGAAAGAAGACCTTCTCTACGCCATCATCAACACCAATGACTCCTACGTCAGCATCCAACCACAACACATCACCCTCCGCCCTCTCAGAACAATTCTTTCTCACGGCCGACTCATCCCCCTCGAATCCCTCCTTGAGATCCATGAAAATCCTTACACCATCACCGTCCTCTTACAGGTACAAACCATACACTATCAGCACGTTGCGACCACCCAATACTGGCGGTTCTTCGTCCATGCCACTGGTTCGATCACCTGCAACAATGTCACCGAGCCAATCGATGATGTCCAAATCATGGAGTTCTTTCACCGCCTCTAACAAAATAAAAGTACAAAGCATTTTATTTATCGATAGCTATAAATCACAAGACACCATACCGATCTCATACCAAATTTGATACAACACACCTGGAAACCAATGAGTAAAGACAGATAAATGGGGGAAACGAATACATGAGATCATCAACCTATGCTAGCCTCGTCACCATCGTTTTTTGTACCCACAGAAACGCTATCAGCAGAAGCATTGAAAGCGTCATCAGAAGCACAGACCAACTCGCCACAAAACTTGGCTACCGCAACACCCTTAGCCATATGACCAAATACAGAGTCATAAGTGATATGTTACAATCACACATACTGATCTCCAGAAAAACAAAAAAGAACATCAAACTCACCCTCTCCTCGAAAATCAACAAACTATTATAACACATTTAATATAAAACAAGAAGAAAAACAATCGGAATTAACGGTTGTGATATTCCTAGTCCATCTCCGAAACACAAAAAAAAAAAGACACTTCTTAACAACAATTACTCCGACCGTCCGCTCATCTATTAAAACCTTTTTCACAACATTTATTCCTAATAAAAAATGCTCATCCAAACGAAGAAATTTTTTTTTATGAAAATATTTATATATACTGCAATTCATCCCTGTTACCATCGATTAATCCATAAAAAAAGAATGGTAGAGGGAGGATGATGTATACGAATACCAATCAAATTAGGAAAAGAAAACATCATGAAAATGTAACACGAATAGGTGTTATTCTACTTACTCTTCTCATGCTGATGACCTCATTTTCGACACTCACCAAATTCCCAATATCAACATCAGTTCGTGCCGATATACTTTGTAACAAGCCACCGAATATACCAAGTAATCCAATACCAGCCAATGGTTCGATAAATGTGTCGACTTCATCAAATCTCACATGGGCTGGTGGAGATCCTAATCCATGTGACACGGTAACCTATGATGTGTACTTCGGAACAATAACACCACCAACCACAAAGGTTTCAGCGAACCAATCCGATTTATTTTATGATCCTGAAGCCCTGAGTTATACTACTCATTATTACTGGAAGATTGTTTCATGGGATAACCACGGTGCATCAACACCTGGACCTCTCTGGTCGTTTACCACACAAAATGAAAATGAATACACCCTGATAATCACCGTAGTGGGATCTGGATCCGTCGCAAAAAAGCCCGATACACTCACGTATCATTACAATGATGTGGTGCAACTCACTGCGACCGCTGACCCTGGCTGGGCATTTAACCACTGGGCCGGTGACTTCACTGGTACTACCAATCCAGCAAGCCTTACAATCACTGGAAACATGAGCGTTCAAGCATTCTTTATACAAAACGAATACACGCTCACCATCAGTATCATTGGTGGCGGTAGTGTAATCAAAGCGCCTGACCAACTAACATACTATTACAATGATGTCGTACAGCTAACTGCCTCTGCGGACCTCGGATGGCATTTCGACCAGTGGAGCGGGGATTTAACGGGTACAACCAACCCATCCACGATTACCATTGATGGCAACAAAACGGTGACAGCAACCTTCATCCAAAATGAATACACCCTTGCCATCACTCTCGTAGGTTTAGGGTCCGTGATGAAAACCCCAGATAACACAAGCTATCATTACGATGATGTTGTTACGCTCAATGCGACCGCAGATCCGGGATGGAGTTTTGCTGGATGGAGCGGAAATCTCTCTGGAATGATAAATCCAATCAATCTCACGATAGACGGCAATAAAGAAGTAACCGCGACTTTCACATCAGTATCGCCGACGAACAACCCGCCATACATCCCAACAGATCCTTTCCCTTCCAACACCGCGACGAATGTTTCTGTAGCTACACACCTCAGCTGGACCGGCGGAGACCCAGATGGTAACAACGTCACTTATGATGTGTACTTCGGTACGACTAGCCCGCCAGGCGTAGTTAGTGCGAATCAATCAGCGACGATCTATAGCCCAGCAACCATGGCGTATAACACCACGTATTATTGGATGATCATCGCCTGGGATAACCAAAGTGCGTTTACCGCAGGGCCGCAATGGACGTTTACCACAGAAGGACAACATACAAACCACGCGCCAAACACCCCGACAACACCAAGACCCTTTGATTATCAAACAAACGTCTCGATCTTCGAAGACTTCAGCTGGAATGGAGGCGACCCTAATACCAATGATACGGTGATGTATGACCTTTTCTTTGATACTGCCTCTCCTCCAGCGTTTTACAATACGACCATTGAGTACCCTGCGACGCAGACACAAATCAACTATACTTTCCCCCAATTACAATTAAATACGACTTATTACTGGCAAATCCTCGCACATGATAATCACAATGCAAGCACCAGTGGACCGGTGTGGAGATTTTCCACTATTCCTCTCGGTGCTGACATCCAACCACCATCACAAGTCACTGGATTAACCGTCACCGATGCACACGATGGCAAACTGAATCTTGAATGGAACAATGCGACCGATAACTACGGTGTTGATCATTACAAGATCTATCGAAATAACGTGTTCCTCATCAATGTGACAGGAGCCTTGTATCAGGATATTGGGCTTACCAACGGGCAAACGTACACCTACCAGGTATCCGCGGTTGATACCAGTGGAAATGAAGGACTGCTTTCTGGTCCTGCCTCAGGGAGACCCACTAAGTCAAATCAAGGCAGTGGAGGAACAGGAAACATACCACCGGTCGCTGATCTTTCAGCAGGGGAACCATACCACGGCATCATCGGCGACGACATTTTCTTTAACGGCTCACGCAGCCATGACCCTGATGGCAAGATTGTGAAATGGTTTTGGACCTTTGGTGACGGAGCAAATTCAACAGCGAAAAACGTCACCCATCATGCCTATACACAGACAGGTGTATTTACTGTTACACTCACGGTTACCGACAATCAGGGTGCATCGAATACAAAGACAACCACAGCAACGGTTCTCACCCCCAATGAACCACCAAACACACCAACTCTTGAGGGAAACACCACTGGTAAAATCAATACCTCGTATGAGTACACTGCGTCTTCGACGGATCCAGAAAATTCATCGCTGACCTACCTATTTGACTGGGGTGATAATATCACCAGTGGCTGGATAGGTCCGTTTCAATCAGGCGCAGAAGTAAAAATGAATCATAGCTGGATAAAACCGAATTTTTATTTTGTCAGCGTTCTTGTAAAGGATAATCAAAATAGTTCGGCAACAACCACAATCATGGTCGCAATCAGCGTAGAAAATGTCTATACTATCGGACATTTGATTGATCATAATGGTGACGGCACCTATGATGCGTTCTTTAGTAATCTCACCAAAAATGAAACAGCGGTTCAAAAACAACCAAACGGAACGTATTATATTGATTACGATGGTGACGGCGACTGGGATTACATCTACAACCCCTACACAAAACAATTAACATTATTCCCAACACCTGAGGAAACAACACAAGATAATATGCCATGGATGATATTAGGGGGAATCATTGGCTGTATCATCATCTTGTTTGCCATCCTCTTGGTGTTGACGAGAAAGAAAAACATCCCAGCGCCACCACCAGCTCAACAAGCTCAACCAGCACAACCAACACAACCAGTCCCGCCTGAACCAAAGGTAGCTAAAACCAATTCTTCAACTAAAACAAAAACAACCCCGAAAAAACCACGAAAAACAACAAAAAAATGACCTCCTCTTCTCCTTTTTTTCTTTTTTTCATAAGTATTTTTAACAATTAACCAAGAATTGTTTTCAGGGACCGTATATGTGATTGTAGAAACAGGAGAAATGATTGGTAGTGTGTGTATTTCGTAATCGTTGTTTGAGTCCTCTGGAGGGGTTGGTCGTTTTGGATATCGTACTGTGATCGTATCGAAGTTATCGTACTTTTCTCAAGAGTCCCACAATTAATAATATGGAGCGATGAGTCATCCATGAGAGAAATATGTAGGATTTGACTATTCAGGAGATTATTCTGTGACGAGCTTACTAATGTCAGCACATCGTTAGTGAAGTCACAGTTGGTAATTGTATTAGATGATGAGGCTGCAAGGTACAGACCAAACCCTTGATTCTGGGAAAACGTACAATGCGAGAACGTATTTTCATTGTTTGATGATGCGATTGCATCAATGCCCGCATGGATGTTATCAGAAAAATCACAATGTTTTATCGTGTTTCGTGAGGCGTATTGAAGCTCAATGCCATCACAGTTTTTTATAAACGTGCAGTCTTGAATGGTGTTACGAGCACAGACTGTGGTTGTGGTTCCTAGAAAGACAATAGCGTCGTCGTTGCAGTGTTGAAAATCACAATCAGAGATGAAATTGTCGGTACTCCAAATTGCGATACCGACAGGGGTGTCATGGATGATGCAGTGTTGTATCGTGGTATGTGGTACGCTGATTTTTACCGCTGTGGTATAGAGTCCAGGACCGTTATTGGAGATGTCAAGTCCAGTGAGGGTGACGTTCGCTGCGGTGATCTGTATCGCATATCCATTATTAGGGGATGTAGGGTGAATGATAGTGTGTGTTGGTTCTTTTCCTATAAGCGTCAGAGGTTTATTGATGGTGAGTATTTCTGTGTAGATTCCTGCGGGGATTTGAACTGTTGAGCCGGGGGATGCCTGGTTTATTTCCTCTTGAATAGTGAGGTAGGTTGGTTGCGTTGATGTCTCTCCAGAGGTTGTATCTGTTGCTATCTGTGAGTCTTTCGATGTGTTTTGTGGTATGTCACTAGCAATTCCAATGGTTATCGATGAACCTATGATGATAACGAGTGTGAAAAGAAGTATGAATGTGTGTTTCATTGTTGTTCGTACCATTTCCTTCCGTTTCCATCAATACGTGACATGTTAACTAATATCTTGCTATTCTCTGGCATAGACTCTATTTAAATGTACTCGGAAAAAATGACAAAACGAAAAAATAACAATAAAAACAAAAAATTTTTGTTTGATACAAATGTCGTGAAAAAATATTATATATCGTTACGTTTTCTCCCCAAGAGTAGTACTTCTAAAAATGTTAAATGTTAAAAAATACTATTAATTTAAAAAATACATCAATATATAATATTTTCTGATATTTATGTGTTAATTAAAAAATAATTCTAACTAATTAAAATGGGATTTAAAAATTTAGAAAGATTTTTAAATGTCAATTGTATACATGAGACAGTATAGCAAAAATGAAAGGACTATGAGATAGTTAAGAGAAGGTAATAACAAGGAGAGGAGGAAGGGACGTTTTGCGTTCTTCATATTATCCCCCTAATATTTTTCCCTTCCTTCTATTTCGACACGCTAGAGAAACCCATCGATTTTTTTACCGCCCATTTGTACCAAATCGTACCAGATGATTTCATCAGAAAAGTTTTAGAAAATGTTTTAAATAAACACCGGATTGCTTCTTCCAAATCTATCCGGAGGAGGCATACCTAAAGATGAATGAAGCAGTCATTGTCGCAGCTGTAAGAACAGCACAAGGAAAATTTGATGGTACATTAAAAAATTTTTCTGCGCCTCAGCTCGGAGGCATCGCCATAAAAGAAGCGGTCAAACGAGCAAAAATAAAACCCAGCACCATCAATGAAGTCATCATGGGTAATGTAGTGTCCGCTGGCCTTGGTCAGAATGTCGCACGACAAGCAGCAATCGCTGCGGAACTGCCCTATGAAGTCGGATGTTTGCATGTCGATAAAGTATGCGGATCGTCACTCAAAGCAGTCATCCTAGCCACCCAAGCAATAAAACTTGGTGATGCAGACTGTATTATCGCTGGAGGTATGGAGAGTATGACCAACTGCCCGTACATCCTTGATAAAGCCCGGTTTGGGTACCGCCTCTTCGACGGGAAGGTGATTGACGCGATGGTTCATGACGGACTCTGGGATGCGTACAATAACTTCCATATGGGCATGACCGGGGAAATCGTCGCAGAAAAATACCATATCACCAGGAAAGATTGCGACCAGATCGCCTTTGAAAGCCATAAAAAAGCTGTAGCTGCCACAGAAACCGGGAAATTCAAAAACGAAATCGTTCCCATCGAGATTAAACAAAAGAAAGGAGACCCCATCATTTTTGATAAAGATGAAGGCATTCGCAAAGAAACAACCATGGAAAGCCTTGGAGCACTCAAACCATTCTTCAAAGAAGGAGGAGTGATTACCGCGGGAAACGCATCCCAAATCACTGATGGCGCCTCAGCTGTCGTCATCATGAATAAAGATAAAGCTAAAAAGGAAGGCCACGAGATCCTCGCTACCATAAAAGGATACGACACCACCGGGGTAAAACCAGAATATGTTATGGAAGCACCAATCCCCGGGGTCAGAAATCTGTTTAAGAAAATGAATCTCACCATTGATGATATCGACCTTGTGGAGCATAACGAAGCATTCTCCTCAGCCTCAGCGGCCCTCATCAAAGAAATCGGTATACCAAGAGAAAAATTCAATGTCCATGGTGGAGCCATAGCCATTGGTCATCCAATCGGTGTAAGCGGCTCACGAATCCTCGTCACCTTGGTTCATGCGATGAAACACTACAACAAACACCGAGGCCTTGCCACCATCTGCCTAGGCGGGGGACATGCAGTTTCTGTCATTGTGGAACGATAGGAGGAAAAAACATGACAATAAAAAAAATAGGGATTATTGGTGCAGGAACCATGGGTCATGGGATCGCTTTGGTTTCCGCAAAAGCAGGATATGATATTATCCTTCATGACATCAAAGACGACTATGTGAAGAAAGGACTCGGTTCCATCGAAAAATTCCTTGATAAAAGCGTCGAAAAAGGAAAAATGACTCCCGATGACAAAAAAAACATCCTTGGTAAAATCCATGGAACCACCAAACTTGAGGACATGAAAGACGCAGACTTAATCATCGAAGCAATCATCGAGGACGTCAAGATGAAAAAAGACGTCTTCCAGAAACTCGATACCCTCTGTAAGAAGGAAACGATTTTCGCATCAAACACCTCTACAATCCCTATCACCGATCTCGCCTCCGCGACAAAACGACCAGATCGATTCATCGGCATGCACTTCATGAACCCTGTACCCATCATGAAACTCGTAGAAGTCATCCGCGGATTACGAACAAGCCAAGAGACAGCAACAACCATTATGCATCTCGCAGAAAAAATGGAGAAAACACCCATCGAGGTGAACGATGGCCCTGGGTTTATCTCAAACCGAGTACTGTTCTCCATGATCAACGAAGCGATCTTCTGTCTGCAAGATGGAACAGGTACTGTTCAATCCATCGATAACGTCATGAAACTCGGGATGAACCACCCGATGGGGCCACTAGAGCTTGCCGATTTAATCGGCCTTGATGTCAGCCTTAATATCATGAATGTCCTCTACGATGGGTTTAATGATTCCAAATACCGCCCCTGCCCCCTGCTCAAAAAAATGGTACATGCAGGGTACCTCGGACGAAAAACAGGGAAAGGATTCTATGATTATCCACCAAGGTGAAACATCATGAGCCAAAAAAATATCATCGTTGAAACAAAAAACGCAATTGCAACCATCACCATGAACCGGCCACAGGTGCTCAACGCCTTAGATAAAGAAACCCTCCAAGAACTCGTCCAGGCTGTGCAACACCTTGAACAAGATTCTACCATCAAAGTCGTCATCATCACGGGAAAAGACAAGGCGTTCATCGCAGGAGCAGACATCAAACAAATGCGGACCATGACGCCTTTGGAAGCAAAGGATTTCGCCGAACTAGGTCATCAACTCCTCCAACACATTGAACAATCCCGCCTCCCGTATATCGCCGCAGTCAACGGCTATGCCCTCGGGGGCGGCTGTGAAGTCATGATGGCCTGCGATATCATCCTTGCCTCAACCAACGCTAAAATAGGACAACCAGAGATCAACCTCGGGATCCACCCCGGGTTCGGAGGAACACAACGACTCCCACGACTCGTCGGGAAAACAAAAGCAAAGGAACTCCTTTTCACCGGGGATACCATTGACGCACAGGAAGCTGTTCGTATTGGGCTTGTGAACAAAATCATTGAACCTGAGAAACTCATGGAAGAAACCATGAAACTCGCAGAAAAAATCGCAGGGAAATCTAGTGTTCAACTCTCCTTTATAAAAAAACTTGTCAACACCGGCTCTGAGATTGATTTACCATCAGCATGCACCATGGAGATATCATTTTTTTCAACAAGTTTTTCCACCGAAGACCAAAAAGAGGGAATGACCGCATTTCTAGAAAAAAAGAAACCAATATTCAAAGATAAATGACACAATATTCCAGCAAAACCCATAGCTATAAATAAGGAAAGGTCATTATAAAACACAACGGAGGAGAACATTTATGAAAAAGAAACTTATTGGAATAGGTATCTTTCTTTTATTGATGACCACGTATTTATCTGTTGCACAACCTACACAACAAAAAAATATCACTCAATTATCCACCAAGACAATACCAACATCATCACAAATAGACGTCCCCACATGGGAAATCGGTGATCAATGGACCTATAAAATCGATAACATCACCATCAGCATCAATCAAGAGAATCAAACCTTTGACCTCTATCTCGCCCTTGCGGAATTACCACTCACCGTCATTTCTCTCAACGATACTTGTTATACCTTAGCGTTTCAGACCTCAGTCAGTGGCAATAGTAAAATTTACGCTGACCTCGGTGACGGTCCCATCAACATGACTATCACCTTTTCAAACCTTAAAATCTCTGGGAACGTGACCATCGACAAAACAACTTTAGGAATCAAAGACATCACCGTTCTCTTCAAAGGACGCTTCATGGTCGACATCATCCAACAACCATACATACAGCTCCCATTCTCACTCCCTATCATACCAGTACCAGTGACGATGAATATCGACACGAACTTTGATGCACCAGTTTCACTTCTGACGTTTCCGTTAGACACAAACATGATATGGAACTCCACCGCGACCAATCTTACGATAAACGGAAAAATTCATACGATATGGTTTAACATCATCCTGTTTCTCAATAACATCGCAAAACTCTTCAACAATGAATTTTTACCACCAGAGATCGCAGCACTCCTCCCCATCGTGGATATCAAAGACGCATTAACCACATTAGGGACAGGAAACGTGTTTCCCATACCGATGATACCTTCTGCGTTCGCATGCTTGAACACAGAGAACATCACCGTCCCTGCAGGAACCTATGACGCCTACAATATCACGATCCTCGGAGGCCTCGCAAACGGGTTTTATGCGCCAACCGCAGGAAACATCGTAAAACTCACCGGTAACTTCGAAGATATCATCCCGTATGTCACCAACATCAATATGGAGCTGCTCAGCACAAATTATAGTTAAACGCGATCCTCCAGAGTATCTCCATCAATGTTCGATATTTTTATTATATGATACTTTCCAGTATGCACTGGGGACTCAACCTAACCCTCTTTTTTTTTATTTTAACATAATCCCGAGGATTTCATCCGCGGCGGTGTACGGGTCAAGCTCTTTTTTAGAAATCTGATCAATACAACAATCCACTTTTCTCTTCAGTTTCGCTTCATCGAAAATAAAATTCATGAGTCGTTTCTTAATGATCTCGATAAGCTCTGCTTCATACCGCTGGCGTCTCCGGACATCAAACACCTTGTTTTTTTTCGCGTACTCCTGATGTTCAGCGATTTTCCGTACAAGCAAAGGGATTCCTTTTTTTTCCTTGGCAGAGGTCGCAACAATCGGGGTCCTTCGTTCAATATGAGTCGCGAGATCAAGCATGGATTCAAGCTCTGCGACCGTCTGTTCAACCCCCGGCTGGTCCGCTTTATTGACCACAAAGACATCTGCTATCTCCATGAGACCTGCTTTGATGGTCTGAACAGCATCACCAAGACCAGGGACAACGATAACAAGCGTGGTGTCCGCGATCTTCACGATATCAACCTCATCCTGGCCAACACCCACCGTCTCAATCAGAATAATATTCATCCCAGCTGCATCAAGGATTTCCACGACGTCATACAATGAGCTGGTGAGCCCTCCGATCATCCCTCGGGTCCCCATACTCCGGATAAAAACGCCACTATCCGTGGATAGATCCATCATGCGTATCCGGTCACCAAGCAGTGCTCCACCACTAAACGGACTGGTCGGGTCAATCGCAATAATCCCTACCTTTTTCCCCTCAGCCCGATACGCTAACGCGAGTTCGAAAATCAGAGAGCTTTTCCCTCCACCCATAACACCAGTTACACCGATAATTTGTGCGTTCCCGGCATGGGAATGGATCTCTTTCATTGCGTTGATCGCATCAGGCTCATCGTTTTCTACCATCGTGATAAGCCGACCGATCGCACGATGATCACCATTGACAACCCTTGAGGCGAGATCATTCATCGTTTCACGTTCTTTTTAATAAAACAGACAATGTCATCTACAGGAGTCCCTGGGCCGAACACGGCAGCGACACCTGCTTTCTTTAACCGGGGGACGTCTTCCTCTGGGATGATACCACCACCGACGACTAACACGTCCTCCATTTGTTTCTCCTTTAACATGGTGACCACATCAACAAACAACGTCATATGGGCACCAGAGAGAAGACTTAAACCTACCACATCGACATCTTCCTGGATAGCGGTATTCACAATTTGGTTTGCTGTCTGATGAAGGCCACTATAAATCACTTCCATCCCAGCGTCCCGGAGGGCGCGGGCAACAATCTTTGCACCACGGTCATGACCATCAAGACCTGGTTTTGCAACCAATACTCTAATTTTTTTGACCATACTTTCTTTCTCCTTAAAACACGGCTGGTTCTTTATACTCGCCGAACACCTCACGAAGGACATCACAGGTTTCCCCAAGCGTCGCATAGCTATGGATACATTCAAGGATGAACGGCATGAGGTTTTCTTCTCCTTCTGCTGCTTTTCGTAAACGGGACAGGTTCTTCTGAACCTTTCCGTTGTCCCGTTCTTTGCGTAATTTTTTCAATCGATGACTCTGTCGCTCCTCGCCTTTCTCATCCATCTTTAAAATCGGTATAGAGATTTCCTCATCGAGTTTATACCGATTAACCCCGACAAAAATCCGTTTCTTCTCGTCGGTTTCTTTTTGATACCGGTACGCACTCTCCGCTATCTCCCGTTGGAAGAATCCTTTCTCAATCGCAGGGATGACACCACCGAGTCGTTCGACTTTGTCAAAATATTTGTATGTTTCCTCCTCCATTTTATCAGTGAGCCATTCAATGTAATATGAGCCGCCGAGAGGATCGACCGTATCGGTCACTCCGCTTTCTTCAGCGATGATCTGCTGGGTCCGAAGGGCGATACGTACTGCTTTTTCAGATGGCAACGCAAGTGCCTCATCCATGGAGTTCGTATGGAGTGATTGAGTGCCACCTAGGACTGCGGCAAGTGCCTGAAGCGTGACTCGGACGATGTTGATCTCAGGTTGTTGAGCCGTTAATGTGCATCCTGCGGTCTGAGTATGAAAACGCATCCACAGCGAACGTGGATTTTTCGCACCAAGTTTTTTCATCTCGTTCGCCCAGATCCGTCGCGCTGCTCGATATTTTGCTATCTCTTCAAAGAAATCATTATGGGCATTGAAGAAGAAGCTTAGCCTCGGGGCAAAATCATCGATCGCTAACCCTCGGTTCATCGCTGCCTTGACGTATTCGATACCATCACCAAGGGTAAATGCGAGCTCCTGTATCGCAGTGGAGCCTGCTTCTCTGATATGATACCCGCTGATGCTGATCGTATTCCATTTCGGGACGTATTTATATCCATATTCAAAGGTGTCAACGATTAGCCGCATGGATGGTTCGGGGGGAAAGATATAGGATTTCTGAGCAATATACTCCTTGAGGATGTCGTTCTGAATCGTGCCACCAATCTGTGTTTTTTTAATGCCTTGGTTCTCAGCATTTGCGATATACATCGCCCAGACGATCGCGGCAGGCCCATTGATCGTCATTGACGTCGTGATTTTATCTAAAGGGATTCCATGGAACAACAACTCCATGTCCACAAGGGAGGATATCGCGACGCCGCATTTCCCGAACTCACCCCGAGCCAATGGATGATCTGAATCATACCCGTACAATGTGGGGTAATCAAAAGCGACACTCAACCCGGTTTCACCATGTTCCAAGAGATAGTGGTATCGACGGTTGGTTTCTTCTGCACTTCCAAACCCCGCGAACTGACGCATCGTCCAGAGTCGCCCGCGGTACAAATTCGGATGAACACCACGAAGATAGGGAAACTCCCCTGGAAACCCGATATCAGAAAGATACTCATTCTCAGCGATGTCTTCAGGGGTATACAGATGTTTAATCTCTACTTCGGAGAGATTCTTAAATTTCTGTTTACGCTCAGGGTTCTCTTGTACTGCTTTCGAATACACCTTTTTTTCCCAATCCGCTTGTTTTTCTCGTATCTTCTTGATCGTGTCTTTTTCACCCATGAGACGACTCCCCAGTGGTTACCAGTCGATACCTTTTCGACTTTTAATTCCTTTTTGATAGGGATGTTTGATTTCTAATATCTCGCTTACCAGATCAGCCTGTTTAATGAGTTCAGGATGAGCATATCGCCCTGTAAGAACTAGTTCGGTGTGCTCTGGTTTATTTTTCAGTAATAATAAAACGTCTTCTAAGGATAAAAGGTGATAATCAAGTGCAACATTTATCTCATCAAGGATCACAAGATCATAGGTTCCTTTTTTGATTATTTCTATCGCATGTGTCAGACCCTTGCTAGCAAGATCAATGTCGATTTGCTCTGGTTTATCTTTTGAGACAAATTCATCTCGTCCGAACTGAACAACCGTGAAATGTGGTACGTTTGTGAGACCATCCAGTTCACTGTAACGACGGCCTTTCATGAATTGAATCATATAGACTTTCAGTCCAGCGCCAGCCGCGCGGACGCCTAAACCGATCGCAGCGGTTGTTTTCCCTTTTCCATTGCCGGTATAGACGTGAATGAGGCCTTTTTGTGTTGACATGGTGAGGTTCTAAAACTTGTATCTGTATTATATTTCTTTCTTTTCAAAAAACAAGGTTTTATAGGGTGTTTTCCTGTGGATTTCAACAGAAACCTTTATGTTTGATGATTTGATTCCAACCCCCATGAAACTAGAACTGAACGAACAGCAGAAAATGATTCGAAACATGGTTCGGGAATTCGCTGAAAAAGAAGTCGCACCACTTGCCGCTGAACTTGATAAGACCGGGGAATACCCAACGAAGACGCTTGAGAAAATGGCGAAGCTTGGTCTGCTTGGCGTTATTATACCACAAGAATATGGTGGTGCTGGTCTTGATACGATTAGCTATGTCACGGTCGTCGAGGAGATCTCACGGAAATGTGCTTCTACTGGTGTGATTACCTCGGTTCATAACTCGCTTGCCGCATGGCCTATCATGAAATATGGTACTGATGAACAAAAAAAGAAATACCTGCCGATTCTTGCGAAAGGAGAGAAAATCGGTGCGTTTGCGGGAACCGAGCCGAACGCTGGCTCTGATCTTGCTGCGATGAAAACAAGTGCAGTACTTAAGGGTCATCATTATATTATCAACGGGGATAAGACATTTATTACCAGTGGCCCGAAAGCCGGGATCATCATTGTCTTTGCCGTGACTGATAAGACAGCTGGGGCCAAGGGGTTAAGTGCGTTTATCATCGAGAACACCTTTAAAGGCTTCAAGGTAGGAAGCATTTTTGATAAACTCGGGATTCATGCGTCCCAAACCTCTGAGCTTCTGTTTGAGAACATGGAAGTCCCAAAAGAAAATCTCCTTGGAAAAGAAGGCGACGGGTTTAAAATCGCGCTCAGTACACTTGACGGCGGAAGGATCGGCATCGCATCCCAAGCTGTTGGTATCGCCCAAGCCGCCCTTGATGAAAGCATCTCGTATTCGAAACAACGTGAGCAGTTCGGTAAACCTATTGCGAAAAACCAGGCTATTCAATGGATGATTGCTGACATGGGAACCCGGATAGAAGCTGCACGATACTTGGTGTATAATGCAGCATATGTGAAGGATAAAGGAGAACGATTCTCCAAAGAAGCAGCCATGGCCAAACTCTTTGCCTCAGAAACCGCGATGGATGCCGTGATTAAAGCAGTGCAAATCCATGGTGGATATGGGTACACAAAGGAATACACAGTGGAACGATTATTCCGCGATGCGAAAATCACGGAAATCTATGAAGGTACTTCTGAAGTACAACGAATGGTTATCGCCGCAAGTCTCCTCGGGTAATACAAACGAAGATTTTATTCATTTATTTAATTCAAAAAGGTGAACAAACATGGGGGAGTTAGAATACGAAAAAATCTACAAGCAATGGAAATGGGATATCCCGAAAAAATACAACATCGGCTTCGACGTTATCGACAAACATGCAGCGTCAAAGAATAAAAACAAAGTCGCTTTGTATTGGGAGAACGCCGCGGGTCAGACTGTTCAATACACCTTTGGCGACCTGAAAAGCCTGTCCAATAAATTCGGGAATGTCCTGAAGACACTCGGGTTGAAAAAAGGCGACCGTTTTCTGATTCGACTGCCGAACATCCCTACGTTTCAAATCGCGTTTGTCGGTGGCGTAAAAATCGGGGCGGTCCCGATTCCGTCCAGCGTCATGTTCCGGGACCATGAAGTGGAATACCGTATTAATGATAGCAGTGCAAAAGCAGTGATAACAACCCCGAAGTTCGTCAAAGAAGTCCATGCGATTAAGAAAAACTGCAAGACACTTCAGCATATCATCATCGTCGGTGACGCCACAGAAGGAGAACTTTCCTATGATACGTTGATGAAAGAAGCCTCACCTCATCTGGAGATCGAACCGACAAAAAGCACGGATATCGCGTTTTTCTGCTACACCTCAGGGACCACAGGGAATCCGAAAGGAGCGGTGCATCTGCATCGATGGGTACCAGGAAACGACCCTAGCGTTCTCTATTGGCAGAACGCATTAGAAACAGATATCGTTGCGCATACCGGTGATCTGAACTGGATTTATCCACTGGGAAACGGGTTCTTGTACACCTGGCGATGGGGGATCTCCACCTTCGTGTACGACGGAAAGTTCGACCCGGTGCATTGGTTTGAACTTATGGAGAAATACCGAGTAACAAATCTTGCGTCTGTCCCCACTGCGTATCGAATGTTTCTGACGATTAAAGATGCGGAAAAAACGTATGATTTATCCAGTTTGCGTCATTGTATCTCTGCTGGTGAGCCGTTAAACCCAGGGGTGATCAAGGAATGGAAACGACGGTTCGGACTTGATGCCTACGATGGTATCGGGATGACGGAAATCATGGTCTATGTCTCAAACATGCGGGACATGAAAATAAAACTTGGCTCCTGCGGTAAACCACAACCAGGTCATTTCTGCGCCTTAGTTGATGAGAATGGAAAACCAGTCCCTATGGGTGAAACCGGTGTCTTGGCAGTGAAAAAAACAGACCCCGGTCTTTTCAGAGAATATTGGAATAAACCAGAGAAAACCGCGGAAAGCTTCAAAGGTGATTGGTTTCTCAGTGGTGACGTCCTCTATCAAGACGAGGAAGGATACTACTGGTTCAGCGGTAGGAATGATGACCTCATCAAAGCGAGCGGGTACCGCATCTCACCATTTGAGGTTGAATCAGCAATTATCTCCCATCCTGACGTGTTAGAATGCGCTGTGGTGGCAAGCCCGGACCCGATGCGAGGTACAATCATTAAAGCATTTGTCATACTTCGAGATAGAAATAATGCATCTGAAAATCTGGTAAAGGAAATTCAGGAGCATACCAAAAAAGTCGCTGCTCCCTATAAATATCCTCGAGAGATTGAATTTGTCACCGAGCTTCCCAAAACCCAGAGTGGAAAAATAAAACGAAAAGAACTACGAGAGCTTGAACAACAAAAGAAAGGAGTTTTAAAATGAATATTATCGTCTGTGCGAAACAGGTCGTCGATGTCGCAGAAATAAAAATCGATTCATCAACAAAAAAACCGATTCTTATTGGTGTACCCCAGAAGATCAGCGACATGGACAAGAACGCGTTAGAAGAAGCAATCAAAATAAAAGAAAAACATGGCGGGAAAATCACGGTGCTCACCGTTGGTGCTCCTGATGCGAAGGAACGGATGAAGGAACTTCTTGCGATGGGTGCTGACGAAGGAATCCATCGCAAGAAGTTACTTCATCCGTTCCTTC
>Ga0209777_10003613_pt1 | contig 18999 bp, 14 predicted proteins | sample FrelakmetHBP12HB_FD_187147 | JGI IMG/M metagenome (GOLD analysis project Ga0209777, IMG submission 187147) | Freshwater lake sediment microbial communities from the University of Notre Dame, USA, for methane emissions studies -HBP12 HB (SPAdes)... | ecosystem: Environmental > Aquatic >...
GTGTTATCCGGAATGGTCACGTCGTTGACCAGGATCAGCCCGTAGCAGGAGACAGTTGGGACAGCTACGCTTCCTGTTGCGAGCGGGGTGCTGCTCGTGGAGGTGGAAGTTGGTGTATAAGTGGACGTATTGGTTGGCAGGGCGATGGCGGTTTGGGTTAACCCGGCCGCGAAGGTGCTTATTGCCGAAGTCTGGATTGCCTCCACGCCGAGGGTTGGGGTCGGTTCGGGCGTGCTTGCTCCACAAGCGCTCAACGCCAGGCTGCCTAGAGCAGCAAGGATTATCAGAATGATCATCTTGACCGTACTTTTCATTTTCAGTTACTCCTTTCATTAGAAAGTGGCATTATACCCGTAAACTGGGTGCCATCATGAACAAACCCGGGTGTGCGAGCGGACGCGCTCCCTCCCTGTTTCTGTTCTCTTGCCCCGTGTTCTTGGCGGGGTGAAACGGGGACATCGTCCCGGTGCTCTTACGGGACATCGTCCCCTGGCCGAGGCGGCTCCCAGCCGCCATCAGTCACATCGACGACATGAGTCGTCGATGTGATTGCTCTCCATTATAGCCCTACCCGTCCCTCCGGGACTCCCTCCCCAAATCAAAAAGATTTGGGGAGGGCTGGCGAAGTCCCGAATCATTTACGGGAGGTAGGGCTTTGGGGGGCGGTTTTGGGGCCTTAAAAACGACACGCGAGGGCAGTGGTACCAAAAAAAGGAAACAAATACCCAGTTGCTTCCACAGCCCATGTTAACAATGAAGAACTCCTCGAGTAAAATGGGGTTCCGATGAAAAAATATTTGTTTTTTTAGGGGGTGGGATTGGAGGTTGGGCCGTTGTGCGTTTCCGTCCAAAATGTTATACAATAGAAGATATCATCAGCTGTTGACCATACAATTAGCATCTGAGCATCGAGTTGGGAGGGTTTTTGTCTTAGGTGGTGGTTATCTCTGAATTTCTAATGAGCATTAATGTGTCGATATATTTAATATCTGGACTGGAGAATATTACGCTTCGTTGCATTACTTGCAACATCTGCGCAATATCATGACATTAAACTACGGTGATGGTGTGGTTGTGAATTAATGTTGCGGAGATTGCCATGTCACGAGCTGAAAACAAAGCCAACCGTTTGCTGCAAATCGAAGCCTTGCTTCTTGCTCACCCGGAAGGATTGACTCAGGCTGAGGTCGCCCGCCGCCTGGAGGTGAACCGTTCGACAGTCAATCGCTATTTCCGTGACATGCCCAATCAATTCCCGTATTATGAAAATAAAGATGGCCGTCTATTCATTGACAGGCAGTCGTATCTCGTGAATGTCCGGCTTGATTTGCATGAAGCGATGGCGGTGCATCTGGCGTCCCGCCTGTTGGCCACGCGCATGGACCGCCAGAACCCGCACGCCGCTTCTGCCTTACGGAAACTCGGCCTGGCTTTGGAACGACTGGCTCCGCGTATCAGTCACCATATTCAGCAGTCGGCGGACGTGATGGACGAGGCTTCCCAGCGGCATGACCCGGTTTACCTTCAATCCTTGGAGCGGCTCACTCAGGCCTGGGCAGACCAGCGCAAGGTGCAGGTCTGGCATCGAAAAGATCAGGCCGAAGCATTACAGATTCATGTTTTCTCCCCTTATTTCATCGAACCGTACGCGGTAGGGCAGACTACTCATGTTATTGGCTACAGTGATACACGCAAAGCAATAAGAACCTTCAAAGTGGAGAGAATTGAGAGGGTTGAACCACTTCGGGAAACGTATGACATTCCAGAAGAATTTGACCCGCGTGATCTGCTGGCGGACGCCTGGGGTATCTGGTACACGGATAATGAGCCGGTGGAGGTGGTGCTGAAATTCCATCCTCGTGTTGCTCAACGTGTGAAAGAGACCCGCTGGCATCGCTCACAGAAACTGGAAGAACAGGTGGATGGTTTTCTCCTGTGGATTGCGAAAGTTGCAGAACCCAGGGAGATGCTGTATTGGATTAGAGGCTGGGGGGCTGATGTGGAAGTGATCGCACCTGCGATTTTGCGTGATGCAGTTCGGGATGAAGCCGGCAGGATGATGAAAATTTACGCAAGGTGAGATCCGATGTCAACCGATGCCATTTTACGGTTATGGGGTAAGACGAAACAAGGGAGTACCGATCCGTCAGAATTTCATCCGGCTCTTTTTCACATGCTGGATGTCGCTCATGTGGCAAGAACATTGCTTGGTGATTCTGCGTCTTCGCGCTGGAGTAAGGTTTTATCTGTTGCGCTCAATGCCCCAGAAGATAGCCTGACGAATTGGGTTCCTTGGGCGATTGCTTTGCATGATATTGGGAAGGTCTCTGCGCCGTTTCAATATCAGAGTAAGCAGCAACGCGACCGATTGATCAAAGAAGACTTTGATTTTGGCACGAAAAAGTGGGATGGAAAACCTTCTCACGGCGAAGTGAGCGAACTTTTTATCAAATCACATCTTGAAATGGATATTCCTGATAATCTTCGCCGGGCCGTGCGCGATTTGGCAGGAGGACATCATGGTTATTTCACCACACCTTTACAACTTCAAGAGAACAGGATTCTGCTGAGCAGAGAACCTTCTGAATGGAGCCTTTTGCGCAATGAGGCCTCAGCGATTTTGGCAGATCTCCTTTTGGAGCGCCATGTGCAGTTCCCGGATCCGGGGAATGTATCTGTTGCTGTGATGGCGTTGACGGGCTTCACGGTCATCTGCGACTGGCTTGGTTCGAATGGTGATTTCTTTTCTCCGCACGCTGGTACCCCCATTAGCGATTACATGGCCGTAAGTGCACAACAAGCATGGCAGGCTGTTCAAGCGACCGGCTTTGCACAGAAGATATTTAGCCCTTCCGCTACAACATTCTCAGGGTTGTTCCCCGAGAAAACCCCGCCTCGCCCCTTGCAATCTTCGATTGACAAAATTCCACTTGAAGTCTTATCGCGCCCATGCCTTGCAGTAATTGAAGCGCCTACAGGGGAAGGAAAGACCGAAGCGGCACTGGCATTGGCACATCGTATCGCCCAGGCAAGCAAAACCGATGAACTTTACTACGCTCTACCGACCACTGCCACCAGCAACCAGATGTTCGGACGTTTACAAACCTATTTAGCTGGCAACCTGGGATTGGGAACACAGGTGAAATTGATCCACGGGCAGGCTTTTTTGTGTGAGGACGATTTGCGTATTCGTCCACTCACCAACGGGGATGATGAGTACAGGGCATCGCTGGAATGGTTTGCGCCCAGGAAGCGCTCCCTGCTTTCTCCTTTCGGGGTTGGCACCATTGACCAGGCGGAATTGGCTGTGCTGAACGTAAAACATGTTCCATTGCGCATGATGGGGCTGGCAGGCAAGGTTTTGATTGTTGACGAGGTCCACGCATATGACGTTTACATGACCACCATCGTGGAGCAATTACTGAGATGGCTTTCTTTGATGGGAACATCGGTGATTTTACTTTCTGCGACCCTTCCAAAAGAGCGCCGTCAAAAACTGGTCAATGCCTTTTGCGGTAACGATGTGGCCGGGCCAATGCAGGGAGATGCTTACCCCAGCCTATGGGTTGTCAATAGAACCGGTGAGTCTTTCCATGATACGCCTCAGGCCCAACATCCCAACCTCCAGATCACTCTCCACCCGGATGTTTTGCACTTTGATGATGAGCACGTTGATGAGAAGGCACGCTGGTTGTTGAATGCAGTCGCTGACGGTGGCTGTGCATGCTGGATGGTCAATACAGTTGCGCGGGCGCAAAAACTATTTCAGGCAGTGAAAACCCTGGCAGCCGATGACCTTGACTGCACGATCCTGCATGCTCAATTCCCGCTTGACGTGAGACAACAATTGGAGCAAGGTATCACCAGGAAATATGGTCCGGGAGATGCCAACCGCCCAAAACGCGGCATTGTCATTGGAACACAGGTGCTCGAGCAAAGTCTTGACCTGGATTTCGATGTGATGGTGACTGACCTTGCTCCGGTTGACCTTCTCCTCCAGCGCGCCGGGCGTCTTCACCGTCATAACCGCCTCCGTCCCGTCTACCACACCGAACCGCACCTGTGGATCAACATTGAGACGGAAAATGGAGACTTGCAACTGGGCGTGGATAAATATATCTATGATGAATACATCTTGCGTCAAAGTTGGAATGTCGTGATGGTTCGTACTGTGATTACTCTCCCCGAAGATTATCGCCCATTGATTGAATCTGTTTATAGCTTGAAAGAACCAACGGAAGACAGCGCACTTTTCGAGGCTTGGGAAAAATTGCAGGAAAAGAAGGCAAATGAAGAAAGCCAGGCTAGCCAGAGGCTATTGCCAAAGCCAAATCCAGTTGATGCCTTTAGTGGACCAGCCTCGATAGGGCGATTTGAAGATAACGAAAATGATACCCGTTGGTTTGTTGCGCGCACGCGCCTGGGCGAGGAAAGCATCACCGTGATACCACTGGAACGGGCTGGTAATATCGCCCGGTTTGAAACAGATGGTATCACCCGCGAGCTCGATTTATCCAGGGAGATTGACCGCGAAATGCAATTTCGACTGCTGCGCAAGAGTGTGCGTGTGAGCAATCGCCGTGCGGTCGAGGCGCTCAAAGAAATTGCAGAAACAGGAACGCCAAAAGCGCGGGATATTGCCTTGCTCAAAGATTGCCAGTTTCTATGGCTGGAAAATGGTACGGCAGAAATGTTTCACCGGAACAACACCATTCGTCTTACGCTTGACCCGCAAATAGGGTTGGTGATATTAATTTCAAAAGGAGGATAGGTTATGCCAGATCAAACAGCACCCGCTTTCAACTTATGGACGGAACCCTGGATTGCGCTGGAGAAACCACACGGGGCCATCGAGCATGCTGGCATCGAGCAGGTATTGCTCAATGCAGGGGAATATCGTGCTATCTATGATCCTTCGCCGTTGACTGTAGTGGGGATCCATCGCCTGCTTGTGGCGATCTTGCAATTCGTTGTACAGCCGGAAAAAGATGCCGATTTGAAGGATCTCTGGAAGGCAGGCAAATTCCCGCCTGATCTGATCGAGGCATTTGGTAGGCAATATGCCAGCCGCTTCGACTTGTTCTCTGAAAAAGAGCCGTTTTTACAGAGTGCCGATATTCCATTGTCGGCTGACAAGAACGCCAAACCTGTGGCGTATCTTGCCCCGGAGATTCCCGCCGGGACAGGCATCACGCATTATCGGCATGGTGAAGAGGGCGAGCAGATTTTTTGCCCGGCGTGCGCGGCTCGCGGCCTGGTTGCAATACCTGCTTTTGCCACCTCCGGTGGGGCCGGCATCAAACCATCCATCAATGGCGTGCCGCCCATCTACATCCTGCCCGGAGGAAAGACACTCTTTGAAAGCCTGGCGGCGTCTTTGACGCGTCCGGGTTATCAGCCGGAGATCGCCTCCCGCAAAAAGGACGATGTCTGGTGGGTGCGGACACCGGTTGTGGGCAAGAGTTCAACGGTGCACCAGGTTGGCTATCTTCACAGCCTGACCTTCCCGGCCCGGCGCGTTCGTCTGCATCCAGAAGTGTTGCATGCAAAATGCTCGAGATGCAATGCCGAGAGCGAATGGATGGTGCACCAAATGGTCTTTGAGATGGGCGAGAGCCGCCCCAAAGACTCTGAGTTCTGGTTCGACCCTTTCGCTGCTTACAAAATTGACAAAGAAAAACCCATCCCCTTCCGCCCGGTCGAGGGCAAAGCCGCCTGGCGCGAATTTGCTTCCTTGTTTCTTCTTACAAAGGACGAAGGAAAATCGCGAACAAGGAGACCGGCAATTTTGGAGCAGATTGCCGCGTTGGAGCTTGTCTCTGACCAGCCTGTATACCCATTCCGTTGTATTGGCTTGCGCACGGATATGAAAGCCAAAGTTTTCGAGTGGATGGATGCCGGCTTTGACGTTCCCCCCGCCATGCTCGACGACGACAGCGCCGGTCTGGAAGTACGTCAGGCAACCGACTTTGCCGCCGAATGTGCCCACATTATTGGCAGGCAGTTCCGCCAATATTTTGGCGGCAGGTCGAAAAAGTCAGAGCGCCACAAAGGCTTGCGCTTGCGCATGGAAAACGGCTATTGGTCCGCCCTTTCAGAACCCTTCCGGCATTACATCCTGAAAGCAGCTTCGCTTCAGGAACGTGACCGAGCGCGCAAAGAATGGGCGGATACTGTGCAGAAGCAGGCGCGTCTCGCATTCCGATCGATGGTGGACTCTCTGGGCTACGATGCCGAAACCCTCAGCCAGGGTGCGATTGCAGAGAAATGGTGCAACATCAATCTTGCCAAGGAAAGAAAGGAGTATCTCAATGAGTGATTATCAACCCGACCCGAAGATTGCATATTTCATCAGCCGGTTGGAACGCCTCGATCCCGGCGGACGTGCAAGACTCAAACGCTCCGCAGGCGAGCGGCTGGTGGAGGCGCGCGAGATCGCTTTCTTCTATAGCCTTCTGCCCAATGGGGTTCAGGAAAAGCAGGAAGAAACGTACTTCCTGGCTGCAACCCTGTTCCCGCTCGCAGAGGCAGACGGGGGTGGAGATCTGGGTGATTCTCTACACCGCGCCAGAAACGATAAGAATGCGAAGGGACTTGACCGCCGCGTGCAGGCATTGTTGGATGCCGACGAGGCGCAACTTCCCTATCGCCTGCGTCGCGCCATTTTCTTTTTGAAGTCCAACCGCGTGCGTGTCAATTGGGCGCGGCTGCTTCAGGACCTTTTGCAGTGGAATGCTTCCACTCGCTTCGTTCAGCGCCAATGGGCGCGTTCCTATTTCGGTGAATAACCCTCAACAAAAAAAGGAGATTTAGCCATGTTGATCCAATTCCATATCCTTCAAAACTATGCCCCCTCCAACCTCAATCGTGACGATACCGGTGCTCCAAAGGATGCCATGTTCGGTGGCTATCGCCGCGGGCGTATTTCCAGCCAATGCCTCAAGCGCAGTATCCGCCGCTCGGAGGCATTCAAGGCAGCCTTTGAAAAGGACGAATTGCTTGGTATTCGTACCCGGCAATTGCCCGACCTGTTGCGCAAAGAACTGGAAACCCTCAGTGTGGACTCCGCGGATATCCAGGCCATTCTCGCGCCGGTGGCAAGGTTCGGACGTGAATCTGGCAAGAAAGCCGCTGAGGAAGAGGTCGGTGAAGATGATGGCAAGGCGGCTGAGGCCGAGACCGCCAGCAAGCAACTCATATTTGTAGGGCGTGATGAACTGCACCCGATGGCAGAGAATCTGCTGGCGCTCTACAAAAAGATGGGCAAAAAATGGGCGAAACTTGAATCAAGGGAGATCACCAAAGAACTTGGCCCAAGCGCGCCGCGCTCGGTGGACATTGCCATGTTTGGGCGCATGACCACCTCAGCAGCCTTTGAAGATGTGCAGGCCGCCGTGCAGGTGGCGCATGCCATTTCCACCAATGCCATTACCCAGGAGTTTGATTATTACACTGCGATGGATGATCTGAAACCAAATAGTGAGCCTGGTGCGGACATGATCGGCGATGTGGAGTTCAACAGTTCCACTTACTACAAGTATTTCAATATCCACTGGGAGGCACTGAAAGCCAACCTAGGTGGCGATGCGGAAGTTGCCCGCAAGGCGGTTCTTGCCCTGCTCGAAGCCGCCGCCACTGCCCAGCCCAGCGGCAAGCAGAACACCTTTGCGGCGCAGAACCTGCCTGACCTGATCCTGGTGGAAGTCTCGCAGAAGAATTTGCCGGTGAGTTATACCAATGCCTTCATTAAGCCCGCCAGCAAATACGGAGAGAAATCGCTCATGGATGACTCGGTAGCAAAGATGGCAGATTATATGGGGCGCGTTGGCAAGACTTTCGCCATCGAAAACACGCGTGCGTTTGCTGCCACGCAGGAATTCGAGCTTCCTGGTGCCAAATCCCAGGAGTCTTTGCCCGCTTTGCAAAAGTGGCTGGCGGCGCAGATTGCGGGGTAGGCATGGCTGCTAATATACTTTTCCTTCGCCTTGAAGGCCCCTTGCAGTCATGGGGTGAACGGGCGCGCTGGAGCATTCGCGATACCGCCTCGGAACCCACCAAGTCTGGTATTGTGGGATTGCTGGCTTGTGCGCTCGGCCTGAGTGCGGACGATGATTTGCAGACGCTCTCGCGCAGTATTCGCATCGGCATACGTTGTGACCGCGCCGGCTCTGTTTTGCGGGACTATCACACCGTCGTGGGAGGCGTGATGTCTGCAGAAGGGAAGATCAAGATCAACGCCAACACCAAAGAACCGGAGACGGTTGTATCGGAACGCTTTTATCTTGCCGATGCGTCCTTCCTGGTCGCTGTGCAGGCAGAGCCGCAGTTGGTTGCCCGGTTAAGGATCGCACTCCAGGATCCAACCTGGCCGTTCTTCCTTGGGCGCAAGTCCTGCCCCCCTGCCACTCCGGTATTTGATGGAGATGGGAGTTTTCCTTCCCTTGAAGCCGCTCTCAAAGCCATTCCCGTTCAACTTCGAAATCCAGATGGGTCGAAGGAGATCCATCTGCGGGCGGTCCTGGAATGCAAACCGGATGATAAGGACACCGCCCGCCGCAAGGATGAGATCGACTCGCGGATGCGCCGCACATTTCACCCGCGTTATGTGCGCGAGAGATTGCTGACCGTTCCAGTTCAACAGGAGGTGGCCTGATGTACCTCTCCCGCCTGACACTTAATTCCTCCCGCATGGCGGTGCTGTGGATTTCAAATCCCTATCGCATCCACCAGCGCTTGCGAATGACCTGCAAGGATGATCCGCATTTGTTGTTCCGCCTTGAAGAGAATGCGCAGGGAGGTTATCAAATTCTTGTGCAGACGCAGAACGAGCCGGACTGGAAGAAGGCCTTCGATGATTTCCCCGTGTTGTTGCGCCCGCCGGAGTGCAAACCATTTATTCCCCAATTGAAGGCTGGGTGTTCTTACCGTTTCCGTTTGTTGGCGAACCCAACGGTGAAGAAAACCTTTGATTGTGACGGCGAGCTGAAAAAGGCACGGCTCGGTTTGTTGAACGAAGAAGCGCAGCAGGATTGGCTCCAGCGCAAGATCATAGCCGCGGGGAGCAAGGTGCTTGCCAGTCGCACCCTGCCGCGCGGTTTTCAACATAGCCGCAAGAATCCCGCCAAGGATGAAAACCATCAAACGCACCTCGCTGTGTTGTTTGAAGGTGTTTTGCATGTAAACGACGCCTCGCAATTGCAGGCCGCGCTGGAAATTGGTATTGGCTCTGCAAAGGGCTTTGGCTTCGGCCTCTTATCTTTAGCCCCGGCACGCGGGTAGCATAACCTGCTGAGAGACTGCCAAAGGGCGCCTCCCGCCGGAGACGCGGGAACCGCCCGAAGGCCGCCTCTGTCTCCATCCGCACCTTAAAAACTGAATAGTTTTGGGAAAGGAAGTGAGACATGCAAGATTTACACGAGTTGCCCAAACTGCGTGACAGTCTGAGTTATCTCTACGTTGAACACGCCGTGCTTAACCAGAAGGACCACGCCATCGAATACATACGCCAGGATGAGGGTCGGGTGATGATCCCGGTGGCGGCTCTGGGCGTCCTGCTGCTCGGACCCGGCACCAGCATCACCCATGCTGCCATTCGTACCCTGGCCGATAATGGCTGCGCGGCCGTCTGGGTGGGGGAAGACGGGACCAAGTTCTATGCCCAGGGGACCGGTGAGACGCGCCGCTCGTTCCACCTGCTGCGGCAGGCCGAAATGTCCTGCGACCCGCAAATGCGCCTGGGTGTGATCCGGCGCATGTACCAATACCGGTTCCCAGAACCGCTCGAAGCAGACTTGACCCTGGAACAGATCCGCGGCATGGAAGGCTCGCGCGTCCGCAGTTCCTATTACCGGGCGAGCAAAACTTACAGTATCCCCTGGCACGGCCGCAGTTATGATCGTGCCAGTTGGGGCAACAGCGACCCGATCAACCGCGCCCTCTCTGCTGCCCATGCCCTGCTCAACGGTCTGTGTCACACGGCTATTGTCTCGGGTGGGTATTCCCCGGCATTGGGATTCATCCATACAGGCAAGCAGCTCTCCTTTGTGTATGATGTCGCTGACCTGTATAAGGCCGAGATTACCGTCCCGCTGTCGTTTCTGACGGTAGCCGAGTCAACTGATAAAGTGGAAGCGCGCGTCCGGACGGCCTGCCGGGAAAAGTTCCGGGAAGCGAAGCTGCTCGAGCGTATCTTGCCGGATATTGATAATCTGCTGCAGATCGAACCGGAAACGTTTCTCGAAGGCGACGATTTCGACGGTGATCCGGCCCTCCCCGGGCCCCTGTGGGATTCTTCTGACGAAGAGAGCCAGGAGGCGGCTGAATGATCGTTATGATCTTGGAGAAAGTTCCCCTGCGCTTGCGCGGTGAATTGACACGCTGGCTGATCGAACCCCGCAGCGGTATATTTGTCGGGCACGTCAACGGCATGGTACGTGAACGTCTTTGGGAGAAGTGCTGCAAAGCTCGCGGAGCGGGCGGGGTTGTGCAGCTTTGGTCAACCAATACCGAGCAGCATTTCAAAATGCGGATGGTTGGCGATACCACCCGCCAGATCGTTGAATTGGAAGGATTGCAGTTGGTTCAGGTGCCTCTGGAGCCGGGCGAAAGCGTAGAGGATGATGAGACAGCGCCGCCAGATATGGACAAAAAGTCGTAATTTACCCGGTTAGACCAAAATATAGTAGTTTCCCCACACACGTGGGGATGAACCGTTGATGCCGCCTGCTTGATGACTGCGTTTTATAGTTTCCCCACACACGTGGGGATGAACCAAGTTACCGGGTTGATTATGAAACCATCCGTTTCAGTTTCCCCACACACGTGGGGATGAACCTAGCTAAAATAAATGACCTGCTGGCTCCGCTATTAGTTTCCCCACACACGTGGGGATGAACCGTGGGAAGCGGTTGCCGTAGCAACCTTGGTTTGAGTTTCCCCACACACGTGGGGATGAACCGATGTCGTAGTCCCAGCAGTTAGTCGTATGACAAAGTTTCCCCACACACGTGGGGATGAACCGATGAAAACAGACTACCTAGCGTTACTGCAATAAGTTTCCCCACACACGTGGGGATGAACCGCACTCAATGATTTGCTGCGCTGTCATGAAAACAGTTTCCCCACACACGTGGGGATGAACCGACATTAGATCATCTCTGGAAAATTGCCAGAGACAGTTTCCCCACACACGTGGGGATGAACCGAAAAGAAATCCATCACACGTTTCGACACGATTAAAGTTTCCCCACACACGTGGGGATGAACCGAGATTGCCCCGCCGCTGGTGCTTTTGCAGAGTCAGTTTCCCCACACACGTGGGGATGAACCGCCGAGAACCCGATGATAGGAATGGGGGCTGTGAGTTTCCCCACACACGTGGGGATGAACCGGTGACAAATCTCCGAACCGGTTGGATGCGAAGGAGTTTCCCCACACACGTGGGGATGAACCGGCATCATCAGGGCAATGGATGTAGCCTACTGCAGTTTCCCCACACACGTGGGGATGAACCGCAATTATAGAACAAGCGTCCGGCCGCTCATCCAGTTTCCCCACACACGTGGGGATGAACCGTAGTTCAAAGCGAAGCGGTCACGGAAGGCTTCAGTTTCCCCACACACGTGGGGATGAACCGATAGAGAGCTGACACCGTCTTGGTCGAAAGAGCAGTTTCCCCACACACGTGGGGATGAACCGCAGTACCAATGCCGGGAAATCTGGACACATGACAGTTTCCCCACACACGTGGGGATGAACCGATGGCGGCGAGCACCTATAACATCTTCCTGCCAGTTTCCCCACACACGTGGGGATGAACCGATCAGTATTACTCGCGAGCCGGATGAGGCGCCCAGTTTCCCCACACACGTGGGGATGAACCGGAGCAATAAAATGAACGAGCCCAAAGTACGAACAGTTTCCCCACACACGTGGGGATGAACCGGTGGCTTAGACGATCTGATCCGAGAGAATTACCAGTTTCCCCACACACGTGGGGATGAACCGTGACAACATTGAGTGTTTGGGTTTCCACATATCAGTTTCCCCACACACGTGGGGATGAACCTCTGGTGGATTTTGTTCGACTAGGCGAATGAGTAAAGTTTCCCCACACACGTGGGGATGAACCGGCGAATACCCCTCTTTCCACGAGATTATGGCAGAGTTTCCCCACACACGTGGGGATGAACCGCCACCGATTTACCGTAGTAATCCCGCCAATCCAGTTTCCCCACACACGTGGGGATGAACCGCAAAGGGACGGATCTCTTTTGGCAACTGCGGACAGTTTCCCCACACACGTGGGGATGAACCGGCTGCTAATGCAGAAACCGCCATCGTCACCATCAGTTTCCCCACACACGTGGGGATGAACCGTAGGGGATGTGGTTTCTGCCGGGCATGTCATCAGTTTCCCCACACACGTGGGGATGAACCGTATTACGTGAGTCAATAAATACATAGCGATTAAGTTTCCCCACACACGTGGGGATGAACCGCTGACCAGCCCCGCCACCAGCGAAGGTATGCGAAGTTTCCCCACACACGTGGGGATGAACCGTCAGGGCCGAACGCATTGGCGGGAGCCCAATCCAGTTTCCCCACACACGTGGGGATGAACCGTATGTATATGTGTGTGTGAGTGTGTGTGTGTGGAAGTTTCCCCACACACGTGGGGATGAACCGTTATACGCCCCAATTGAAGATGGAGTACCGGGAGTTTCCCCACACACGTGGGGATGAACCGTTGCCGAAGAAAGATGCTAATCCCTCGTTCTCAGTTTCCCCACACACGTGGGGATGAACCGCAGGAAAAATCGTTACACATTTTGTATCCTTTCAGTTTCCCCACACACGTGGGGATGAACCGGCAGAAATCACTCCAGACGAAGGATATTTATAAGTTTCCCCACACACGTGGGGATGAACCGACGATACACCCGAACTCCAAGTTCGCCGTTATCAGTTTCCCCACACACGTGGGGATGAACCGTCGGGATCAGGGCTGGGAAGACCAAGAACATCAGTTTCCCCACACACGTGGGGATGAACCAGACCCCCCGGGAATGATTAAGCATCACCCCGCAGTTTCCCCACACACGTGGGGATGAACCGGACTGGACATTTCGACTCGACGATGAAGAGCCGAGTTTCCCCACACACGTGGGGATGAACCGCTGCCCGGGCCCAGGTGCAGGCGCACATGGCCAAGTTTCCCCACACACGTGGGGATGAACCGGAGATAACCCATGCCTAAACTGATTGACGTTGGCAGTTTCCCCACACACGTGGGGATGAACCGACACCCGCTCGAACGAAATCGCCACGCAGGAGAGTTTCCCCACACACGTGGGGATGAACCGGTATTATCATTGAGGCCGCGGGCATGGAGCCAAGTTTCCCCACACACGTGGGGATGAACCGTACCTGGTGCGTGGCGTTCACCGCCCCCGTGTCAGTTTCCCCACACACGTGGGGATGAACCCAAGGAAGAGCCCAGGCCGGTCAGGCCGCGCCGCAGTTTCCCCACACACGTGGGGATGAACCGTTTATAGGCCGCCCCGGCCAGGGTGGTGAAGCCAGTTTCCCCACACACGTGGGGATGAACCGATAACAGATTAAAAAATTTAAATGCAATTGTAAGTTTCCCCACACACGTGGGGATGAACCGGTTGTAGAATTTTACAACCAGCTGTTCCCCTACAGTTTCCCCACACACGTGGGGATGAACCGGATGATGGTGGCTACGAATAAGCAAACCAGCACAGTTTCCCCACACACGTGGGGATGAACCGGTGATGGCTGGCTTCACCAGCCAGACAGTCACAGTTTCCCCACACACGTGGGGATGAACCGGAATGTGTACCCAAGATGAAAACAATATCATCCAGTTTCCCCACACACGTGGGGATGAACCGATAAACTATGACTGTCATCTTTCGTACTGAGGAAGTTTCCCCACACACGTGGGGATGAACCGAACGTTGACCCGCTCGCTCGGGATGTTGATTGAGTTTCCCCACACACGTGGGGATGAACCGTGGTCAGCCTTCATCACGTTTGAGCGCGCCGGAGTTTCCCCACACACGTGGGGATGAACCGCGGCGAGACAAGATTATGACTGTCGGCACGAAAGTTTCCCCACACACGTGGGGATGAACCGATTCAAGCCGCCGCAGTAACAGCAGAAGTTACAGTTTCCCCACACACGTGGGGATGAACCGATGAACGAACCCAAAGTAAAAACTCTGCATACAGTTTCCCCACACACGTGGGGATGAACCGGTGCTGCTGGCCGGGATGGCCATTATTCTATCAGTTTCCCCACACACGTGGGGATGAACCGCTTGTTGGATTAGTTTGTTGGCCGGAACTATGCAGTTTCCCCACACACGTGGGGATGAACCTCCATGAACAGGCAAGGGCTAATTTCCCGCTTCAGTTTCCCCACACACGTGGGGATGAACCGGGGGATTGGGATTGGGATTGGGAGTGGGAACGGAGTTTCCCCACACACGTGGGGATGAACCGTTGTCCTGCAACACCTACTACTCCAGCAAGCAAAGTTTCCCCACACACGTGGGGATGAACCGTGGATGCGGCCACGGACCAACTCACCGGCTCACAGTTTCCCCACACACGTGGGGATGAACCGCTGGTGGACACCGTCTACCAGGTGAACGCCACAGTTTCCCCACACACGTGGGGATGAACCGCATTAAAACACATGCTGGATCATGCTACCTCTGAGTTTCCCCACACACGTGGGGATGAACCGGATAAAACCATGTACGTTTATATTCAATCAGAAAGTTTCCCCACACACGTGGGGATGAACCGCGGCGGGAGAGCCGCCCGAGTCTGACAGATGACAGTTTCCCCACACACGTGGGGATGAACCGAACTATCAGATGATACTATTGCCTACACCGATCAGTTTCCCCACACACGTGGGGATGAACCGCATTGTCCAAAGGTCATGCAGATCGCATCAGCGCAGTTTCCCCACACACGTGGGGATGAACCGCCAGTCTGCGCAGCATTTACTTTTTTCCTCCCAGTTTCCCCACACACGTGGGGATGAACCGGCGCGGTAGAACGAGACCTCAGCGCGGTAGGAAGTTTCCCCACACACGTGGGGATGAACCGTAAATTCCATGCGCTCCATGCCCATGTCGTCCAGTTTCCCCACACACGTGGGGATGAACCGCCGTGAATAAACAATCCATATCAACTATCGTCAGTTTCCCCACACACGTGGGGATGAACCGTTTTATTATGCGTATCAATTTATAACAACTTGGAGTTTCCCCACACACGTGGGGATGAACCGTCAATATCTTCCGGCTGGATATCGATGGCCGCAGTTTCCCCACACACGTGGGGATGAACCGCCACGAATACCGTAAAACACATGCTGGATCATGAGTTTCCCCACACACGTGGGGATGAACCGCTAGTGCACCATATCCGCTAGTAATGCCGGAAAAGTTTCCCCACACACGTGGGGATGAACCGCGTAAGCGGCAATATCCCAAGAGCCACCTACACAGTTTCCCCACACACGTGGGGATGAACCGGGTGGCGGTATTGCTCGTATTATACGAGGAGAGAGTTTCCCCACACACGTGGGGATGAACCGGTTACGATGTCCACGATCCTATTCAACCCCTGAAGTTTCCCCACACACGTGGGGATGAACCGGACGACAGTAGAATCGCCATCGTCCAATTGTAAAAGTTTCCCCACACACGTGGGGATGAACCGAGCAAATCGAACCATGCGAGGCGATCGTTGTGAAGTTTCCCCACACACGTGGGGATGAACCGCGGTTGTTGCTGGAATGGGAATTCCTGCGGTTAGTTTCCCCACACACGTGGGGATGAACCGCTTTGGGTATCCCCAGGCAGCGTAAACCCGTCAGTTTCCCCACACACGTGGGGATGAACCGTTGACGATCTACCAATAGGCGTAATCGTCGCAGTTTCCCCACACACGTGGGGATGAACCGGTGGTCAAATTTGCAATCGGGTCATACTGTGCAGTTTCCCCACACACGTGGGGATGAACCGCCATCGGATAATTAACAGACCCGCCACCGCCATAGTTTCCCCACACACGTGGGGATGAACCGTTCATAGGCTTCCATTGCCTTGACGGTCTGATAAAGTTTCCCCACACACGTGGGGATGAACCGCATTCTGGGATGAGTTTTGGAAGGTAATTGGTAGTTTCCCCACACACGTGGGGATGAACCGTCATTAGCAATGGTGAAATACGGATTACTGTAAGTTTCCCCACACACGTGGGGATGAACCGCAATAGCAATCCCTTCGGAGCACGGGCAAATAAGTTTCCCCACACACGTGGGGATGAACCGTATCCATTCGAATGCTTTGGCATCATAAAATCAAGTTTCCCCACACACGTGGGGATGAACCGCCCGCACATGCGATTGCGCACATGCGCCAAAATAGTTTCCCCACACACGTGGGGATGAACCGCGTTGGTGGCAAATGTCCAAAGGGCCGGAAATAAGTTTCCCCACACACGTGGGGATGAACCGTTGTTACCATCCCAATAGTCGTTGCCGGCTATCAGTTTCCCCACACACGTGGGGATGAACCGTCATTATTCATTTTGAAGCTACTCGTTCAGGGAGTTTCCCCACACACGTGGGGATGAACCGGAAATGAGATGAGTGAGATCGGCGCACTCAGTGAGTTTCCCCACACACGTGGGGATGAACCGTCGGCATATACAAAGTTTATGTGTGAGCCGGAAGTTTCCCCACACACGTGGGGATGAACCGAAACTTCACGCGTTGGAGGATGAGGAAATAGCAGTTTCCCCACACACGTGGGGATGAACCGCCCGTCACATTTTACGTGAACAGGGGGAACAAAGTTTCCCCACACACGTGGGGATGAACCGGACGGCAACCAGGCCAGGGCACTGGCGCTCATCAGTTTCCCCACACACGTGGGGATGAACCGGATGAACCCGTGCTTCCGTAATGCGCACGTTGCAGTTTCCCCACACACGTGGGGATGAACCGCCATCGAACTCTACGAGATTTCCCTTACCGAGCAGTTTCCCCACACACGTGGGGATGAACCGCAGTATCGGGCGAGGGCAATATGACCAGAGTAAAGTTTCCCCACACACGTGGGGATGAACCGGAGCCTTCGCAATGACAAATTTGTTAGAACAAAAGTTTCCCCACACACGTGGGGATGAACCGCCGGGTTGCCTCCGGGTTCGATATATTAGGCAGTTTCCCCACACACGTGGGGATGAACCGGATGGAATTCCTGGGTTTGCCCCGCACAAAAGAGTTTCCCCACACACGTGGGGATGAACCGCAATATAGCCGGGATTTTGCACCCGGCTAATTAGTTTCCCCACACACGTGGGGATGAACCGCATCGGTCTACATTCCTCGCCCCTGGCAAACACAGTTTCCCCACACACGTGGGGATGAACCGACTTATCGCCGGACTCCCAGTAAAAGCCTACACAGTTTCCCCACACACGTGGGGATGAACCGTCCAGGCAAAGGTGGGAAGGCGGTTGGAATATCAGTTTCCCCACACACGTGGGGATGAACCGTTTTACCCGGTCATCTTGTGGACTGAGGATGAAAGTTTCCCCACACACGTGGGGATGAACCGTCCGTGACTGGCGCTGAGGCTCAAGCGCTGGCAGTTTCCCCACACACGTGGGGATGAACCGCGGAACAGTTGGCACAGACGGCACAGATACCAAGTTTCCCCACACACGTGGGGATGAACCGTTATTAGGAACCGCACCATCAAGCAGTTCCGCAGTTTCCCCACACACGTGGGGATGAACCGGGATGCGATACCGTCATGCCATCGAAAAATACAGTTTCCCCACACACGTGGGGATGAACCGGCATGGGCAACTGAATGGGCACGCTTTCAGTTAAGTTTCCCCACACACGTGGGGATGAACCGCCCAACCTTTCAGAAGAGTATCCCGGCAGGTACAGTTTCCCCACACACGTGGGGATGAACCGGAACGTGTGTAAGGTTGAGACAGACCCCAAACAGTTTCCCCACACACGTGGGGATGAACCGGAGTCCTCGCAATGTTAGTCTCAACTTCAATTCAGTTTCCCCACACACGTGGGGATGAACCGCCTCACAGTCTGGATCCTACCACGGGAACGACCAGTTTCCCCACACACGTGGGGATGAACCGCTGGTCCAGTTCGGTAGTGTCAAATGGTACGTAGTTTCCCCACACACGTGGGGATGAACCGCTGGACTGATACGCCTTGGCTCCCAGGATGGTAGTTTCCCCACACACGTGGGGATGAACCGGGTTTTTCCTATGCCCGCCACATTGGCGGAGGCAGTTTCCCCACACACGTGGGGATGAACCGTTGGATGACCTGACGAGGATGGATGCGGCGGGAGTTTCCCCACACACGTGGGGATGAACCGGCGGGGGTGTTGCGTGTTACGACCGCCCCGGGAGTTTCCCCACACACGTGGGGATGAACCGGGACCGCCACGTGAGCATCCCGGGCAACGTTCAGTTTCCCCACACACGTGGGGATGAACCGAATTGGGAGAGTTGCCACAATACCAGCGGATCAGTTTCCCCACACACGTGGGGATGAACCGTCCCACGCCGCCACGCTTCGGCTGTCCGAGCTAGTTTCCCCACACACGTGGGGATGAACCGCGAGCATTCCCAAAATAACCTGGTTCCTGCTGCCAGTTTCCCCACACACGTGGGGATGAACCGCCAATGAACTGAGCTCTACCATAGCTGGTAGTCAGTTTCCCCACACACGTGGGGATGAACCGTCTTTGACTGGCGCTGAGGCTCAAGCGCTGGCAGTTTCCCCACACACGTGGGGATGAACCGGCGTAGTCCCGGTGCTCTTCCGGGAGAGGGGCATTCGTTCCGCGAAAATATTTAAAAAGGTGACTTTAATTCGGAATGATGGGATTTTTACAGTCC
>Ga0209777_10003614_pt1 | contig 18994 bp, 18 predicted proteins | sample FrelakmetHBP12HB_FD_187147 | JGI IMG/M metagenome (GOLD analysis project Ga0209777, IMG submission 187147) | Freshwater lake sediment microbial communities from the University of Notre Dame, USA, for methane emissions studies -HBP12 HB (SPAdes)... | ecosystem: Environmental > Aquatic >...
CGGCCACCAGATTTCCCTTGACACGACCGGCCTTCTCATGGAAGCCCCGGCACGGGGCGAAAGATCGCGACGTCGCCATCTTCCGCCCCCTCCGGGGGCTCTTCCGGACACGCCGCTTTTCGCATGGCTTACGCCATGGGCTACTGTCTGTCGCCCTCCGGGCTGGTGTAGCGTCCTTGCGTACCACTACGCTCAGATACCCGCGTTTCACTTCGAAATTCGGAGCCTCGCCACTTTCAAGTCGCGCACGCTCGAGGGGCGTTCCGGAGCATTTTCCAATTCACAAATGAGCCTGAAATCGAACTTTGATTCCAATGCGGGATGAGCCTGAAACCGGACTTCCATTCCAATGCGGGACGAGCCTGAAGCGGAGCGCTCGTTGGTTGCGTTGGAAAGCTCCCTTCTTTCGGTTCCGGCCAGCGCCCGAAGGGCGCGCGCCCGTTGATGTTGGGATTCGAGAAAACAAAAACCTCGTTGTCGGCGCTGTGGAAATGTGGGAATCGCGTGGTTGGCGATTTCCAAGGGACTGTGGGAAAGGTGGGAAACCGCTGTCTGGTTTTCCACCTTTTCCATAGCCCCGTCATTTCCACAGCGCTCCCTCATCGTCCGGTGCGGCAGCGGCTCAGCAGGGCCAGCTTGGCTTTCTGCATGCGTTCGGCGGCCGCCGTGTCGCTCATTTGCGAGGCGCGGAGTCCGAGCGTCTTGGCGGTGATGCCCTCCTTCAGATTGTTTTGCCAGTCCACCAGCGAGCACAGTTTCTCGTAGGGGGTCTGGTAATCCTGATGGCGGTAGATGCGCTTCCGCTGGCCGCGCGGACCGGTTCGGATCGTGGCGAAGCCGGAGGGCCGGTGAAAGTTCAGATCCGGGTTCAGGTGTGCCGTGTAGAACTTCTGAAACGCTTCGGCATGCTCGGCCGCGATCGGCCCATAGCCGATCTGTTTGCGCACCACGGCTCCATTCTTGCCTTCCACCAGGGCGTTGTCGGTCGAGCGGCAGGCACGCGACGTGGTGAACTCCACCAGCAGTTTGTTCAACAGTTTGGCCACCGTGCGATTGAGGAACTCCGATCCGTTGTCGCAATGGAAGCCGCGGATCCGGAAAGGAAACTGATGCAGCATCGCCTCCAGCACCGGCTTTATGTGGCGTTCCGAGATCGTTTCCACACAGCCCACCACTTGCCATTGCGTGACCGTGTCCACCCGCAAATATCCGGGCTGCCCTTGCGGATCCGGCCGGCGCCGTTCGCCAATCGAGACCTGGCGCGCCTGCGTGTGCAACACGCGGACCCGGACCTTTCGGTACGCCGCCGAGCGCCGCAGGTTGTAGATGTGCGAGGCCGAGATCCCGGCCAGCCGTTCGTAGGCCGGATCGCCGTAGACCTCGAAGGCGCGGTTGAGTATGTGGCGCACTGCCGGGCCGGAAAGATCTTCGTGAGCTGCGTCCACGGCGGCCAGCAACGCCGCGTCCGCGCCGGTGTAACGCACGGGAAAACGGGGCCTCCGCGCCGGCTTTCGCTCCACCCGCCGGGTGCTGATCCAGCGCGCGATCAGCCGCGTCAGTTGGGCCCGGCTGAAGGCGGTTATCTTCGCCAGAAACCGCCGCACCGTCCCTTTCTCGCTCTTTTTCAGCCGCCGATACCCCTGCGCCCGTAACACCCGCTCTACTATCTGGTAGCCGCCACCTCGCTCGGCGCTGCCGATCTTCACTCGACCATGGGCCGCGACGAACTCCTCCATCTCGCTCAACGTGAGCTGCTCCAGGTTCTCCATTCGGAATGTCATTCCTTCGCAGCATCGGACATCCGCCTCCTGTTTTCAGGCTCACCCCGCATTGGAATGAAGTTCCCCGTTCAGGCTCACCCCGCATTGGAAACGAACCCTTCGTTCAGGCTCATCACGCGTTGGACAATTCTTCCTGTTGACACGTTGCGGGGAGGCGTGCTACAAACTTTGGCGAAACGTTTGCGGCAAACGTTTTCTATTCTTGGCAAGAACACCTCCAGGATGTCCCGCCGGTGCGAGCGCCTTCACGGTGTGGCGGGCGCGATCGATGGATCCATCTACGTGGCGGGCGGATTCCGGGGGCTTGCCCAGGACGTGACCGAGTGCCGGGTGACGTGGGCCTAACCGATACCCACGAAACTGCTGCAGACTGAAGGCTGCTGCGACACGAAGTGAGGAGCGCGAGGGAAATATGAGCACAACACGAAGGAGTTTTCTGGCGAGCGCCGGCGCCGGCTTGGGCGCGGCCCTGATCCGGCCGGCACAAGCCCGCGTTCCCGGCGCGAATGACCGCGTGAACGTCGGCGTGATCGGCCTCGGCGCCCGCGGATCGCATTTGTTGAAGATGGCGGTCGAGCGCAGTGAACAAAAAGGCGACGTGCAGGTGGTGGCCGTTTGCGACGTTTACCGGAAGCGCGTCAACCGAGGTGCGCAAGTGGCGAAGGGCGCCACTCCGTACGCCTTCCATCAGGAATTGCTGGCTCGCAAGGACATCGACGCGGTCATGATTGCGACCCCCGACCACTGGCACGCGCCCATTACTCTGGCCGCACTGAACAGCGGCCGCGACGTCTACTGCGAAAAGCCGATGACGCACACCGTCGAGGAGGGGATCGAGGTGGCGCAAACGGCGGAAGCGCAGAAGCGGATCCTGCAAATCGGCGTGCAGTCGCTCTCGTGGGCGAAGTGGCGCAAGGCCAAGGAGGCCATTGACGCCGGAATGCTCGGTGAAGTGGTTTCCTGCCACGGGACATACAGCCGCAACGTCCCGTCCGGCGACTGGAACTGGCCGATCGACGCGGGAGCCGGTCCCGACGGGACGGGAGAAGCATTCATCGATTGGAAACAGTGGCTCGGAGCGGCGACCGAGCGGCCGTTCAGCGCCGACCGGTTCTTCCGGTTTCGCAAATACTGGGACTACTCAGGCGGCATCGCAACGGACCTCCACTACCATACGGTGGCGCCGTTCCACATGTGCGTGAAGAACGAGTACCCGTGGCGCGTGATCGGCATGGGCGGCCTGTGGACTTACAACGACGGCCGCGAGGTGCCGGACACGTTCATGAACGCTGCCGATTACCCGAGCAGGTTCGAGGTGCTCGTGCAATCGTCGCAGAACAACGCATACGGGCCGCAGGCGATGATCCGCGGCCGCAAGGCGACCATGCTGCTGGGAGATGACTGGGAGGGCAGGGAGTTCAGCTACATCCGCATCGTTCCGGAGCAGCCCTTCGCGGAGGAATTCAAGAAGAAATTCGGCCAGGACGAGACTCGTGTCGAAGGCGCGGGCAACGAAGGCGACATGAAGCACGTGGACGACTTCTTCGAGTGCATTCGCTCGCGGCAGCAGCCCAACTGCAACGCGGATATCGCCCTGAAGGTGATGACGCACATCGGACTGGCGGTGCGGTCGTATCGCGAGGGCAAGGTGTTTTTCTTCGATCCCAAGGAAATGAAGGTCCTCACGCAGGCGCCGGCATAGGGCGGAGTGAGAGAAGGAGGAGCCGCTGTGAGCGCACACGGGAAAGTGAAGGTCGGAATCATCGGCTCGCAGTTCGAAGCGGACATCCACGCCGCATCGTTCCAGATCGCGCCGGAGGAAGCCGAGGTGGTGGCGGTGGCTTCGCCGACGCCCGGCAACGCAACGACGATGGCTGCACGGTACGGCATCCCCAGAGTATTCACGGACTACCGTGAAATGCTTCGCGAGCCCGACATTGAAATGGTCACCATCGCAGCGCCGAACCGGCTGCACGCTGAGATGACGGCGGCGTGCGCGCGCGCGGGCAAGCACGTGGTCTGCGAGAAGCCGCTTGCGATGACCATCGAAGAAGCGGACGAGATGCTGGACGTCTGCCGCAAAGAAGGCGTCCTGCTCATGTACGCCGAGGAGCTCTACTTCACGCCGAAATACGTGAAGGCGAAAGAGATGGCGGACCAGGGCGCGTTCGGCAAAGTCTACCTGGTGAAACAGAGCGAAAAGCACTTCGGGCCGCACAGCCCGTGGTTCTGGGATGTGGAGCGCTCCGGCGGCGGCGTGTTCATGGACATGGGCTGCCACGGAATCGCGTTCTGCCACTGGTTCCTGAACCGCGCGCGCATCAGGAACGTGTACTGCCAGATGGGAACGTACGCGCACGCGGACAAGACCGTGGGTGAGGACAACGTCATCTGCATCCTCGAATTCGAGAACGGCGCCGTGGGCCTGGTGGAAGACAGTTGGGCACGGCGCGGCGGCATGGACGACCGGATTGAGATCTACGGCGACGGCGGCGTGACCTACGGCAATCTCCACATGGGGAATGCGCTGCCGACCTATAGCGAGACCGGATACGGCTACGCGGTGGAGAAGGCGCCCTCGACGCAAGGTTGGAGCTACCCGGTGTTCGATGAGCTTTGGAACTACGGGTTCCCGCAGGAGATGAGGCATTTCGCGCGGTGCGTGCGCGGGAAAGAAGAACCGATCGCGACAGGCGAGGACGGCCGCGTGGTGGTGGAGGCGCTCTGTGCCGGCTATGCTTCGGCGGGAGCCGGCAAGCGTATCGACCTGCCATTCCGGCGCGCGGGCGTAAAGAAGCCCATAGACCTCTGGCTCGGCGCCCGATCGGACGCCACGGCGAGATGACGATGGTCGAACCACGTTTGCTCGAGGACATCCGCAACCAGCCCCGGTCGCTGGCGCGGGTGATGAGCTACCAGTTCGGAGAGGGACGGGAGGCACTGCTCGAAGCGGCGGCCGCGATGCGGAGCGCGCCACACGTGGTGCTCACGGGCATGGGAAGCTCGCTGTTCGCGGCCATTCCGGCGCGATACGTGCTTGCCGCCCGCGGCATGGCGTGCGACGTGGTGGAGACCGCCGAACTGCTGCACTATCTGCACGGCGAATGCCGTGACGCCGCCGTTCTCGTCATCTCGCGATCCGGAGAATCGATCGAGGCAAGCTGTGCTTTGGACAAGCTTCGCGAGACGGCGCGGACCGTTATCGGCGTGACGAACGAGCCAGGCAGCAAGCTCGCCGCGCGCACGCGTCCGACGATATTGGTGAACAGTTGCGCGGACGAGATGGTGGCGGTCCAGACGTACACGGCGACCGTTCTGGTTCTGCTCATGCTGGCCCACCTTGCCGTGGAAGATCCGGAGCCGGGATGGCGCGGAGGGTTCGAAGCGGCGGTTGAGGCGCTCGGGGACGCGATCGCAAAGTACGAATCCGAGAGCGAGTCCTGGCGGGATCTTCTCGAGGGCGCCTCGAACATTCATCTTTTGGCGCGCGGCCCGTCGCTGGCTTCCGCCCGGGAGGGCGCGCTGCTGTTCAACGAAGTCGCGAAGACCAGTTCCACGGCGATGGGCGCGGGCGATTTCCGGCACGGCCCGGTGGAGATCGTGGACTGCCACTTCCGAGGCGTCGTTTTCGCGCCGGAGGGCATTACACGCAGCCTGAACCTCGCGCTGGCCCGGGACCTGATTCGTTTCGGCGGTTGTGTCCGGGTAGTCGGGCCGGCGGACGGCGACGGCATGGAAGGACTGATGTGGCCCACGGCTCGCGTGCCTGAGGCGCTCGCGCCGCTCGTGGACATCGTGCCGGTTCAGTTTGCCGCGCTGCGGCTGGCGCAGTCTCGCGGCATCGTTCCCGGCCGGTTCCGGTACGTGCCGCAAGTGACCTTGTCAGAATCGGTCTTCGAGCGCCCAGCGCAGTAAGAGTCAGGGCGCTGCCTGCGTGGGAGGAATTACCTGGGGGTCAACGAAGGGCTGCCGATGATGCTTCTGAGCTCCTCGTCCGGGCGCGGAAGCACAAGGCGCAGGGGCACCCATTTCGGGAGGTAGTAGACCGTCGAACCGAACGGCGTGCTTCCGTAAAAGCGGAAGCGCACCAGACGCCTCCGGTACCACCAGACGGGCTCGACCGCCGCCACCTGTTCAAACGGGACTCTGGCTTCGCGCCAGTAGTTCGAAATAACGAGTTCTCTTCCGCAATAGCCGACGCGCTGGAGGCGGGACGAGAACCACAGCATGAAGGCAGTCGCCGCCACGGTGGCGGCAGCGAGGAATTCGAACCCTGGAGCGATGCGGATGCGGCCGGTTGTGGCGAGCACGCTGATCAGGAGGGCGGCGAGCGCGCCGGTCCAGATACTCGGAAGAATGTACTTGTTCAGCGGGGTCAGCACCGCGCCTGAGAGCCAGACGGGGCGCTCCGATTCGGCCACGGATCCATGTTACTGCACCCGCGGTTTCGCTAAAATGGTCCCCCGTGACGCGATACGAGTGGAACCGCATTGAAAAAGAGCAGTTGAACCCGCTGCTGGCGCGGCAGATGATGCACGGCGAACGACTGACCGTTGCGCAGATTCACCTGGCGAAGGGCTGTGTCGTGCCCGAGCACTCCCACGAGAACGAGCAGATCTCTCTCGTTCAAAGCGGGAAGCTCGTTTTCCGGACTCCGCAGGGCGACATCACGCTTGTGGCGGGCCAGGCGGCGCAGATCCCTCCCCACGAGCCGCACTCGGTGGAAGCGCTCGAAGACAGCCTCGCCATAGACGTTTTCGTTCCCGTTCGTGAAGACTGGCGAGCGGGGACCGATGCCTATCTGCGGAAATAGGGCGGGTTCCCCGAGTACCCGGTCTCGAATTCGGCGCGGCAGCCGCGGTCTACCCAGATGCCGTTGCGATCGTAGCCCCAGGTCTCGCCCTGGCGGCAGGGCGAGTCGCTGATTTGCCGCACCATCCGGACGCCGCGCGTCGTGTCGGCGCCGCAGACATGGCGGCCGCCGTCATCGGAAGAGCAGCGAACCACGTTGGTTCGCGCCTGCTGCTGGAAAGCGCCGAACCCGCGTCCGGGCCGGGCCTCAAAGTCGGCGCGGCAGCCGTGGTCCACCCAGATTCCGTTGCGGTCGTAGCCCCAGCTATAGCCCTGGTCGCAGCGGGATCCGCTCACTTGCCGTACGAGACGGACGCCTCCTCCGGTATCGGCGGGGCACACGTGCCGGTGCTCGTCGTCTGAAGAGCAGGTCAGGATCCTCGGTGCGCCGCCTTCGGAAAAAGCCGCGAGGGTCTCGAACTCGGCGCGGCAGCCATGGTCCACCCAGATGCCGCCGTTATCGTAGCCCCAGCCGCGGCCCCGGTCGCAGGGCGATCCGCTAATCTGCCGCACCAGCCGCACGCCGCCGCGTGTATCGGCGGGACAGAAGTGCCGCTTCTCGTCATCGGACGAGCAACGGACGACAGTCGCGCCTCCCTGACCGCCGGCGTAGGAGAGTACTTCGAATTCGGCGCGGCAGCCGCGGTCCACCCAGATGCGATTCGCCTCAAAGCCCCACGTTTCACCCTGGCGGCAGGGGGAACCGCTGATCTGCCGGACGAGGCGGACCCCGCCGCGGGTATCGAGAGAACAGGTGTGGTACGCGCCGTCATCGGAAGAACAGGTGACGGTTCGGGCCTGTGCGCGGGCCTCTGTGGCCGCGACACAGGCCGCAATCACGGCAAGCAGAGCTACACGCCGATTCATGAGTTTGCCCTCCTCTCAGACCAGAATAGTCGGTCGAGAGCCCGCGCGGGGGCGGAATCAGCCGTGCGGGCAACGCCGCTGGAACTCGCGCCATGGCAGGAACGGCCCATCGATACACGTGAGCGCGCCCGAAGGGCTGGAGCACTTCCCGCAGATTCCGACACCGCAACTGGTCATGTATTCGATGGAGCCGATGATGCGGTCTTCGGAGACGACTTCCTTCTCGATTTCGAAACAGCGCCAGACCATCGGCGAGGGGCCGCAGTTGATGAATACCGCGTCTTCGAGTTCTGCCTCCCCCATTTCGGCGACCACCCGCTCGAGCAGCACGGGCACATAGCCGTGGAAGCCCGCCGAACCATCATCGGTCGCTATGCGCACCTCACCGAGCCGGCGGAACCGGTCGAGGTCAAACAGGTGCCGGCAGATTCGTGCGCCAAGGAGGAAGAGACGGCGGTTGGAGTCGTCCGCCCGGCAGGCAATTTCCGGCAGCGATGCGATGCCGGTACCACCGCCCGTGAAGATGAGCGTGCTGTCGCGGAAGGCCGGCAGCGGGCGGCCGTAAGGGCCTCGCAACAGCATCTCGGCGCCAGGCTCGAGGCTCGCGAGGTGCTCCGTGAACTCACCAACGACGCGAACCAGAATGCTTCGTTCCGATGCCGACAACACCGCAAACGGCTTCTCCCCGACGCCGGGGATGCAGAGAAAGAAGAATTTCCCGCCGAGGTCGCCGTCGCTGTAATTGGCCGGCAGGGTTTCGAGAATGAGCTTGAAGAGCGACTCGTCGTAGTTCACTCGGGCGGCCACGCGTGTGTGGAAGTAGCCCATCGGTAGCGTGGTTTCGCAGGAACGGGCGTACAGAGCCTGGCTGCCGGGCACCTCCGCAGTAACGTCGGCTTCCAGTTGCGCCAGGTACTCGTGCATCTGGCCGCCGTCGAGGCCGGTCAGCGCGCTGCCGATGCCGAAGAGGTCGGCGCCCGCCAGAGCGAACTGCCGGATGTGCTCGGGAGCCGCGATGCCGCCCATGCCGATGATGACCGGGCCATCCCCGATGGCCTTGCGGACCTGCTCCACCGCGCGAAGTGCGAGCGGCCGGATGCCGTCCCCCGAGAGACCGCCTTGGCGGTTGTGCAGAATCGGCCGGTCGCCTACGGAGACGATCGCGGGCCCAACCGTGTTGATCAGCGTCAGGCCCGCGGCGCCGGCTTCGAGCGCAGCAGCGGCGGTGACGGCGATATTCGGCAACATCGGGGAGAGCTTCGCGAACACAGGCACACCGGCGGCGCCGGCAACGGCCGTGGTAATCCGCTTCAGCAGCTCGGTATCCTGCCCGATCTCGGCGCCGTAGCCTTTGGCGTGAGGGCAGGACATGTTGAGCTCGAAGCCATCGGCGATCGGCGCCAGGGTGCGCGCGGCCGCGGTGAAACTCTCCACATCGGACCCGAAGATCGAAACCAGGAGGAACTTGTCATCGGGAATCGTGATGCCGTCGAACTCCGTCAGAAACTGCTCCGCGCCGGGGTTCGCCAGGCCGACCGCGTTGATGTAGCACCCCGGGGCGTAGCGCGCGTAGATGGGTTCGCGGTACCCCTTGCGAGGATGGACGCTGATGCTCTTGGTGGTGATGACGCCGAGCGCCGGGATATCGCGGAAGCACCTTTCAATGGTTGTGGCGTGCGTGCAGCGGATGCCGGACGGGATCAGCAGGCGGCCCCTTACAGTCTTCCGCCCCAGGCGGTAGGGCTGACTGAAGCGAGAAAGCAGCATAATGTGGGAGAGACGACGGGGGCAGTCTCTTGAGAATGATAACAGACGGTCCGTCCGACAAGAGCCGGGGTTCGTGAACAGCGGCGCCGGGCGGGGAACGCGGCTGCGCTTCTATCCTCCGGGCTCGTCCCCTTCAATCTGCGGCACTGCACTACCCCGCCGGCGGCGGGCAGCCTCGACGATGGTGGCCACCACGGTTTTCCCCTTGCCGAGCGCGCGCTCGTAGTATTCGCGGCGCTCGGCGCGCGTCAGGCCGTAACCGATGCGGTAGAGGCGCTCCAGGCCCGCGCCCACCGTGTAGGTGCCGGCGTAAGCGATCGCGGCCTTCGGCACCAGACCTCCGCCGAACGGGACCTTGCCGATCAACTCACGCGCGAGTGCGCGCCAGCCGAAGGCGCCTCCCACAATGCCGGCGATCTGCGGGCCCTGCTCGCGAAATCCGACATCGTGATCGCTCGCGCCTGCAATGAGGAACGCCATCCGCACCTGGTTCATGGTCAGGAACGCCGTGTCGGAGGCGAATTCGCCCACCGCCCAGGGGAGCTCGATCAGGCTCGGGACGATATCGGGGAGCGCAGTGACGACGCAAAACAGCGCATTCTCACGGGCGATGGTCCGAATGATGTGGTCGATGACGGGTTTGCGAAACGGCCTGAAGCTACGCGCCAGCGCGAGTCCCAGATCCTCGCGTCGCCTGACGATGTCGCGGATCGTGCGGCCCGGGTTCAAGGGATCGAGCGCGAAGCCGCCAGGCGGGCACAGCAGCTCGTCGTCGCAGAGGATCAGGTCGTAGCGCTTTGGATCGAACGGCTCGGTGATGCGCTCCACGATGCGGTCGATCTCCAGGCGGCGGGAGCGGGAGATCGACGCCGGCACGAGCATGTCATCGAGTGTCTCGAATGCCTCGCTGCCGGAGGCAATCAAGCCGAGCCGGAGCGGCCTTTCCGCCAACTCGCGCACATTCTCCGGGTTCAGGTTCTTGAACGCGGTTCGGATCTGGCCGTAGATCTGGCTTGCCATGTCGGTGCAGGCCCCCAAGCCCCAGTTATAGCAGGACGGGCAGTGCACGACCCGGCATGGTGGCGCTCTTTCGGGTGCGGGGGCTCAGATGGGCCGCCTCGCCCCGCGGATTCGGAACATCACCTCGGGATTCCGGCGCCACTCCGCGCCCAGGCCGACGCGCTCCACTTCGATGCGCGGGTCGAAGTAGCGGAGGATGGTTTCGGTCTTTGGGTGGAAACAGAGCGCCGGAGCTACCAGCAGCAAACGCGGCCACTCGGCCGCGAGCGCCATGCCGGGGAAGTAGCCGCAGCGCGTGAAGTCACCGTTCTCAACGTGCCACCGCACGCGCATCCAGTAGTCGAGCGCCTGGAGCGGCAGGTGGATGTCCTCGGACGCCTTCAACTCGATGACTGCGAGCCGGCCGCCCCGGTCTGCCGCCAGCAGGTCGAGGACGCTGCGGTCGCCACCGGCGAACGCCGGAACCTGGCCGTATACAGGATCGGCATGGACACAGGGCTCGATGCGCTCGATATGCCGGCGGACCTGGCTTTCCAGCCACGCCTCCGGCTGCAGCCGCCAGACGGGGTTGTCGCGTCCGGCGCCGCCAGACGGCGACCGCATCCGGAAGATCTGCCGGGCGAGTTCTTCAATCTCGTGCACGTCGGCTTCCGATGCGGCCGAACGCGAGGCTAACCCGAAAACCAGGCCATCGGAGGAAGCGCGCGCGAACTCGAGCCCGCGAACGCGCAGGCTCACCGAAGCGTCACCGCGGCGAATGCGCTCGACAAACGGCAGTTTCAACAGACCGTCAACCCACCGCTCCACCTGAAGCGGCAAGCCGGCGCCATTCGAGTAAGGCTCGACGCCTGTATCCAAATTGCCGTAATCGGCGGGGTCCAGGCGATCCTCGTACCCATTCGGGTCGCAGACGAACACGGTGAACCGGGCGGCACGCGAATTCAGAAAGGGAAGCCGGAGGCATACTGTGCGCGCCTCGGCCTGCGGCAGAAAGAGCGCCAGGCCCTCGATGGTGACCCGGGGTTGGCGGGCGCGCAGGTAGTCGAGCCAGATCAGGCCGAAGGTCAGCGCTCCGGCCGCGGCGCCCGGTTCCGGAGGAGCGGCAATTGCCGCCCAGCCGCCGCCTCCGTTGCGGAGAAACGCTCGCGGATAAGCCGGCGAGAGGCTGTGCTCCAGGTTGATTTCCGTGCTGAGCTCGGCAATGCGCCAGCCGGCGAACTGGCGTTCGAGCGACCTCCGGAACGCCTCCCGGAACACGAGCCGCTCGCTATGACGTTCTTCGGCGGCGGTCCCGCGGGCCCGGTCGAGCAGCGAGAGCCGGCCCTGGCGTCCGCCGAGCTTCTCGATCAGTAACTCGAGTTTGCCGGGCTTCTCCGCAGCGATGCCGCCGATCCTGCGCGCCAGGTTTCGGACGTCATCCCAGGCTTGAATGATCAGTTTCGGTCCGCGCCACTCCAGGGAGTAGCTCGAAGGCGTCAGCGGAAATGGGGGCTCGCCGGCCTCGAGCAGGATCGGATCGCGGGCGGACTCCACGAAGCGGTGAATCGCAGTCTCCGCTTGAGCGGCGCCACCCGCGCGCGGGCGTAGCACGACCGGGGCCATTCCTGATTAATCGTGGCAGTAGGGAAGGAGAATTCTCAGAGATTCGCCTGAGTACGAAGGTTATGGTACGGACTACCCGCAACTTATTCGTAAATACCCGCAATCTCCCGAGCCAAAGTGCGGATATAATCTCCGGGAAGTCAACTTACGGCTGAGGTAACAAATGGCGAATCCGAAAGCAAACCCCAAACGCTGGTACCTCGTGATGTTCTTCTGCATCATCATGTCTTTCCTCGTGTTCATGATTGCGCCGAGGATCGGATATGAGGCGAGCACCGCGCATGATATCGCGATTATGATCGGCCTGTGGGCGCCTGTGCTCGGCATCATGGGCGTGCGCGCGGAAGCTTTGTCGAAGCAATAGCCCAGAGGGGTTTAACACTGCGGCGCCGCGTGGGCGAGCGCCCGTTCGGTCGTCAGTCCGCGTTGCGAAGTGTGTGGTGTGTCGATTTGTGTCTGTTGGTCGTGCGCCTCCGGGCAACCCGCCTTTGCGGCATGATAGAGGGTCATGCTTCGAGAACGCCTGCAGGTAGTGGAGGAGCGTGTCTCGTGCGCCGCTGCACGCGCCGGAAGGCGGCGTAAGGACATCACGCTGGTTGCGGTCACGAAGCTTTTTCCCGCGGCCGCGTTGTCGGAAGCCTATTCGCTCGGACTGCGGGACTTCGGCGAGAACTACGTCCAGGAATTCGAACGGAAGGCGGCGGCAGCGGGCGCTCTGCCCGGCGCGCGATTTCACCTCATCGGGCACCTGCAATCGAACAAGAGCGGGCGAGCGGCTGAGCTGTTCGACGTGATTCAGACGGTAGACTCCGGGCGGCTTGCACGCAGACTCGATGAAGCGCCGCGGCGCAGGGCGAATCCGCTGGAGGTAATGATCGAAGTGAAGCTGTCCGAGGAGGCGACCAAGAGCGGCGCGACTCTCGAATCGCTTCAGCAGATCGCCGAAACCATACGGGGCTGCCCGAACCTGCGGCTGACCGGGTTGATGACAATGCCGCCCTGGGCGGAGGATCCGGAAGCTTCCCGCCCTTATTTCCGCCGCTTGCGGGAACTGGCCGCGCGCGTCGGCCTGCCGCAGCTCTCCATGGGGATGTCGCAGGATCTTGAAATCGCCATCGAAGAAGGTGCGACGGTAGTGCGGGTGGGCACCGCACTTTTCGGCAGCAGAGTGAACGCGTGATCGTAGGGGACTTTGCGCCATTTCGAGCGGCCCGCACCGGCGTCGCGGATTATGCCGCGGCGCTCCTGCCGGCGCTCGGCGAATTCTGCGAGGTGCGCGAGGGGGAGGCAGGCGCGGCGTGCCTGTATCACATAGGCAACAACCAGTTACACCGGCCCATCTACGAGGAGGCGTTGCGCGTCCCCGGTGTAGCGGTGCTCCATGACGCGGTGCTCCATCATCTGTTTCTCGGTTGGTTGGGCCGGCAGCAATACCTGGATGAGTTCGCATACAACTACGGCGATTTCTGCCGGGCAGAGGCTGTGCTGCTGTGGGAAGAGCGCAGCCGCTCCGCGCAGGACCCGCGCTATTTCGAGCGCGCCATGGTCAGGCGCATCGCCGAGGTCTCCCGGGCGGTAGTGGTGCACAATCCGGGCGCTGCGCGCATCGTCGCGGTCCATGCGTCCGGAGCGCGTGTCGAGGAGATTCCGCACCTGTTCGCACCGCCGGAGCTGCCGTCCCGCCGGACTGTGCGGCGCTGGCGCGAGGAGCGGGGACTCGGGGAAGACACATTCCTCTTCGGCGTCTTCGGCCACCTGCGTGAATCCAAGCGCCTGGCCGCAGTGCTCCGGGCGTTTGAGCGCGTCAGAGATCGCGGGCTCCAGGTTGGCCTGCTGGTCTCCGGCGGTTTCGTTTCCTCCGACCTCGAGCGCGCTCTCGGGCAGCACCTTCGCGGGCCCGGCATCCTGCGCATGCCTTTCTGCCCGGAGGCGGACTTCTGGATTCGCGCCTCCGCGGTGGACGCCTGCATCAACCTGCGCTACCCGGCAGCGGGAGAGACATCCGGCATTGCCGTCAGGCTGATGGGCATCGGCAAGCCCGTGCTGCTGAGCGCCGGCGAAGAAAATTCCCGCATGCCGGAGGACGGTTGCATACGAATCGATACCGGAGTTGCGGAGGAGGCAATGCTGATCGAATATATGGTGTGGCTCGTTCAGCACCCGGAAGATGCGCGGGAGGTCGGTGCGCGAGGCGCTCGTCGCATCGCCGAGCGCCATTCTCCGCGCGAAGCCGCACGCCGTTACTGGGAAGTCTTGTCCTCCTGCTTGTAGCTGCGGGTGCGGCGAAGCCGCAGCAGTCGGAACCTGTCGTGGAGGAATACGACGTGCGGATCGCCGTGCGGGACGGCATCGAGCTTTCCGCCAACGTTTTCCGGCCCTCTGAGCCGGGCAGGTTTCCGGCGATCCTGATCCGCACGCCCTATGGAAAGGGAACCGCGCTATCGGTGTACTACCGCAGCTTCGTCGCCGAGGGCTACGCGGTGGTGATCGAGGATGTCCGCGGCCGCCACGCCTCGGAAGGCGAGTTCGAACCGCTCACGCAGGAAGTCGCCGACGGTGAAGACACGATCGCCTGGGTAGCGTACCAGCCTTGGTCGAACCGGCGCGTGGGAATGATGGGCGCATCGTATGTCGGCATCGTGCAGTGGAAAGCGGCTCTTTCGGGCAGCCCTTATCTCAAGGCCATCTTCCCTGCCGTTTCCGGCAGCGACGAGTACCTGGACCGGTTCTACTCGCCCGGCGGCGCGCTGAAGTTGGGACACCGGCTCGAGTGGATCTCGGAGAACCTGAAAATCCCCGGCTACCGGGCGGATTTCGCACGTTTCATTCGCTATCTGCCGCTGCGGGGCGCTGATCGCGCGGCCACGGGCGGCACAGTGGATTTCTTCCAGGAGGCGCTCGATCACCCCACCTACGACGCATTCTGGCGAAGCATCAGCACGCGAGAGCACCTGGACCGGGTGCGTGCGCCTGTGTTTTCAGCCGGCGGCTGGTACGACAATTTTGTCGAAAGCGATCTCGAGGCGTTTCGGCTCATGCGCGCACAAGGGCGGGTCGAACGGCTGATCATCGGGCCCTGGGCGCACAATTTCTCCGACACCTTCGATGGCGTCTTCTCCGATGGCGCGCGCGTTCCGCTTCGGCCTCTGCAGCTTCAATGGTTCGACTACTGGCTGAAGCGGGCGGCGCCGAATCCTCGCGGCGGGCCCGCGGCTGGACCGCCCCTACGCATCTTCGTGATGGGCGCCAACCGCTGGCGAGACGAGGAGGAGTGGCCGCTGCGGCGCGCCGTCCCGCTGCGCCTGTATCTTGCGGCGCGCCACGGCGCGAACTCCGTGGCGGGCGACGGCAGGCTGCAGGACAAGCCGCAGCGCAAGGCATCACCCGACCGCTTTGTTTATGACCCGCTGGATCCGGTGCCGACCACAGGAGGCGCCATCTGCTGCAACCCCAAGCTGCTGCCCTGGGGACCGGTCGATCAGCGTAACGTCGAGAAGCGCCGCGACGTGCTCGTGTACACCAGTTCGCCCCTGAAGCGCCCGATGGAAGTCACCGGGCCGGTGCGCGTGGTCCTCAATGTCTCCACATCGGTGCCGGACACGGATTTCACGGCCAAGCTGGTAGACGTTTTCCCGGATGGCCGCGCCAGGAACCTCTGCGACGGGCTGCTCAGACTGCGCTACCGCGAATCACTCGCGCGTGCGGCCGTTTCCAGGCCGGGCCAGATCTATGCGATTGCCATCGACGCCGGCGTCACGAGCAACGAGTTCGGGAAGGGGCACCGTATCCGGCTCGAGATCTCCAGCAGCAATTTTCCGCGTTTCGACCGCAACCCGAACACCGGTCGTCCGATCGCCGATGAACGGGTACTGCGGCAAGCTTCGCAGGCCGTCCATCACGACCGTTCGATGCCGTCGTACCTGCTGCTGCCGACGGTTCCGGCGAAGGCTTCGCAACCCGATGCGGACCGCGCCGAGGAGCCAGGGGAGGCTCCACGGCAGTCTCGGAATACAAGAAAGTGAGTCCTGGCTAAGGTATTGACATCTCTGGGCCGACGCTGGGTTCGTCAGGGAGCACGACAGCTTCGCAATTTTCGCATTCGTCGTTTGGGCTTGTTTTATCCGATTTCTTGTTGTAGTATTACTTCAAGATGGACGTCCGCCCCAAAGGCCCGCAGGCCTCCCGCCTCCGCCAGCACAAGTTCGAACTCATCCGCAGATTCCAACTGCCGGACGAACTTCTGCCCGGCTCGCTGTCCCTCAGCCACACCCGTTGCGGAAAGCCGACCTGCCACTGCGCCTCCGGCCCAGGGCATCCGGCTTGGTCCTTGACCTTCATGGTTCAGGGGAAGAAGCGGGTGGAACGCATCCCCAAGGAGTGGGTCGAAGAGGTGCGCCGCCGCGTGGAGGCAGGCCGGGAGTTTCAGGAGGCCCTCAAGGAAGTGCTGGCGGCCAACGCCGAACTGCTGGTGCTGTGGCGGAAGCAGCAACCCCGATGAGCGGACCCAGCGCACTGAACATCCTCCGCTACGCTTCCCATTGTTTGGGGTTGAAGTTCTATTTCCAGCACCCGGGCGATGGCCGCATTCGGCCGCGTATCCCGGCGCAGGCCCTGGTCTGGTCGCTGCTCATCGCTCATCTGCTGCGCGCCTGGAGTTTCCTCCGTGTGGAATGGCTGGTGCATTCCCCCGCTCGTGCTGGCCTGGGGGTCGGGGCGGCGTTTGGCGATGACGCCCTGGCCTATTTCACCGAGCGACTGGAGGCGGAATCCACGCGCGCCGCGCTCAGTGCGGCTATCCATCAAGCCAAGCGCAACAAGGTTTTCGATCACACCCGTTTCATCGGACTGGCTCTGGACGGCACCGGAGCCGGGTATACCCAGAAGGAACCCTGCCGGCTGTGCCATCCCGTCACAGACAGCCAAGGGACCATCCATGGCCACCTGCACCACTTCGCCCTGCTGGGGGTGGTCGGCACGGGCATTACCCTTCCCTTGGATGTGGAGCCCTACGGAGCCCAAGACAGCGAGTATGCCGCCGGGCAGCGCTTGCTGCAATGAGCCACGGCCCGCATCGGCAGACGGTTCGCTCAGTACGTGGTCGCCGATGGAGCGTTCGCCACGGCTCCCTTTCTCCGCACTGCCGGCCAACTCGGCCTGCGGGTGGTGGCGCGGCTGAAGGGCAATCTTCCCGAACTGTCCCGAGCGGCGCAGCGACTCTTCGACGGCCAACCGCCGCACTCGGTCTTCCTGTATGGCGCCGACCGTGTGGAACTCTGGGACGCCGACGACTTTCCTCCCTGGGCCACCTTACGTTGGGAACGGGTGCGGGTCTTACGCTATCGGCAGCACAAACCGGACGGAACCGTGATCCAAGCCGAATGGCTCACCGACTTTCCGCGCCGGCAGGTGGGGAGCTTCAACCTGTTCCGCCTGGCCAAGAACCGTTGGGAGATCGAAAACCAGGGCTTCAACGATGGTAAGAACCGCTACGGCATGGAGCACATCTGCCATCACCATCCCAACAGCATGCTGCTGAACTGGTTGCTGATTGCACTGGCCCTGGTCATCGAACGGCTGTACCGGCTTTGCTACCTGCACCGCGGCGCGCATCCTGTTCGCAGCACCATCGACCTGGTCAACCTGCTGTGGCTGAATCTCCGCCTCCCCTGTGCCCCCGACACCAGTTGACTCCCCCTCCGCGCGGGCCACCTTCCCCGCGCCCGAAACCGACTGATCTTTGACAACCTCACCACCTCAGCGGCACTCACCCTCAGGCGGCGCCGTCTCTTCCCACGCCGCCCACGCCTTCGCCTCCCTGCGAAAGCCACTCCAGCCGCCCCCGCCGACTTCTGCCAACTCCCAATTCCGAAACGGCTGCGAGGCTCCACGACACCAAGTACGTTCGCCGTGCCGCACCGCTTATACTCGTTGTCTTGCTTGGCCAGTTTCCCCGGTTTGGCCGGTATCGGCGTTCGCACGTCAGCATGTAGCGAGATAGGTTTCTCATCCAGGCAAAGGACGGGTTGGGCGGGATTATAGGGCTTCTCATAGACGGCCAGCGCGTCTTCCATCTTTTGGATGTACTCCTGGTCCAACTCGGCTACGCACCACATTTTTTTCCCGCCACGGCTTCAACTCGTGGCTCTGCAGCAAAATCCGGATTGTCTCTCGGCCCACCTTGGGTACCAACTTGCGCTTGACGGCCTCTTCGGCGATCAAGCGGACCGTCCAACGGGCAAGACCTTCCGGCGGTTTACTGCAAACCATGGCAACGATGCGCTGCTTCTGGGGTCCGTCGAGAATCTCCTGGGCGCCCGGTCGCTGTTTGTCGTAAACGGCGCCACCCAAACCGTTACTGATGTAGCGATGGGCGATCTGGCGGATCGCCTTGGGAGTAAGGGGTAGTGTTTGCGCGACCTGAGGTGCGGTGAAACCGTCGGCAAGCTGGCGCAGCGAAAGCGCTCGCAGGACGACGCGTACCTGTTGAATGCCCCCTCGCAGTAGCTCGCGGATCTGCGAGAGGTCCTTAGACTTGACTTTGATCGGGATAGGGCAGCGCGCCATACCACAGTGTAGCCCAAAACATTTCTTTATGAAAGCGTTTTATAGAACGTTTTCAGGCGGTCAGAGACCTAGTTGCAGCTCGAAAAAACATCAGACAGTTCATGGTGGATGAGAGATCCGGCCCTGACGCACCCGGACGTCGGCCTGATCACTGCCCGTGTATCTGCACTTAGGTACTGTCTAGAAATAACATGACCATGCCTAGGCTTTTCTAGGTTGAATCTCATAGTGGTGGTTATTTACTTGACTCAGGTTGCAGCGCCCGCCAAGGTCTTCAGTGGACCGGCGCAAACGCTCACCGGCAGCCGCCTGGAAGGTCGGTCGCGGTCCGGACGGGAGCGGCCCGCCGGCAACTCGCGCGACAGCCACACAGGCCGCCAGAAGGGCGTCTACCTGAGTCAAGTAAATAACCAACTCTCATAGTTCCAGTCGCCGTGGAACTTGTCGCGTCGAATATTGAGTTGGGCGATGTCTTGGTCCGACACCTTGATGCCAGACTGGTAAGATCCGGTGTCCAACTCAGAATGGACTTTGAGACCGGT
>Ga0209777_10003615_pt1 | contig 18992 bp, 9 predicted proteins | sample FrelakmetHBP12HB_FD_187147 | JGI IMG/M metagenome (GOLD analysis project Ga0209777, IMG submission 187147) | Freshwater lake sediment microbial communities from the University of Notre Dame, USA, for methane emissions studies -HBP12 HB (SPAdes)... | ecosystem: Environmental > Aquatic >...
TCCTTTTCCGGCAGGGCAAAGGGGACTGTCCCCTTTGCCCTGCCGGAAAAGGGGCCAGCCCCCGTTTCCATAAAGCCGGAAACGGGTGCAGCCCTCTTTTCCTCGCCCCGCGGAGCACATACGCGAGGCTGACGTCTTTTCGTTAGCGGGCAGCCGGGACGGGCGGACAAAGGGGGCCGGGTGAGCGATGTCGGATCGAACCCTATTGGCGGCGTGTCTGGCTGCACTCGCCTCGGCAATCCTGCGCCGGCTTTCTGCGGTGCCGGCCGTGCACCGCGAGGGCGGCACCGCCGGCGTCCGGGGCGCTCCGTTCTTGGAGCGGCTTGAAGACCGCGTTCTTCTGAGCGGCGAGGCGATGCAGGAAGTTCTCAGCCCGGCTGCCTCCGAGGGCCAGGTTCCCGTCGCGTCCCCCGGTGCCATCGTCGCGAGCGTCAGCCCCGACAGCACCACGCCGCCGGCCAACGCCCTGACCCCGTCGCAGGTGCGCCACGCCTATGGCATAGACCAGGTGATGTTCGGCCAGGTCCAGGGCGACGGGACAGGGCAGACGATCGCCATCATCGACGCCTACGACTATCCCACCGCGCTGGCGGACTTGCAGCATTTCGACGCCCAGTTCGGCCTGGCCGACCCGCCCTCGTTTCGCCGCGTAGCGCAGGACGGCAGCACCAATTACCCCTCCATCGACCCGGCCGGGCCGGGCAACGCCAACGGCACCTGGGAAGAAGAGGAGGCGCTCGACGTCCAGTGGGCTCATGCCATTGCGCCGCAGGCCAATATCCTCCTGGTCGAGGCCACGGACAACTCCTATGACAACCTTATCAACGGGGCCGTCAACTGGGCCCGCAGCCAAGCGGGCGTCGTGGCGATTTCCATGAGTTTCTCCGGCAGCGAGTTCTCCGGCGAAACCAGTTACGACACGTACTTTACAACCCCCGCCGGCCACGGCGGCGTGACATTTCTGGCGGCCACGGGCGACTCCGGAAGGCCGAGCGGCTATCCTGCCTACTCGCCAAACGTCGTCGCGGTCGGCGGAACCACCCTGACCGTCAGCGGCCAGAACTACGTGAGCGAAACCGGCTGGAGCGGCAGCGGCGGCGGCATCAGTTCCTACGAAAACCAGCCCGCCTACCAGAAGGGCGTGGTGACGCAGAGCACCACCCGGCGCAGCAACCCCGACGTGGCCATGGACGCCGACCCTGGCACGGGCGTCGCCGTCTACGATTCCTACGATTATCCCTCCAGTCCCTGGATGCGGATCGGAGGCACCAGCCTCTCCACCCCCCTGTGGGCGGGCCTGATGGCCATCGTCGACCAGGGCCGGGCCTTGGCCTCGCTCGGCTCGCTCGACGGCCTGACCGATACCCTGCCCATACTGTACCAACTTTCCGCCTCCGATTTCCACGACATCACCTCCGGCAACAACGGTTATGCCGCAATCGCAGGTTACGACCTCGTCACCGGCCTGGGAACGCCCATCGCCAACAGGCTCATCAACGACCTGGTGGGCGGCGGCTCGGGCATCGGCTCAATTGCCGGCACCGTCTTCGAGGACACCAACAACAACCGCGTCCTCGACGGCGGCGACGTGCCCTTGCAGGGCGTCGAGGTCTATCTGGACGCGAACAACAACGGGGTCCTCGATCCGGCCACCATCGTCACCGCGTCGTCCGGCACTATCAACAAGGCCATTCCCGACGGTAAATCCTCCGGCGTCACGACCACGCTCGCCTTCTCCGGCATCGCCGCGCCCATCGCCGACGTCACCGTCACCTTGAACATCACCCACACCCGCGACAGCGACCTGACCGCCTACCTCATCGGGCCGGACGGCACGCAGGTGACGCTCTTCTCCAAGGTCGGCGGCACCGGGCAGAACTTCACCAACACCACCCTCAGCGACGCGGCCGCCACCAGCATCACCGCCGGCACGGCCCCCTTCACCGGCACGTTCAGGCCGAGCCCCGGTGCGCTTTCCGCTTTCGACGGCAAGGCGGCCAACGGCACGTGGACGCTTAAGGTCGCCGACGGCAAGCGCAACAACTACACCGGCTCGATACAGTCATGGTCGCTGACCGTGACGACGGCTTCCGAGGTTTCCGTCACCACCGGCGCCGATGGGCGCTACAGTTTCAACGGCCTTCCTTACGGGACCTATACCATCCGGCAGATCGTTCCCCCCGACGAGGTTCAGACCGCGCCCAACCCGGGCGGCGCTTCAGGCGGCGCACGTATCGTGTGGGTCATCGGCAACGTCACCGGTCAGGATTTTGCCGACGTCAGTACCCTCCTGTCGGTCACGGCGGTCGCGCTGAACGACTCCAAGAGCCGTAGCGTAAGCGCCATCGCCCCCGGCGGCGCCGGCGTGCAAACCATCCAGGTGACCTTCAGCCAGCCGGCAGTCTTCTCGATCGCGTCGGTCGTGCTCCAGGAGGTGATGTTCCCCGGCGGCGTGGAGCTCATCGGCGCGACGCTCACGCCGCTTGGCGTGGCCGGCTCCGCCTCGAACACCATGACCATCACCCTGGCCGGCATGTCCGCCATCGACACCTGGGTGAAGGTGACGCTCAAGGCGGCGGCAACCACCACCCTGATGGGCCGCCCCCTGGACGGAGAAGCGCCCATCACCGGCAGCGACCGCGGGTACATCGCCGACGCCGCGGTGGACCTTCCCTCCGGCGACGGCGTCCCCGGCGGCAACGCGGTCTTTTATGTCGGCAGCCTGCGGGGAGACTTCAACGGTGATGGTTTGGTCACGGCGGCTGACAAAGCGGGCTTCCTGGCGGCGTGGCAAGCGAAGAGCTTGGACGCCGATTTCCGCGGCGTGGGCTTTGGCGTGCGGCTGCCGGACGGTAAGATCACCCTGGGGGACATCGACGGCTTCACGTCGGTCTACCTGGCGGCCACGGCCCTCGGCCGCCACCTCGACCCCTTGCCGTTGTCGGCCGGCGGGCAGGCCGCCGCTGTAGCGCCGGCGGCATCGACGACCTCCTCATCGCCGTTGCCGACGGTGATGAACATCCTGGCCGAGGCCGCAGGGCAGTTGCTCGCGGGCACTCAGGCGACCGTTGCGACCGCGGGGATACATGACCCGGTCTCGGACCAGACCGACACGGACATCCCGGACGCACTGCACGTTCGCCGCCTGCCGCCTCTTTTCTCTCTCCCTACTGCTGGAGATGGTTGGGTGATGGTGAACCGCCACGGAGAATTGCGGGTGTAGCCGACGCTGCGCGGTGGGCAGTCTTGCCCACCGCGCGGCGGGCAAGACTGCCCGCCGCGCTCATGCTACTCACAGTTTCAATTTTGACGGACTGCTACGGGCAAGCGAGAAATGCCCTGGATCACCCACATTCCTGCACGGTCTTGACGAATGCCTCGATGTTTTCGGTCGAGACGCCGGGCGGAATGCCCCCGCCGCAGGAGACGATGAGGCGCCGCTTGTCGGGCAGACCGTCGAGCATCGCCCGGACGCCCTTCCGCACGTCCTCCGGCGTTCCGGCGGCCAGCACGTCGCGCGGCGGAAGGTTCCCGAGCAGGGCGACGTTCGGCCCGGCCCTTTCGCGCATGAGGCCCAGCGAGTGCTGGAAGCTGAAGTTAAAGAGGTTTACGCCCATCTCCTCCAGCATCGGGGCGCACACCAGACCGTGCGCGTCGTTGTGGAAGAACCGGATTTTCGAGTCGAAGGCGTGAAACGCCTTCTTCAGGTACGGCGCGGCGACCGCGCGGCAGTCATCGGCGCCGAGGAAGCCGACGAGGTCGTCCAGGAGGAAGATGCCCTGGATGGTCGGAAACGCCGCGGCCTGCGCCCGCAGCCAGTCGCACAGGAAATCGGTTATCACGCCGAGCATGGCGTGCAGTTCCTGCGGGTTGGTCTTTACGGCCATGAGGAACTCTGTCGAGCCCGCAAGGAACGATGCGATGTTCAACGGGCCCCGCGCCACGGCGAAGCGGATGGCGTGCCCCTCGGCCTCGATCGCCGGCCGCGCGTGCTCCAGGCGCTTCAGGACGAAGGGCAGCAGCCCGTCCGTGCGGACATCCGGCTTGGCCAGCGCGGCCATCTCGTCGGGCGTCTTGAGCACGGGATGGGCGAACGGCAGGTCGTTCTCGTGCCACGTGCACTTCGTGCCGAACGCCGACGGCTCGGTGCACATGCCGAACTCCGCCCAGAACCCCGGCAGGAACATCACGTCCGGAAACCGGCGCACGGCCGCGAGGTTCGCCTCGAGCCATCGCGGCCCGCAAGCGAAGTAGTCCAGGGTGGACATGCCCGCCCATCCGGGCAGCCACGGGCTGTCGATGATGAAACCCACGGGCAGGGGCTTGACGGCCTCTCCGCCGACGACCCGCAACAGGTCCTGCCACTGTTTGTCGTTCATGCCCTGGCTTTCGGTTGTGTGCCGCTGCACCCACAGATTGCGCGGCGGGTTTCCGGGGCCTGTTGCCCAATATGTAGGGTGGGTGCTCTGCACCCACCAATGCCGTTTTTCTCGCGTGAAAATGGTGGGTGCAGAGCACCCACCCTACATGAACGGCAATTGGGCAACAAACCCTCCATATCCGCAGAGCGAAGTACGGCGACGCTCGGCGGTTGCATTCGTGTTTACGCTAAGGTAGCGTTGCAAGGCTCGCGGGGCAAGCGTTCGGCGGCAAGAAGCAGGAGGAATGCGATGAGTAAGAGCGTTTGGCTTTGCGCGGCCGTGGCGGTTGCCGCAGCGATGGCGGCCCAGGCGGCGGTGCCGCCGGCCGGCGCGCCGGCGGGCAAGGACTTCGACCTCCAGGGCTTCATCGACGGCCAGTTCAAGGCCGGCGACAAGCACATCGTTGTGCCGCCCGGCCGCTACCGCGTGACGCCCAAGAACCGCCAGCACCTGGTGCTGCGCGACTTGCAGGACGCCCAGATCATCGCCGACGGCGTCGAGATGATCTGCACCGAGACCACGCGGGCCGTGACCATCGCCAACTGCCGCAACGTGACTGTACGCGGCCTGACGATAGACTACGATCCGCTGCCGTTCACGCAGGGGCGCATCACGGCCATGTCGGAGGACAAGAAGACCCACGAGATCGCCCTCTTCGACGGCTATCCGGGCGCCGATGCGGTCCGGCCCTTCAAGTACGAGATTTTCAGGCCCGACACCCGCACGCTCCGTTGCCCGGACTATGGCTACACGGTGGAGAAGGTTGACGCGCGGCACATCCGCGTCATCAAGGGCGGCGGCCGCGCGAGTGACCCGGAGCAGGTCGGCGACATCATTGTCATCGGCGCGGAGTACGCCCCCGGCGGCAGCGCCGCTCATGCGGTCGAGTGCAGCGGCAACGTCAACGTGCGGCTGGAGAACATCGACCTCTTCGCCTCCAATTGTTTCGGCTTCATCGAGACCAACTGCGACGGCAGCACGTACTACCGCTGCCGCATCGACCGCAGGCCGGCGGCAAGCGACCCGGTCAAGCGGGCCGACCCGCGAATTCGCTCGCTCGATGCCGACGCGTTCCACAGCATCGCGGCCACCAAGGGGCCGGCGTATATCGAGTGCGCCGCGAAATTCATGGGTGACGACGCGGTGAACATCCACGGCACGTATCACATGGTCACCGAGTGCCGCGGGGCGGAACTGCGCGTGCTCGCCAAGGGCGAACTGTTGTTCGATTCCGGCGACCCGGTCGAACTTTTCGCCTACGACGGCACGCGTCTGCCGGACGCGAAGGCCGGCAAGGTCGAGCCGGACGGGCGGATCAACGATGCGGAGAAGGCGTTCCTCCTGAAGCAGCGGATGAACGATAGCATCCGCACACGCTGGAACGCGAAGGCGTATAAGGTGACGCTCGACCGGCCCGTGGACCTGCCGACGGGCTCCCTCCTGGCGCCGACGAAGCGGATGGGCAACGGCTTCTTGGTGCAGGGGTGCGACTTCGGTTTCAACCGGTCGCGCGGCATACTCATCAAGGCGAGCAGCGGCAAGGTCGTCGGCAACAAGCTCACCGGCAGTTGGATGTATGCAGTCATGGTCTCGCCGGAATACTGGTGGATGGAGAGCGGCAGTTCCGACAACGTCGAGATTTCGGGCAACGTCATCACCGATTGCCGCGGCACGGGCATCGCGGTCTTTGCCGAGGGCGGCCGGGGCAAACTGTCGCCCGCCGGGTCGCACAACCACATCGTCATCTCGGGCAACATTTTTAGCGGCTGCCCGATGCCCAACATCTGCGTGACCTCAACCGACGACGTGCGGATTGAACGCAATACCTGCCAGTCGCCTGCGGCCGGCAAGCGTCCGCCGTTCGGCCTGGAGCCGGGGAAGGTGGAGGCGGTGATGACGGTGAACTGCACGAACGTGAGCGTGAAGGATAACGCCGGCGCCGCCGATGAAAAGCCGGGCGCCGCGGCGCCGTCGATTCCGGGCGGCGGAAAGGCGGCGGGGAGCAAGTGAGTAGACGGCGAACTCTTACTGTCTCGCAGTCATACCCCGATGGAACACTCGCACCTTGGTCTTTCCTTTCAACAGTGCCGCGATTTGCCTAGACGAAGCCAACTCTGAGATCAGGAGAGCCTTGAGGTGTTCGAGTTCTGACTCCACAAGTGGGACTCGCAGGGCGCAGACGAAGTCGAAATGCCTTCCGTGTCGCAACACCCTTCCGGGAATGGTCCTGAAATCGCCCAAAATCATGCCATACCGGCAGTACGGATAGACGCGCTTGATGCTCTCGGCTTTGCTGGAATAGACGATGGCGTCATGAGTCGTAACTCCGCCGTACTTCACCTCTGCGATGACACGGGGAACCACGCTCGTCTGGCTCTCTGCTGCGTCTTCGTAGATCAGGAGGTCTTGTTCAAAGCCCGTTCCGCGCCCTCGGATTGGTTCTCCGGTGTCACTGTCCACGCCCATTCGGACTTTGCCATCCTCATCCACCTGCATCTCGTAGAGAACGCTCATCCCCGTGTCAACTTTTGCGTCAACAAGCGACGGGCGAACAAGGGCAATCAACTGGTTCGTGAATTCCTGTTCCTTCATCTTGGCCCTCTATGATCTGGCAATGCCAAGGCCGATCCACCTAAGCCTCGAAACCGATTTGAAGTGCCGTATAAGACTTCCGCCTGGAACTTGACCTTTCGTTACCCAGAAGTCTACACAACGAAATCGGGCGCTGCCAATACATTCTGATACCGCTCTTGCCTCGGGTGTTGCCGCAGAGCGTGGCCGTCAGGCCTCTTTAGAGGCCTTTGCCCCGCGAAGCGGGGTGTAGACTCGGCCTTTTAGGCCGAGGTGGGCGCGGCAACCTCATTCCTCCCTTTTTCCTCTTCCTTTAGCCCGCCTCGGCGGGCGCCTGATGGTTGCCAGGTCCGTGTGCTCGACAGAACTCTGTCGCCCGCTAAAGCGGGCTTTATAGGGAGAAAGGAAAGGGAGGTGTATCGGCTCGCGCACGTACCGGGGCTAAAAGCCCCGGTCTACACGCCGCTATCGCGGCGTGAAGGCGGCTGAAGCCGCCTCACAACAATGCGCCATAGCAGTGCCACGAAAAACGGCAACGCCCTGGCGGGGCCGAAAAGGACAATGTTATCAGGGATACTTCCTTGGCGGAACGTGGACTTCGCGGCGGACAGGTTGTACGATGTTGGCGGTCCTGAGGAGGAGCGAAAGATGCGAGGCAGCAAGCGATCGATCACTGCGGTTGCGGTTCTGGCGTGCGGATTCCTGTTGGGGGCTGCGGCTATGGCGCAAGGCGATGTTCTGAGCATCCGCAACGCCTCCCTGGAGGTGAAGTACGATGCGGCTTCCGGGCGGCTCTCGGCCGCGTGCGGCCCGCGCGCGTTCATCGGCGACGCAACGCTGTCCGGCGAGGGCGGCGCGGCGAAAGCGGTCACCGTCGCGGACAAGACGTTCGGTCCGTGCCAGGGGATCGAGATCACCTACCCCAACGGCGGCAGCGATGCCGTATTTCTCGCGCCGAACCTGCCGTTCGTTCTCGTCCGCGCCAGCCTGCACAACGGCGGCAAGGAGATGGTGGTTGCCAACAAGGTGCTGGCCCTCAGCCTCGGCCTCGATCTCGGAAAGCCCGCGGACGCGCTGAAGGTCTTCGGCACGGGCGGCCTTGCCGCGCCGGAGAAGAATGCCGGCAGCTACATGTGGCAGGCGGTGGTCGATCCGCAAAGCCGCAGCGGCGTCGTCGGCGGATGGATCACCACCGATCGCGGCAGCGGCGTGGTGTTTGCCGGCGTCAAGGACGGCCGCATACGCATGGACGCGCGGGTCGAGTACGGCCGCCTGCGCCTCGCGCCGGGCAAGACGGAGGCTCTTGAGACCTTCGCCGTCGGGTATTTCGACGATGCGCGCCTGGGCATGGAGGCGTGGGCCGACGCCGTGGCAAAGGTCTACGCCATCAAGCTGCCGCCGCAGCCGCTTGGCTACTGCACGTGGTACCACGCGGGGGCATCCAGCGAGCAGAAGTTGCCGGAGCAGTCGGCCTTTGCGGCCAAGGAACTTGCCCCGTTCGGGTTCTCGGTCATTCAGATTGACGACGGCTGGCAGGACGGCGACTCCAAGAAAAACGGGCCCCGCAAGAACTTTACGCGGGTGCGGCCTGACGGGCCGTATCCATCCGGCATGAAGGCCACGGCCGATGACATTCGCGCCAAGGGCCTCGTGCCCGGCATCTGGTTCATGCCGTTTGCGGGCACGTACAACGACCCGTGGTTCGAGAAGCGCCAGGACTGGTTCGTCAAGAAGGCCGACGGCAAGCCGTACGACACCTCCTGGGGCGGAACGTGCCTGGACCTGACCCACCCCGCCGTGCAGGAGTACCTGCGCGATGAGATCAGGCGGATCGGCGGCGAGTGGGGCTACCGGTACTTCAAGATGGACGGCATGTGGACCGGCACCGCCACGCCGCAGCAGTACGTCAATGAAGGCTATAAAGATGACCACATGGGCGACGCCGTCCACCACAACCTCGATAAGACCAACATCGAGGCCTACCGCGACGGCCAGAAGCTGATACGCGAGGCGGCCGGCCCGGACGTCTTCATCCTCGGCTGCTGCACGCCGCAGAACATGCGCAGTTACGGCGGGGCGTTCGGCCTCGTCAACGCGATGCGCATCGGCCCCGACAACGGCGCCAACTGGGGCGGCATCCAGCGCGGCCCCGTCTTCGGCGCACGCAACTACCACCTCCACGGCCGCATCTGGTACAACGATCCCGACCCGCTGTACGTGCGCACGAGCCTCCCCCTGGCCCAGTCGCGCGCGATCTGCTCCTGGGTGACGGTCAGCGGCCAGTTGAACATGAGCAGCGACTCCTTCGCGGACATGCCCGCCGAGCGTCTGGACATCCTGAAGCGCACGATGCCGTCGCACGGCCTCCATGCCCGCCCCGTGGACCTCTTCGAGGAGAACGTGCCTCGCATCTGGGTGGTCACCGACGACCGCAGCACGCCGCGCCGAGACGTGGTCGGCCTCTTCAACTGGGCGTCGGACAAGAAGGAGTTGGCGGTGGAGCGGCCCGTGAAGGACCTCGGGCTCTCGGACCAGGCGGAGTACGTCGCCTTCGAGTTCTGGACCAACGCGCTGGTTGCGCCCTTCAAGGGCAGCCTGAAGTACGCGCTGCCGCCGGCCTCGTGCGCGGTGCTCTCGGTGCGAGCGGTGGCGGACCATCCGCAGCTCATCAGCACGTCGCGGCACATCATGCAGGGCATCGTGGACGTGCTGGAAGAGAAGTGGGCGCCCGAGGCTCGCGAGCTTGCCGGCACGAGCAAGGTGGTCGGCGGCGACGCGTATGAGCTGCGGGTGCTCACGTATTCGGCGAAGGGCATCTGGAAGGTCGCAGGCGCCGAGGTCTCGCCCGAGGACCGCGCGGCCGGCGTGAGCACCTCCGTGGCGGAGAGCGCGGGCCTCGTGCGCGTGACCCTGAAGTCGGCGAAGAGCCGCGACGTGAAATGGAAGGTGCGCTTCGACGCGCAACAGGTGGCGGACGCAGTGCCGGGCGCGGCGACCGATCTGGCGGCCCAGATGCCTCGTCCCCTTGACCCGGTGACCCTGAAATGGAAAGGGTCGGCCCCGTTCTTCGAGGTGCGGCGCGACGGCGCGGTACTGGCGAGCGGCCTGGGCGCCAGCTCATTTGTCGACGCCGACGCCCGCTCCGGAAAGACGTACGAGTACTCGGTTGTGCCCATCTCGTTCAGCGGCCAGCGCGGCCCGGCCGCAACGGTCAAGTTCGAGGTGCCGGTCGCCGACCCCGGCCCCGCGCCGCCGCTGCCGCAGGTCAGCCTGATGACGCTGAAGCCCGAGAGCGTGAAGATGGGCGCCGGGACGTTCGGCGTCGGCAAGTCGGCCATGGGCAAGCCCCTGACGCTGGGCAAGGAAGTCTTCCAGGACGGGATCGGCCTGCACGCCGTCGGCGAGGCGGTGTACGCCCGCCAGCCGGAGTGGAAGCGGTTCGTCGCGGTGGTCGGTATAGATGAGGGCCAGCGAAAGGCCAACCAGTCGAGCATCGTGTGCGAGGTGGTGGCCGAAGTCGGCAAGCAGAAGATGACCCTTGCGCAATCCCCGACGCTGGTGTTCGGCGGCATCGAGAAATGGCATTTCAACGTGCCCCTTCCGAAGAAATGCACGAAGCTGCGCCTGGTCGTTTCGGACGCCGGCGACGGCGACAAGAGCGATCACGCCGACTGGGTCAACGCCGGCTTCCGCACGGATTGAGCTCCATGAATAACATGACCGTCATTCGGGTGGCGGCAGCGGCCGTCCTGGTCGCCATGGCGGCGGGCCTCGCCCGCGCGGCCGAAGACGCTGGCGACTTGCCCGGCCGCTGGCCCCGCCAGACCGCGTGGGAATGGTACGCCAGGCAGCCCTGGCTTGTCGGCTGCAACTATGTGCCCAGCACGGCGGTCAACGACGTCGAAATGTGGCAGAAGGAGACGTTCGACCCGGAGACGATCGACCGTGAACTCGGCTGGGCCGAAGACCTTGGCTTTAACACCGTCCGCGTGTTCCTGAATTACGTGGTCTGGGAGGCCGATGCCGAGGGCCTGAAGCAGCGCATGACGAAATTCCTGGAGATCGCCGACCGCCACGGCATCCGCACGATGTTCATCCTTTTCGACGATTGCTTCAAGCCCGAGCCGAAGGTCGGCAAGCAGGACGCCCCCGTCCCGGGCGTCCACAACAGCCAGTGGGTGCAGAGCCCCGGCGCCCACCGCCGCGACAATGCCGACCACTGGCCGATGCTCGAGAAGTACGTCAAGACGATCGTCGGCGCGTTCGGCCAGGACAAGCGCGTGGTCCTCTGGGACCTCTACAACGAGCCGACGAAGTCGCGTCCGCTCGTGGAGGCGGCGTTCAAGTGGGCCCGCGAGGCCAAGCCCTCGCAACCGCTGACGAGTTGCTGGCTGGGCGCGGATTACTCCGACATCCTGAGTTTCCACTGCTACGGCGACCTTGCGGCCGTTCGGGCCGAGATAGATAAACTTATGCCTAACCGTTGCGGGAGGCCGTACGTTTGCACCGAGTGGATGGCCCGTCGCGGCGGAAGCCGCTTCGAGACGCACCTGCCGTACTTCAAGCTCCAGAACATCGGATGCTGGAGCTGGGGTCTCGTGGCCGGCCGGACGCAGACTTTTTTTCCCTGGGGCAGCAAGCCCGGCGACCCCGAGCCCGACCCGTGGTTCCACGACATCCTCAGGAAGGACGGCCAGCCGCACATCTACGAAGAGGTCCGGGCCATCAAGGCCGCGACCGGCAGGCTGGCGCCGCGCCAAGTGCTGGTTCCGACCGCCGAGAAGGCCGCCCTGACGTGGCGCTATACGATCGAGAAGCCCGGCGATGAGTGGTTCAAGTCCGCGTTCGACGATTCCGGCTGGCGCGACGCCCCGGCGCCATTCGGCACGCCCGACGCCCGCATCGGCCGCGCCCCCAGGACGCTCTGGAGCAGTGAGGACATCTGGCTCCGGCGGGAATTCGAGCTCTCGGGTTCGCCGCGCGATGCCGCGCTGCTCATGCACCATGATGAGGACACGGAGGTTTACATCAACGGCGTCCTGGCCACCAGCGTCCCTGCCTATAACGCCGCGTACGAGGAGTTTGAGATCACGCCGGAAGCGAGGGCGGCGCTCCACCAGGGCAAAAACCTCCTGGCAGTCCACTGCCGCCAGACGGTCGGCGGACAGTACATCGATGTGGGCATCCTGAGCGACGGAAACTGAGGGGCGGTCCACATGGGCAAGACTGCGGTCCTGGCAGCGGCACTTGCGGGGTTCCTGGCCTGCGGCGTGTTGGCCGCCGCGCCCGGGCAGGCCGGGACTTCGATGACTTACAGGACGCCGCGCGGCGTTGAGTTTGAAGTCACCGCGGACGGTTTGAGCGCGATTCGTGTGGCAGGGCGGCCGCTGGCGCAAGGCAGTTGGTCGGCCTTCAGTGCGGAGGGCTGGTTCAAGGCGGGCAGCGGGGCGGTCAAGGCCGAGAAGATCGATCGCAAGGAGTTTAAGCAGACGGGACCGGCCGGCGCGCGGGTGGTCCACGCCAGGGGCGACCTCTTGTGCACCTTCGATTACGTCTTCGAGGGGGAAGACGTGACTGTCAGCGCTCGCATTGAGAACAATCACCCGGAGGCGCCGCTGGCGGTTGTCGGTTTCAGCGGCCTTACCTTCACCTTCGACCGGCAGCCTGACGGCCTGATGGCCGAGCAGCACATCTCGTATTTTCAGGCGGCCGGCGTGGGGCTTTGCCATCCGAGCCACTTTGCGCGAGTCGGCGGCAGCTACGCGCGCGGCGAGGCGGCGGGCGTCGGCGTTTCGCCGTGGCGGACGGGCCTCGTGCGAACCCTCATTCTCTGGGACTACACGGACTGGAACCCCGGCAAACGCGAGAGCCTCCCGTCGCGCCGGCTGATCTACTTCGTGGCCGCCCCCGTGCCGCCGCGCGGCGTGAAGACCTTCGACATGAAGTTGCGCGTCAGCCCCGACACGGACTGGAAACATCTGCTTGAGCCCTACCGCGAGCACTTCCAGAAGACCTTCGGCGCCGTCCGTTACAACGCGGACTATCGCTGGATTGCCACCGATTACCTCAATCACAGCCAGCAGGCGGTCTCGCCGACGAACCCGTACGGCTTCCACGGGGGGCACCGGCGCATCGACACCGCGGAGGGCGCGAAGGCGTTCTGCGACACTATCATCCCCACCCTCAAGCAGCAGGGCGGGCAGGGCGTTATCGTCTGGGGCCAAGGCGGCGACGACCCGCGCGGCGGGATGTACCGGCCGGACTTCGACGTGCTCCCGCCCGAGGTGGATCAGCGGTGGCCGACCATCGCCGACCGGTTCAAGGCGGAGGGCCTGAAGCTCGGCGTCACGACGCGCCCCCGCGACATGGCCGTGCGGCAGGACTGGAGGCGGGATGAGATTATCTCGATCAACCCCGATGACCCCGGCCACCGCGAGATGCTCTGGCGGCGGTTCGACAACATGCTGAAGAAGGGATGCACGCTCTTTTACCTCGACAGCTTCGGCAACTCGCTGGAGGACGTGAGACTGATGCAGTACCTGCGTGAGAAGCTCGGGTCCGGCGTCCTCACCTTCTGCGAACACCAGTGCGACGCGATCCTGCCGTATAGCGGCGGGTACTCTGAGACGACGCTCCACGCCGAACCGAAGGACCAGCCGCCGCACTACCGCCTCTGGAGCGGCATGCGGGAGTGGGAGATTTACCAGTGGCTCGTGCCCGGCGCGCAGATGGCCTCGCGCCATTACGAGACGAAGGGCAAGCCCGGCCCGGACGTCGAGTTGGCGGGCCGGTGGTTCTTCCGCAACCGCGTGACGCCCCTCGTGCCGGTGGGCAACTTCAAGGAATCGCAGATGGCCGAATTCCAGAAGTGGCAGAGCGAATCGCTGGTCGGGCCGTCGCGGTGGAAAGAATGAGGTCAGCGGCATGAACACGCTCCTGGCGAGATTCGCCGGCCTCCTGCTTCTGATAGCGCTTGCGCCGGGCCTCTTGCGCAGCGCGGAGGCGCCGGCTGTGCAGTCTCCGCCCGCGTCGGAGAGTTCGCTCCGCCAGCGGTTCCTCGATCCGCCCGCGCGATTCCGAATCCTGAAGATCATCCACAATTTTTCCGAGACGCCCAGGGAGCAGGATGAGTGGCTGGCGTCCCTGACGGCCCAGGGCTTCGGCGGCGTGGTCACGAACGTGCCGTTCACGAACTACCTCCAGGACGAGGCCCGCTGGCAGGCGTTCGGCCGCATCGCGAGCCAGGCGAAGAAGGCCGGCATGGCCATGTGGCTGTATGACGAGAAAGGCTATCCCTCCGGCACCGCGGGCGGGCTGACGATGAAAGACCATCCGGAGTGGGAGGCGCGCGGCCTGCTCATCTCGGACACGACCAGCGGCGGCGGGCCGGTGGCGCTCGACGTGCCGCCCGGCAAACTCGTGCGGGCTGCCGCGTTTCCTGTAAGCGGCGGCGTCATCGACCTCGACAAGGCCGTGGACCTTGCCGCCGGCGTGCAGGGCGGCAAGTTGACCTGGACCGCGCCGCCGGGTGAGTGGCGAATCATGGCCATCACGGAGGACCGCCTCTACGAAGGCGCGCACGCCTCCATGAGCCTGGCCGACAAACAGCCGTACATCAATCTGCTCGATCCCGCGCCGACCGCCCGGTTCATAGAGCTTACGCACCAAGCCTACGCGAACCACCTGGGGCCGGACCTCGGCAAGTACTTCATCGGGACGTTCACCGACGAGCCGTCGCTGATGAGCATGTTCCTGCGGGCGCAGCCCTACCGCCCGCTGCCGTGGTCGGCGAACTTTGCGAAGGAGTTTCAGGCCCGCCGGGGCTATGCGATCGAGCCGCTCCTCGCGGCGCTGGTGGCCGACGCCGGGCCGAAGGGCGCCCGGGCGCGGTACGACTTCTGGCTGACGGTCGCGGAGCTTGTGTCGGAGAACTTCTTCGGCCAGATCCGCACGTGGGGCCGCAAGCACAACATCCCCTCCGGCGGGCATCTCCTCTTGGAGGAACCGCTGCTGACGCACGTGGCGTGCTACGGCGACCTCTTCCGGTGCGAGCGGATGCTCGACGCCCCGGGCCTCGACTGCCTGACGAGCCTGCCGCCCCAGGTGCACTGGTTCTCGGCGCGGCTCATCTCCAGCGCGGGCGAACTTGAGGGCCGCGTCGATAACATGTGCGAGACGTCGGACCACTCGCAGCGCTACCGCCCGAAAGGCGATACGCGCCCCGTGGTGCCGGTGACGGAGGAAGAGATACGCGGCACGTGCAACCGCCTCATCGTGAGTGGCATGACGTGCATCACGAGCTACTACTCGTTTGCCGGCCTCGGCACCGAGCAACTCCGGCGCCTGAACCTCTGGATCGGGCGCTCCTCGGCGATGCTCTACGGCGGTCGCCAGGTGACCGACGTGGCCGTGGTCTACCCGATCGAGAGCGTCTGGCCGCACTTCGAGCCGTCGCGCGACTGGACCAAGGATTGCCCGCCCGCGGCCCAGCAGGTGCAGAAGACCTACCTCGAAACGGCGAACCAACTCTTCGCCCACCGGCGGGACTTTACGTTCATCGACTCGCGGACGCTGGTGGAGGCCGACGCGGCGGGCGGCGCGATCCGCTACCGCGACTTCGCCTGGCGCGTCGTGGTGCTGCCGTGCGTCGACACGCTGCCCCTTGCGGCATGGGAGAACCTGGAAAAATTCTGGCGGAGCGGCGGGGCGGTGGTGGCCGTCGGGGCGCTGCCGGCCAACAGCGAGAAGGAGTTTCCGTCGCCCGCCGTGCAGGCGATCGCCAAGGAGATGTTCGGCGACGGTACGCCCGAGCGCATGAACTCCAGCGCCGCCGGCGGCGTGGCGGTCTACCTGCCGGCCAATCTGGTGGAGCGGATATTCTTGACGCTTAATGCCATCGTCGAGCCCGACGTGCGGGTGGCCGGCGAGAAATGCCCGATCCGCACCACGCACCGCCGCATCGGCGGCCAGGAGATATTCTTCCTCATCAACGATAGCCCTGCCGCGTGGGAAGGCGACGTGGACCTCGCCGCCGAGGGCAAGGGCGAACGGTACGATCCCGCGACGGGCGCGATTACGCCGCTCGCCGGCGCGGGCGGCATCCACCTCAAACTCGATCCGTACGGCGGCGTGCTCTTTCGCTTCGACAAGGCAAAAGCGCCGGCGCTCAAGAAGGCGACGCCGTGAACCACGTCAGAGATTTGCGCGGTGGGTCTCCGGACCCGTATGTGTTTAGCGTAGAGCGCCGGGTGGCTCGCCGCGGCGAGTGCCTCGAACGGCGCCTGGCTCGTTACTGTGACATGGTCACGCAACAGCGTGACCATGCCACCCACCGTAAGTGACCCAGTACAGGAGAAGACTTATGCGCGTGCGAGTTGTCATGCTCGTGGTTCTTGGGGCAGTGCTGAGCGCGGCGGCGTGCCAGGGGGCCGAGGTCGCCCTCTCGGTCGATTCCGGCAAAGTTGTCGGCCAGATCGACGAGAAGGTCTACAGCCACTTCCTCGAGCACATCTACCACTCGTGCAACGGCGGCCTGTGGGGCGAACTCGTCTGGGACCGCTCCTTCGAGGGCAACTCCGCCAACACCGCCTGGCGCGCGAAGGACGGCTGCCTCGTGCAGAACGCCGTCGCGCCGAACCTCAAGTTTACCTTCGGCGACGCCAAGTGGAAGGACTACGAGTACACCCTCGAGGCCCGCAAGACCGGCGGCAACGAGGGCTTCCTCATCCTCTTTCGCGTCAAGAACAATGACGACTACTACTGGTACAACATGGGCGGCCTGAACAACAACACCTTCTACCTGGAGCGCGGCACGAAGGCCGAGAATCGCCGTCGCGGTGTCGGCAAGGGCACGCCCGGTGCCGTCGGGACCGACAAGTGGTACGCCCTCCGCGTCCGCTGCGAGGGGCCGCACATCCAGATCTGGGTCGATGGCAAGCAAACTCTCGACGTGCAGGACGACGAGAAGGCGCACCTTGCGGGTAAGGTCGGCGTGGGCACGTGGAACACCAAGGCGCAGTTCCGCAACCTGAAGGTGACCTCGCTCGACGGCAAGGTGCTCTTCGAGGGCCTGCCCGAAGTGCCGGCGCCAAAGGCCACGGCGCCAACGTGGGAACCGTTCGGGCCGGACAAGGTCGAGGCCTCCAGCGAGCAGCCCCTGAACGGCGACGTGTGCGAGGCGATTGTCGCCGACGCCGGCGAGACGGGCCTCCAGCAGACGCCTTTTTGCATCCGCAAGGGCGAGACCTACAAGGGCTCGCTCTGGGTGCGCGGCGAGGCGTCGGACGGCCTGGTTGTCCGCCTGCTCGACGGCCGGACGAAGCTGGCCGAGCAGGCACTCGCGGCCCCGGCCGCCGAGTGGAAAGAAATGCCCGTCGAGTTCAAGCCCGGCGCCGCCGCCGACAACGCCACCCTCCAGGTCGCCGTCAAGGGCAAGGCCAAGGTCTGGATCGACCAGATCAGCCTCATGCCCGAGTCGTGGCGTGCCGCCGGCGGCTACCGGCCGGACCTCCTGAAGGCGATTGCCGACCTCAGGCCGCCGGTCATCCGCTGGCCGGGCGGCAGCTTCTCGGCGAATTACCGTTGGAAGGACGGCACGGGAGCGCAGGCGAAGCGCCGCCCGTACCCGAAGATGGCGTGGGACGATAAGGACGTCAACTCCTTCGGCACAGACGAGTTTATCCGGATGTGCAAGAAGATCGGCACCGAGCCCGACGTCGTCATCAATATCGGCATGACCCAGCCCGTCGAGCAGCGCGGCGACTATTGCCAGGAGGCCTGCGACTGGGTCGAGTACTGTAACAGCCCGGCCACGTCGAAGTGGGGCAAGGTGCGGGCCGAAAACGGCCACCCCGAGCCCTACAACGTCAAGTTCTGGGAGATCGACAACGAGGTCTGGCGCCTCAAGCCCGACGATTACGTCAGCATCTTGAAGCAGTTCGTTCCGGCGATGAAGAAGGTGGACCCCTCCATCGTCATCATCGCGTGCGGCAGCGGGCAACTTGGCAAGAACTGGGGCGACGGCGATACGGCCGTCATCACGCAGGCCGCCGAACTCTCGGATTACCTGAGCGTCCACCACTACGAGAGCCCGGCCAAATACGCCGATGGCCCGGCCGCGGCCGAGAAGTTCTGGCGCTCACTGGGCGGGAAGATCGCCGCCTCCAAGAACCCGAAGATACGCCTCTTCGTCTCCGAGTGGAACGCCCAGACGACCGACTGGCGCACGGGCCTTTACGCAGGCGGGGCGCTCAATGTCTTCGAGCGGTGCACGGGCATCGTCGGCATGGCTGCGCCGGCCTTGTTCCTGCGGCACGTCTCGGCCTCCGGCTGGGACAACGCCTTCATCAACTTCGACCACCGCACGTGGTTCCCCGCTCCCAACTACGTGGTCATGAAGTTGTGGCGCGATCACTATGCGCCGCAACTGCTGGAGGTTGCCGGCGAACCTTGCGGCCTTGAGATCGTGGCCGCCAAGTCGGCCGACGGCAAGAAGCTATACCTGAAAGTTGTCAATCCGATCGAGGCGCCGGCCGACGTGCGCGTGGAAGTGAAGGGCGGCTTCGCCCCGGCCCGCGCCGCGATGCTTCTGGTGGCCCCCGACTCGCTCGAGGCCCGTAACTCGCTCGATAAACCCGACGCCATCGCCCCCGCCCCCGCCAAGGTCCAGTGCGACGGCAAGACCGTCCGGTTCGCCTTGCCGCGCTGGTCGGCGGGCGTCGTGACCTTGGAAGAATAGGGCTTCTTATGCGAACAGCAAAGCGTCTTATAGCGGTGCTTGCACTGGCGCTTACGGGGCCGCTCGCGTGGGCCGCGGCGCCGCTGGAGCAAGGCTTTGCCGACCCGCCCGACTCCGCCAAGGTCCGCGTCTACTGGTGGTGGCTCAACAGTAACGTCACAAATGCCGCCATCACGAGGGACCTCCAGGAGATGCGGGCCAAGGGCATCGGCGGGGCGCTCATCTTCGACGCGGGCGGCCCCGCGGGCCCCACGCCCGCCGGG
>Ga0209777_10003616_pt1 | contig 18986 bp, 13 predicted proteins | sample FrelakmetHBP12HB_FD_187147 | JGI IMG/M metagenome (GOLD analysis project Ga0209777, IMG submission 187147) | Freshwater lake sediment microbial communities from the University of Notre Dame, USA, for methane emissions studies -HBP12 HB (SPAdes)... | ecosystem: Environmental > Aquatic >...
ACCTTAATCATCGCTTCGCCCCATCCTGTCGTTGAAACACCGCCGATGGAATTATCTGCATATGACCCGCAGCCGATAAGCGGAGAATCTCCTACGCGACCCGGAAATTTGTTGAATGTCCCGCCGGTGGACGTTCCGACGCAGATATCGCCATTCCGATCCATCGCTACCGCTCCAACCGTGTCAGAAGACTGGTCGGTGTTCCGGAATGCATCTTTCGTCGTAAAGTCCTTCGCTCCCTGGACCGCATTCCAGCGATCTTGCTCGCGTTCAGTGACAAGCTCATGAGGGTTACACAATGCCAATCCACATTCTACCGCGTATCGCTCTGCACCTTCGTCAACAAGCAGTATGTGTTCGCTGTCTTCCATTATTCTTCGTGCAAGCGAAATTGGATTTTTCACGTTGTGAACTGCAGCAACTGCTCCGCATCGAAAAGTCCGTCCGTCCATGATGCTCGCATCAAGCTCGACTCGACCGGAGGCATTCAGATGCGAACCCCTGCCCGCATCGAACGTTTCATCATCTTCGAGATAACGTATTGTCTGTTCAACGGCATCAACCGCACTTCCGCTGTGCAGCAAGACATGCCACCCGATGTCCAGCGCTTTCGCAACACCTTTGCGATGTGCGTCAACCATAAATTTAGGGATATCCCAGGCTCCCCCGTGAATTATCAGAGCAATCATAAAGATGTTGAAGTGTGTACACTCACAGTCGAAACAACATTACGAAGAACTACGAGGAGATTCAATGGAATGTAAAACGCTTCTTATTTCCCGAGGCAACTGTGCTTACTAGAATGAAAATCCCGGCCGTCATTTTTTTCATCGACGGTCGGGACATGAGAAGATTATTCAAGCACAAATATATTTTTCTTAGCGCAAATGTCTTTGAGAACCTTGGGCCAAACGGTAACGCTCACTTCACCAAGGTGTGCCTTCTTCAGGAGCAACATTGTCGTTCGGGACTGTCCAATGCCGCCGCCAATGCTGAGCGGAATCTGATCGCTCAGAATCGCTTGATGGTAGGGCAACTTAAGAAAGTCGAGTTGTTTGGACATTTCAAGTTGTATCTTGAGTGTCTCTTTTGTAACGCGAATGCCCATCGAAGTCAGCTCGTGCCGGCGCTTTGTAACATGATTCCAAACGAGAATGTCACCGTTAAGTCCGTGCATCGGCTTACCGCTTTCGGAAACCGTTTCCGTAACCCAGTCATCGTAATCTGCTGCACGCATCTCGTGAGGATAACCGTCCTTCAGTGGCCATCCGATACCGATAATAAATACGGCCGGATATTGTTGCAATATATTGGTCTCGCGCTGTTTCCGTGGTAAATCCGGATACATGTCGAGTATTTCTTCAGCATGGAGGAACATCAGCTCATCCGGCAAGTTGGGATACTTGTCGTTCTTTAATTTTGGAAACATACCTTGTACGTGTGTTTCCGCCCCTTTGATGACCTTCCAGATCTTCCGAACGACATCCTTGAGAAATTTCAGGTTGCGCTGGTCGGCGGTCATCACGCGTTCCCAATCCCACTGGTCGACATACGCGCTGTGGTCGTGATCGAGAAAATAGTCTTTGCGGACTGCCCGCATGTCGGTGCAGATTCCCTCGCCAACTTTGCAGTTGAATTGCTTCAACGCCATTCGCTTCCATTTCGTAGCCGCCTGGACGACTTGCGCCTGGATCGGCTTGGTAAGACCAAGCCCGCAGGGGAATTGAATGGGAGTTCGGGAACCATCGCGATCGAGCATGTCGTTCACGCCGCTGTCGAGATCGACAATCAACGGTACTTCGACGTGAATAAGATTCAATTCCTTGCAAAGATTGTCTTCAAGATACCGCTTAAGCGCCTGGAGTGCGATTTGCGTCTCTTTTGGATCAAGTATCGATTTGTAATCACCGGGAAGAATCCGTTCTACCTCTTCATACGTGCTAATGCCTGGCCCCGCCAGGTCTGCTTTCTTATCTGCCATTATGCATGACTCCTTTTATTTATCGTTAATCTGCAGAACAATTTGAATTTTAGCTGTTTTGAACTAGGGAAAAATGAAAAGAATGATTGTTCAACCTGAAAAACAGTGCTCTAACTTAGCAATTTATTTGCACATTATCAATTTGTGGCTGGACAAAAAAAACAGGCAAGAAAACGGAAAGCCAACTCGTCGGGTAAGTCTAGGCTCAATCTTCTTCTCGAAACGAATGAAGCAATAAAGAAGGGATGATCGGGTACAGCAGGTCTACGAGTCGACTCGCAGACTGTCCTCACGTGGCCGTTCTCCGGGAAGTCCCTTTGCTTGACAGGATGGTCCCGCAAAGCGGAATCTCGTCTCCCACTTCACTTCTTCGCTTGAGTGGCGACCCCAGTCTTAGCCCTCTTCACAAATTTGATCATCCCCCGTCGATCTAAACCAACTTCTATGATGTCCCCCTGCTCACATTCCCCGGACAAGATTTTCTCGGACAATGGATTCACGATATACTTTTGAATGACGCGCTTCAACGGACGTGCGCCAAGCGTCGGATCGTAACCCAGCTTGGCAAGCCAATTCTTGGCTTCCTCATCAAACTCAACCTCCATTTCTTTTTGTGACACCAACGCCTGAACGTGCTTCAACTGAATATCGACGACTTTGCTCAGGTCGTTCTTGCTCAATAATTTGAAAAGGATAATTTCATCAATTCGGTTGAGAAATTCGGGACGTATCGATTGCCGAAGCATGTTGAACAACTCAACCCGCAGCTCGCCGTAGACGTTCTCAAGATTTTCGATGTCATCCTGTTGCTCAAGCAGCTTCTGCTGGATTAATTGTGATCCCAGGTTCGACGTCATGATGATGATCGTGTTCTTGAAATTCACCGTTCGACCTTTGCTGTCGGTCAACCGGCCTTCATCCAACAATTGCAGCAAGACGTTAAACACTTCGGGATGCGCCTTTTCAATTTCGTCGAGAAGAACGACGGAGTACGGCTTTCGCCGCACGGCTTCGGTCAGCTGTCCGCCTTCTTCGTAGCCGACATAGCCCGGCGGCGCGCCGATGAGCCGCGACACGGAGAACTTCTCCATGTACTCACTCATGTCGATACGCACCATAGCGTTTTCGTCGTTGAACAATCCTTCGGCGAGAGCACGCGCCAGCTCCGTTTTTCCGACGCCAGTGCTGCCGAGAAAGATGAACGAGCCAATCGGACGCCGCTCATCCTGCAAGCCCGCTCGATTCCGTCGTATCGCGTCGCTGACTGCGCGAACGGCCTCCTCTTGATCCACAATCCGCTCGTGCAAACGGTCTTCGAGATGCAACAGCTTCGCCCGCTCGCTTTCGAGCATTCGAGTGACCGGAATGCCCGTCCACTTCGCCACGATTTCAGCAATGTCCTCGGCGTCCACTTCTTCTTTCAGCATCTTGCGGTCGCGCTGAACTTCGGCTAACTTCTTGGATGCCTCTTTCAGTTTCTTTTCCAAATTTATAATAACGCCGTACCGTAATTCCGCAACTTTGCCCAAATCGCCCTCTCGCTCCTTCCGGTCAGCTTCACGCTTTGTGTTTTCCATTTCTTCTTTCATCTTGCGGATGGATTGGATCAATTCTTTTTCAAGCTGCCAGTGTGCGCGAAGCTCGGAGCGGTTCTGATTCAGCTCGGCAAGCTCTTTCTCAATGTCTCCGAGTCTCGATTTCGATTCCTCATCTCTTTCCCGCTTCACCGCTTCTCGTTCGATTTCGAGCTGTTTAATGCGGCGCTCGACACCGTCAAGCTCTTCCGGCATCGAATCGATTTCGATGCGAAGCTTCGATGCAGCTTCATCGACCAAATCGATCGCTTTATCGGGCAGAAATCTGTCGGAAATGTAACGATGACTCAATTGCGCAGCGGCAACGATGGCGCCATCCGTGATTCGAACGCCGTGATGAACCTCGTAACGCTCTTTCAAGCCGCGAAGAATGGAAATGGTGTCCTCGACGCTCGGCTCGTTGACGAGAACCGGCTGGAAGCGACGCTCTAGCGCCGCATCCTTTTCGATGTGCTTTCGGTACTCGTCGATTGTCGTTGCACCGATGGCTCTCAAATCGCCGCGAGCCAGGGCAGGCTTCAGCATGTTCGCGGCATCGACAGCACCTTGAGCTGCGCCGGCACCGACAAGCGTGTGAAGCTCGTCGATAAACAATATGATTTCTCCATTCGATTCCGTGACTTCTTTGAGAACAGCTTTCAGGCGTTCTTCAAATTGACCGCGAAAGCTTGTGCCGGCCACAAGCGAACCCATGTCGAGCGCAACGATGCGCTTCGTCTTCAGACTCTCGGGAACGTCGCCTTGCACAATGCGATGTGCGATACCTTCTGCTATGGCTGTCTTGCCGACACCCGGATCGCCAATCAGAACAGGGTTATTCTTCGTGCGGCGTGACAAAACTTGCAGTACACGGCGGATTTCATCCTCACGACCGATGACAGGGTCAAGTTTGCCTTTTCGTGCAAGCTCGTTCAAGTCACGACCGAACCGCTCGAGCGCCTGATATTTTTCTTCCGGTGTTTGGTCGGTCACACGCTGTGTCCCGCGGATATCTTTGAGCGCCTTATAGATACCTTCCTTTGTGACACCTTGGTCGGTGAGTAACTTTGTAGCCGACGACTTACCGGAAAAAAGCGCAAGCAGCAAATGCTCTGTGCTGACGAACTCGTCTTTCAGCGACTGCGCTTCTTTGAATGCAGAATCGAACAGCTCCGTCAATGATTGACTGATGTGCTGGTTGCCGATACCCGTGCCCGTAACCTTCGGCAGCCTCTCAAGCGTTTCGTTCACCTTGACCTTTATGTAGCCAACGTTAGTGCCAAGCTTCTGCAGAATGGGAACGACGATCCCTTCGCTGTCCTGCACAAGCGCAGCCAGCAGATGCTCAGGCTCGATTGACTGGTTGCCGTAACTCTGCGCAATCTCCTGCGCGTTTTGTAACGCTTCTTGTGATTTGATTGTGAATTTTTGGAAGTTCATAATTCTCAGCTAAGTCTTAGTTTGGTTTGAGGTTTGGGGTTTGAGGTTACAGGTTTTAGGTTCCAAAAACTCCGTTATGTTTCCTCAAAGCCGCCTACTCTCGTTATCCTTGTGAATTGATTGTGAATTCTTGAATGTTCATGTTTGCTCATTCAGACTCATCCCCCGCCAGGAAGACGGCGGGCAAGCCCGGTCCCTCCTCTAAATCCTTAGAGAAGGGGTGCCTTCGCGCCCCTCTCTGAAATCAGAGAGGGGCTACGAGGTGAGTTCATAATTTGATTGTGAATTTGTGAAAGTTTATAGCACTTAGTAATCGCTTAGTCTAGGTTTCGGGTCACCGGTTTCAGAAAATCGTCATACGTTGTTCTCGAAGCCGTCCTCCCGTTTTATCAGGAGGTTGATCTGCTTCTTATTATTTGAGTATGAATTTGGGGAAGCTCGCAATCTAAAGTCTCTATACGTTAAAAGTACTCAGCTTCTAGATTTAGCTAATGATGTTCACTTTGAGAAGATGAAAGTTGTTGTTTATGTTCTCTAATTGATATTTTGCAGAAATAGTCTTGAAATCTGCTCCGACGGTCTTATATAGAACTTCAATCGTTGCAGTCGGAAACATTTTCTGTCCGATACTCGCAGAAATAGCACAGTCAATAGTAATGGTTGAAGAAGACCATGAGTTGATATTTATTGCTTCTTCTAGAGGAAGATCTAACGGATTTTCCCTCTTCTCTAGATGACACGCCCTGATACTCTGGTTGTCCAATTTTGCTTCAAAAAGAATCAGACTGTTAGGCTTGTTGCATAAATTTTCTAACCAGATCGGAATTCTAAAGTGTGCCTTTCCCTGACCGCTTGACCACGATCTTACCTCATTAGGAAATTCTATCCGAAGGTTTGGCTCATCCTTTTCAACTATCGTCTCATTCAGTTCTTTTAGGCGTTCTGTGACTTTCCTGTATTTCCTAGTTTCCCACCATATTACCCCCGCGAAAATTGCGCTAACAACAGTTGCTAGCGCTATGACCGTACTTGAATTTTGATTTAGCCATTCCATTATTTTCTTTCCATATACGCCAAAACCGCCACAACATCAGCGAAGTGGTAATGACCAGCAATGGGCTGCCTCATCCCGATGAATCGGGATTTCGCAAAGACAGGCATAATTAGGTTTTTGGGGAAGCTCCGCTCTTCTGTTCCTCAAGCTTCTTCCCCGCCCTTTGTTCAACAATTTCTTGCACGGCTTCCTGTTTGTCTTTCGGCTGGAAATCATGAAACGCCGTCAATGTCGCAATGCCGGCGCCGCGCTTTGAGAACGATCCGTTTACGATCACGAACAGAGTCCCAATCGCGCCGACGATAATGATGACCCAGATTACAAGACCTATCATGTTCTTAGCACCTTTCACACGGCAAAGAATAAAGCCGCCGCAACGTTAGCGGAGAGATGAAACCAACGCGGCAGCGGCTTGGGAACCCTTCGACTTCGTTCAGTGTGACTCTAAGGCTTACTTATCCTTATCATCCACTACTTCATACGAAGCGTCCTCCACTGCCTTACCCGCAGTCTTCTTTTGTCCACCGTCAGCGCCGGGGCTAGGAGGAGGCTGAGGCCCAGGCTGTTGCTGCGCACCCGCAGTCGCCTGCTGGTACATTGCGCCGGAGGCTTCGTTCCACGCATTGTTCAGTGCATCTATCTTGGCTTTGATGTCCGCAAAGTTACCACCCTTCACCGCAGAATCAAGAGCGTCAGCCGCCGATTCAACCTTTGCCTTCATCTTCGCCGGTATTTTGTCTCCGAACTCTTTAATTTGCTTTCGCGTCTGGAAGACAAGATTGTCTGCCTGGTTCTTCGTTTCGATCTCATCTTTGCGCTTGCGGTCTTCGGCTGTGTGCGACTGCGCATCTGTCTTCATCTTTTCGACCTCTTCCTTGCTCAACCCGCTGGATGACGTAATTCGTATGCTTTGCTCCTTATTCGTCGCTTTGTCCTTGGCAGCAACGTGCAGCAAGCCGTTTGCGTCGATATCGAACGTTACTTCGATCTGTGGAACGCCGCGCGGTGCCGGCGGAATGCCGTCCAAATGGAATCGCCCAAGCGTTCGGTTATCAGTTGCCACCGGTCGCTCGCCTTGCAGAACGTGAATCTCAACGGATGGCTGACTATCCGATGCCGTCGAGAAAATCTCGCTCCGGCGTGTGGGAATAGTCGTGTTCGACTGAATCATCGGCGTCATCACTCCGCCAAGCGTTTCAATGCCAAGAGTTAGCGGCGTAACATCAAGCAGCAGCACGTCCGTCACGTCGCCGGCAAGCACGCCGCCTTGAATCGCAGCTCCAACCGCAACGACTTCATCCGGATTGACGCCCTTGTGTCCTTCTTTGCCAAACATGTCCTTGACAAGCTGTTGAACTCTCGGTACGCGCGTCATGCCGCCGACCAAAATCACTTCGTCAATCTGAGTCGGGTTAAGGTTCGCATCTCGCAACGCCTTTTCGACGGGCGGCAGGCAGCGCTGCACGAGGTCTTCAACAAGCTGCTCGAACTTCGCCCGTGTGATTGTCATGTTGAGATGCTTGGGACCCTCCGGTGTCGCAGTGATGAACGGAAGATTTACTTCCGTCTGCATCAATTGTGAAAGCTCCATCTTGGCTTTCTCGGCAGCTTCACGCAAACGCTGCAGCGCCATCGGGTCTTTGCGCAAGTCAATGCCTTCTTGCTTCTTAAATTCGTCGGCGATATAATCGAGCACACGCTGGTCGAAGTTATCCCCGCCGAGATGTGTATCGCCGTTCGTGGATTTCACCTCGAAGACACCTTCACCAAGCTCAAGCACGGAAATGTCAAACGTCCCGCCGCCGAGGTCGAACACCGCGACCTTGGAGCTTTTGAGCTTCTTGTCCAATCCATACGCCAGCGCAGCCGCGGTCGGCTCATTGATGATTCGACGAACGTTTAAGCCAGCAATTTCACCGGCTTCCTTCGTCGCCTGTCGCTGTGCGTCGTTGAAATACGCCGGCACTGTAATAACGGCTTCGGTGATTTTCGTGCCGAGATAATCTTCAGCAGTTTGTTTCATCTTTTGGAGAATCATCGAGCTAATTTCCGGAGGCGAGTAAATGCGGTCGACAATCTGAACACGCGCCGTGTCATTATCTCCGCGAACAACTTTGTATGGAATAAGTGTCATTTCTTCCGTAACTTCATTATAAAATCTTCCCATGAAGCGCTTGATGGAAAAAACCGTGTTCTGCGAGTTAGTCACGGCTTGCCGTTTTGCGGCTTGTCCGACTAACCTCTCTCCTGTCTTCGCGAACCCGACTACAGACGGTGTAGTTCGCGAGCCTTCTGAGTTTGCGATCACGACGGGGTCGTTCCCTTCCATCACGGCAACGACTGAATTGGTCGTGCCTAAGTCAATTCCAATTATTTTTCCAGCCATTATGTATCTCTCCTTTCAAGAAATAGTTTTGCCCCTGGAGGAATTCCTCTCAGTGGCGCCTTGCGCTTAAGGAGTTACAATGGACGTGCCAGAGTGAAGAGCCAAAAGACATTCAAAATTGACGGACTTTCCAGCCTTTTCCATAAGTTGACTATGACGTGTATGTCAATATGTCATGCTGTCAGGGAATGTCGTTTGAAATGTCAGTTCCAACCTCGATATGTCAGAAGCACGATGATAGTGTCGGAGCAAAACCGAAGCAGGTCATATCTTGACTTTGGACAGCGATTTTACTACAATCGAAACACAATTTGAGCAGCTCTGTCATGAACGAAAATGAGATCCGATCCCGATTGACGACAAAGGTCTTAGGACAGAAGGTTCACATTTACGAAACACTGGATTCCACAAACACGCGCGCAAAGATGCTCGCGCTTGAGAACGCACCCGAGGGAACTGTTGTCGTAGCTGAAGAACAAACCGCAGGTCATGGACGGTTCGAGCGCTTGTGGTGTTCCGAAAAAGGTAGGAACCTTACATTTTCAGTCATCCTCAAACCGAAACTGCCGCGGAATCGAATAGGGATGTTGTCGATAGCCGCCGGCCTTGCCGTTGCGAAAGCAATCACGGAGACAACAGGGCGGCGAGCTGAAACAAAATGGCCCAACGATGTGCTGTTGAATCACAAGAAGGTTTGCGGTGTCTTATCCGAATCAATCATTCGAGACGAGAATATCGCGGCAGCCGTTGTCGGAATCGGAGTCAACGTAAACCAACTTGTTTTTCCACAGGAATTGACCGACTCCGCGACATCACTTCTCCTGGAAACCGGGAGATCGCTTGATCGAACACAGGTCTTTGGAAACGTCTTGGGACAATTGGAATACTGGTACAACAGAATCAACTCCGGAATATTTGACGAAATGCTCGAAGAATGGCACGGATTGAGCATGATGATGGGGAAAACGATCACGCTCGACCAGCAGGGCAAGCTGATCACCGGCGTTGCACGAAGAATTGCCGGGGATGGAGGACTAATCCTTCAATCGGACGGAAAGGAAATGAAAATCCTTTCAGGAGACGTTACAGTCATTCGAGATTGATTCAATTATGCTCTTAGCAATTGACATTGGAAACACGCAAACCGCGTTCGGTATCTTCAACAGAAACAGACTCCTCTCCACGCTACGCAAGCCGACTTTCGAGCTCCGAACCGACAAGGCATTTCTTGCCGCGTTGAAGTCACTTTCCAAGAAAATCAACAATCCGACCTGCAAGATCTCAGAAGCAGTTATTGTTTCGGTCGTGCCACGACAGACGATCAGATGCAGGCAGATTCTCGTCAAACAACTCAAAGTAAAACCATTGATGATTTCTGCGGAGTTGGATTGTGGCATCATCATACGTTACGACCGTCCATCGTTGCTCGGTGCCGATAGATTATGCAATGCCGTTGCAGCATACGCGAAGTATGGCGGGCCGGTGATTGTCGTGGACTTCGGGACTGCTACAAAATATGAAGCTATCTCGAGCCGGGGTGAATACCTTGGGGGAGCCATCTCGATCGGCATCGGTAGCGCAGCAGAACAACTTCATAAGCGAACTGCAAAACTGCCGGAAATCAGATTACGATTCCCTGGCAGCGTTATTGCTTCGGATACCATCGGTTGCATGCAGTCGGGAATCCTCTACGGCGCGGTCGATGCTATGGAAGGGATAGTAAGGCGGTTCAAATTGACAATCGGAAAAAACGCACGAGTGATTGCGACCGGAGGATTTGCCTCATTGATAGGATCTCACAGCAGAATCATCAATCACACTGAACCGGATCTTGTCCTGGAAGGAGCCAGGCTCATCTATGAACGTCAGTTCAGAACGTAGGCTTACTCTCCACGGAGACACGTCCCTTCGCTCAAGGAAGCTGACCCGATGCTGTGCAACTGTTCAGTGAGATCGATGCAACGGAAGCTCGACAGTGAATTCACTTCCCTTATTCACCTCGCTTGATACAGCGATTGTGCCGCCATGTGCTTCTGCAATCCACTTTGCAATTGCGAGACCTAGTCCAACACCGCCGGTTTCGCGCGCTCGCGCTTTGTCGACGCGGTGAAACCGGTTAAAGATCCGCGGTATCTCATCGGCCGGAATACCGATTCCATTGTCAGTAACAGAGATACGTGCAGAACCGTCGTGCTCCTGTAATTGAAGGATGATTTTGCCGCGCTTGTGTGAATATTTAATCGCGTTATCGATGAGGTTTAGAAGCATCTGGCGCAGGCGCAGCTCGTCACCTATCGTCTTTGCCCTATCGAGCCTTGTAAGCTCAACCCGAATTGACTTTGTGGATGCAAGAATTACGCTATCTTCATACACTTGACGCACTAGAACCTGCAAGTCAACTTTTTCACGTCTGATGGTTTCCTGTCCGGCATCCGCCTTGGACAAAAGAAGCAGATTCTCGATAATCCCGGTCATATGAATCGTCTCATCAAGACAGTTTGCTATGGTTTTTTTTAGCTGCCTCGCAGGGAAGTTGCTTTCAAGCGCCGATTCGAGCTGACTGCGAATAACCGATAGCGGAGTCCGCAATTCGTGCGAAGCATCCGCAGTAAATTGCCTGATCTCATAAAAGGAGCGGTCTAATCGTGCAATCATTTCATTCAATGTAGAAACTAACCTTCCAATTTCGTCCTGGACGTTATGCGCAGGAAGGCGCTCGTATAATCGGTCGGCAGTGATTTTCTCTGCTGCATCGATCACTTGATTTACTTTGGATAGAGATTTTTTTGCAAGATACAAGCCGCTCACAACGGACACCAGCACAACAATGGGACCAACCCAGCCAAGTACCCTGAGCAGATGGCCAGTTGGCGTGGAAACGATTTCCGTCGGCATCGCCACTATAAAGACCCCGAGGGATGACCGTTGAGCGGCATAACGGAGCTCGATTTTTCTGAAGTTCCTTACAGTCTTCAAAACCCATTCGCCGCTATCGGCCGGAGAAATGTAGTGGATAAGTGTATCTCCGACAAGATTGGGAGATTGATAAAAGATCCTACTGGAGGAATTCCAGATTTCTACATATTCCTTGAAAGGATTGTAGGCAATATGGTTGAGAATATCTTGAAGAATAATCTCCCTGGGCATCGCAGGATTGTTCGACTGGGAATACCGCGCAACAACCCATTCAAGCTCTTTCGAGACTGAACGATCTAGCGCTTCAAAGAGAGTACTTCGTACATATTCTTCGACTGCCCATGCGACGATGAAAAAGGTAAGAACCACGATCGTCGTGTACCACAGCGTGAGACGAAAGCGGATCGAGCGAAACATTTAGTCTTCCCTGAAGATGAACCCTACACCGCGTACGGTATGAATCAGCTTTTTGGAAAAACCTCTGTCAATCGCTTTGCGGAGGTAGTTGATATTGACGTCGACAAGATTCGTTCCTGTGTCAAAAGCAAACCCCCAGACCTGCTCGGCAATTGTCTGCCGTGTAACGACACGGTTCTTATTGCGCAGCAATACTTCCAGCAACAAGAACTCTTTTGTCGTAAGGCGAATGACTTTGCTCGCCCTTCTCACTGCGCGTGTTTCCGTGTCTAATTCCAGGTCGGCACCTCTGAGAATCGTGCTTTGCTGCACTCCCTGACGTCGAAGAAGCGATTCAACCCGGGCAACTAACTCGACTAACGCGAACGGCTTCACCATGTAGTCGTCGGCCCCGGTGCGCAATCCTTCAACGCGATTTTCGACTGTGCTTTTTGCTGTCAAGATCAGCACCATGCTGCGAACCTTATTATGACGGATCTCGCGCAGAAGTTGCAAACCGTCTTTTTTCGGAAGGAGAAGATCAAGAACAATTGCCTGGTATCTTTTCGTGAGCGACAAGGCAAGCCCTTCTTCCCCATCCCTCGCAATGTCGACAATGTACCCTTCTTCTGTCAACCTTCGTGCGATGGAGTCCGCGAGGTGAGGTTCGTCTTCTATAACCAGCAACCTGATAGGACCCCCTTCGTCAGATTCCGCCTTAACCTTCTCTTTGGACAATCGAGCATTCATATCCTACCTTTTCCCTCTAACCATAAAATCACCCGTTGAGTGGTCACAACCACGACGAATGCCTTCATCACACTGCGATACAATATGGATTCACGGAATTATTTCCCAATCCCGGGAATCTGACCTAGCGAATGCCGACCATAGTCACAGATGCTTGGGCATATTGGACAAGGGGTGTAAAATAAACTCCAAGCAGCAGAGTCGGGATCAGCAGAACCAAAAGCACGGCGATTTGAACAGACGAAAACTTGAGCGGCTCAGCGGCCACTTCAGGTTCGCGCAGAAACATGTTCCGGAGAATACGAACGTAATAATAGAGAGAAACAACGCTATTCAAGACACCCACAATCGCCAGCCAAAAGAGCTTTGCATTGATAAGCGCAGCAAACAAGTACAGCTTCCCGACGAATCCGGCAGTAGGAGGTATTCCTGTGAGAGCAAGGAGGAAGATTGTCATCGCAACAGCAATCAGAGGTGAGCGGTATCCAAGACCCTTGTAGTCCCGGATATCCTCACTTCCTGTCTTGTTCGCAATAATCATCACGGTGTAAAAAGCACCGAGGTTCATGAACAGGTAAACAACAAAGTAAATCAGGACTGCCGCGAGACCTTCGTTACTCATCACGGTAATGCCGAGCAACATGTATCCTGCGTGCGCGATGCTCGAGTATGCAAGCAACCGTTTGAGATTGTCCTGCCAAATCGCAACCAGATTTCCAAGGGTCATCGTCAGAACCGAGAGAATGGCAATCACCTCATTCCACTGGAACCCACGCAGAATCGACCATGAACCGTAAGCGAGCATGGCTGCCGATGAGTCGATGAAAGACACCTTGAGAAACCTGATAAGCATTGCGAAGCCAGCCGCCTTCGAGGCGACCGAAAGAAATGCGGTAATTGTAATGGGAGCCCCCTGGTAAACATCGGGCGTCCAGAAGTGAAATGGTACGGCAGAAATCTTGTACCCAAACCCGACCATGATGAGAATACCGGCAATGGTGAGGGGGACAGCGTCGACATTGCCGCTGCCAAGAGCATGATTGACCCCGTAGATATCCACTGCACCGGTAAGCCCGTACAGAATTGAAATTCCATAGAGCATCATGCCGGATGAAAGCGCCCCGTAGATGACGTATTTCAGCGATGCCTCGCTTGAATCCTCAGCTTCCTTCGTGTAGCCGGCAAGAATGTAAGAGCTCAGACTCGTCAGCTCCAACGAGAGGTACATCATCAGGAGATTGCTCGCACCGGTCATCAAAAACATCCCGAGCGTAAGAGAAACAAGCAATGAATAGTATTCTCCTAATTCTCTCTTCCCGACGCGAAGCTCATTCGACAACACCGAGAACACCACAATCAACATACTGCAGATGAGAATCACTAATTTGAAGAAGACCGAGAAGGGATCGACAGCATACATTCCATTGAAGATGGAAGTCGTTCCCATCGTCGCCTGACTTACAACGAAGATGCCGGTGAGGACGAGTCCAAAGAGAACTACTGTAGGAATGAACAGACGCTTCTTTCCCCTGATCAAACCCAGGACGAGCGTTACACAGAACGTCGCCGCCAGTGTGGTTTCGGGCAGGAAAAGCTTTGTGCTGTCAAGGATTTGCTGTAGCATCGCTGAGAGTTAAGAAATCTCTACATTAGTGGACTAACACGGCGACCGACACCCCTTTGTTGACAAAATCGACAAGAGTGTTGACGGACGTGGTCATTAAATTAATTGCCGGGGCTGGATAAATGCCGAGAAAAATCACGATGATTGCAAGCGGAACCAATGTAAACAATTCTCTTCCATTAATATCGGGAAGCCCCTTCCATTTTTCCGGAAGGGATCCCAGGAACAGCCGCTGCAATGTCCACAGCATGTAACCCGCCGTTAAAACAATACCGGCTGTTGAGGCAATCGTTATCCAACGGAACGCCTGAAATGCTCCTATGAAGGAGAATGCCTCGCTGATGAACCCGCTGAGTCCGGGCAAGCCGAGCGCGGCAAAGAAAGCGATACTCATGATGCCGGAGTATTTCGGCATTTGATTCATCAAGCCGCCGAAGTCATTTAACCCGCGCGTATGCGCCCGGTCATAAAGAACGCCGACGATCAAGAAAAGCATTGCAGTGATCGTGCCGTGATTGAACATTTGCATTACCGCACCGGTAATCCCTTGCGTGTTGAGCGCTGCCATTCCCAGCACAACGACACCCATGTGACTGATACTTGAATATGCAATGAGTTTCTTGAAATCATCCTGTGCCATGGCAACGAGTGCACCATAGACGATATTGATGAAGCCGAGTACTGCAATCGGGATTTGATAATACGACGTCGCATCGGGGAACATGGGAAAACTGATACGCAACAGGCCGTACGTTCCCATTTTCAGCAGAACGCCCGCAAGAATTACACTGATTGCTGTCGGGGCTTCAACGTGAGCATCGGGAAGCCATGTGTGAAATGGAAAAATCGGAACTTTGATTGCAAAACCGATGAACAGACCGATGAATGCGATGTAACGCCACGAGGTGTGGACCCCGCTCAGAATCGAACCGGCATCGTAATTCGCCGGGTTCATCATTGCAAGCATGTTGAACGTATGAATCTTCTCTCCGGTCGCGGGGTCAACAACTGATACGCTGAAGTACAGCGCAATCATAGCAAGCAGTATAAGCACGCTCCCGAATAACGTGTACAGGAAGAACTTGATCGCTGCATACTCACGGCGCGGCCCGCCCCAAACGCCAATCAGGAAGTACATCGGCAACAGCATCAATTCCCAGAACACGTAGAACAGGAAGAAATCGAGTGATACGAACACGCCCATCATTCCCGTGTCGAGCAAAAGCAGAAGTGCAAAGTATCCTTTAAGGGATTTGGGAATTTCCCACGATGCAAAGACAGCGATGAAGGAAATAATGGCGGTTAGAATGACCATGAGCACGCTGATTCCGTCGATGCCCATGAAGTAATCGATATGTATTCTCCCAAACCATGAGACGGACTTGATGTCGATCCAGCTTGCCTTCTCGAGGAATTGGAATCCTCCCTCGGTGTTTATCCCGGCCATTCCCCGGTTGAATTTCAAAAAGATGAACACCGCGAGAACAATTTGCAGCCCCGTGGAAAAAACCGCTGTCCAACGGATGGCATTCTTGTTCTCTTTGTTCAGAAGCAAGATGATAATCATTCCCACTACCGGCAGGAATGTAATCCACGTCAAAACTCCCAGTCCGAGAAATTGCATTATGATTTAATCCTCAAAAATTTTTCGATAACTTCGACCCGAGATAGCTCATCGAAACATGAAGAAGAACACCATCACGCCAATGATCACAAAAACGATATACGTCTGAACCTTGCCTGTCTGGAGTTTTCTGAGCAAGGCTCCGAAGAAACCGGAAAACCTAGCGACGCCATTCACCAATCCGTCAACAACATACTTATCAAACCCGCCTGCTCCTGACCAGAAGAAGAAAAACGTCAGCAACCCCGAACACAACGAGCCAACGCCGGCCCATACCATCGACATGTACGTGTGCTCAGACGGGACCATCCACTGGAATGCCGCCGCGGTTACAACACCCGCGATAAATAGGCCGACAAACAGAAATACCCGCGCGCCAACATGTTTTTCCTTCCAGTGATCGCTGTATCCAAAGACGACAGCGCGCGTCCAGCTTGCGGTACCGTTCACAAACCCATCGACAATATTGTTGTCGAGCCAGCGCAGAGTGCGAGTGACCATGAGCGTTCCGCCGACAACCACGGTTCCGTACAACTCATCGAAGTACCACTTATTCAAAATAAACTTGTACAAGCCATTGAAACGACCTGCAAGAGCATCGGCGCTAATTTTCTTCCATTTATACGTTGCAAAAGCAGCCAGAATTCCCAGTCCAGCAACTGCAAGAGACAGCGCCATTGCGGGACCGTGAGCCTCATGCAGAGCTTCTTCAAAGGACTCAACGCTTGCTGCCTGTACCGAAGCCGGGACAACGGATACCGGTCGCTCCATCGCATGGTAATACCATCCGGATGAAGCGCCAAATGGATTGAACGAATAGAAGATGAAGAAACTGAGTATTGCAAACACAGTCAACGGAATCGTCATCACCGCGGGCGATTCATGAACGTGCTCAATGCGATGAGCATCCGCATGGTCACCCAGGAATGTGAGGATCACAAGCCTAAACATGTAGAATGCCGTCATTCCCGCGACCAAAAAACCAATAATGGGAATCAGATAATGACCCGTCAGGTCACCGAATGCAAGCGTACCTGCAAGTACTTCATCTTTACTCAGAAAGCCGGAAGTGAACGGGATACCGCTGATTGCCAGCGTATAAACCAGGAACGCGTAGAACGTGACCGGCATTCTCGTCCTTAATCCACCCATGTTTCGAATATCCTGTGCGTCGGTGTGGTGATTTCCCGAATGATCCAGAGCATGGTGCATTGCATAAATAACAGATCCTGAACCCAGAAACAACCCCGCTTTGAACATCGCGTGCGTGACCAGGTGGAAAAATCCCGCAGTGTACGCGCCGACACCAAGACCCATCACCATGTAACCGAGCTGGGAGATCGTTGAATAAGCCAGGACTTTCTTGATATCGTTTTGAGCGATGGCTATCGTTGCTGAAATGAACGCAGTGACGGCTCCGATGTAGGCAATAAACAACAGTGCATCGGCTGTCATCATCGGAAACGTTCGTGCAATGAGATACACACCGGCCGCAACCATCGTGGCGGCGTGAATGAGAGCACTGACGGGCGTCGGGCCTTCCATCGCATCCGGCAACCAGACGTGCAACGGGAATTGCGCTGATTTTCCGATCGCCCCGCAGAAGATAAGGATACCCGCCGCGGTCAGCCAATTTTCACTCCCGAATGGAAGAACACCGGCTTGAATCGAGCTGAAAATATCGGAAAACGCAAACGTATGGAATTGAAAGTAGAGAATCATGATACCCGTGAACATCCCGATATCGCCAATACGGTTCACGATAAAGGCTTTCATCGCGGCGTCTGATGCAGACTTCTTCTCGTACCAATGGCCGATTAACAAATATGAGCTCAAGCCGACGAGCTCCCAGCCGACGTACATCGTAAAGAAATTATGAGTCAGAACGATGACAAGCATAGAGAACGTGAACAAGCCGAGGTACGCAAAGTAGCGCGAGTACCTGACGTCATCATGCATGTATCCAATCGAGAACAAGTGAACGAGTGCGCTGACGATGCACACAACCACAACCATAATCGCAGAGAGATTGTCGACCGTGACGCCAAGGTACACCTGGAGATGTCCCAAGAGAGGAGAATTTCCAAAATCGAGCCAGGGAAAAGTAAACGTTCTCGGCTGAGGAAATGCCGACACCTTTTTTACCATAACGATGAACGAAAGAGCCAGGCAGATAAAGATGAAACTTGTCCCGAGCCAGTCACCTTGCCGCGGCAATCGCTTCCCCCAAAGAATGATCGTAAGGAATGCCAAGAGAGGCAGCAAAAGTACTGTGATCGAAAGGAATATCAAGGTCTCTTCAGTCATTCTGACTCTCTCTCAACCCTGAAACTACAGCCTGAAATTCGCAATTGACATCACTCCTTCAGTTTGCTGATTTCGTCAACATTTACGGTGTTGAACCGCTGGTAAATATTGAGAACAATCGCCAGCGCAATTGCCGCCTCAGCAGCAGCAAGGACGATCACAAACACGGCAATTGCCTGACCATCGAGGCGCATGCCGCCGAACCGCGAAAATGCAATGAAATTGATGTTGGTCGAATTCAAGATCAGTTCTATCCCCATCAACACCATGATGGCATTACGCCGGGTTATGACTCCGTAAATTCCCAGCGAAAAAAGGATTGCGCTAATTATCAAGTAATGAGTCAAGCCGACAGGCGGAAGCATAGGCTAAGGTTTCGGTGAAAGATAAATTGATTTCTTATCACGACGGGCAATAGATACGGCACCAACGAGCGCGACCAACAACACAACAGAGGCAACTTCAAACGGCAACAGGTACGTGGTCATGAACATCTCGCCGAGTTGGTTTGTCGTTGTCGATACATTGGGGATTTCTCGAACGATATTCCAATCCGTCACATAGAAAACTCCGCACAGCGCGCCGGCAGTCACCGCAACGATAACCGAAGCCGGCAGAGTTTGCATCGTTCCGGTCTTTATCTCGACGCTCACAACTCTATTGGTCAACATCACGCCAAATAAAAGGAGGACGAGAATACCGCCTACATAGATGAGCAGCTGAGTCACTGCCAGAAAATCAGCATTCAACAGAATGTAAATTCCCGCCACGCCAAAAAAGGTAAACAAGAGAGCGAACGCCGAATACACAATGTTGCGCGAAAAAACCACGACTGTGGCAGAGGCAAGACAAACAACAGCGAAGAAGTAGAATACGATGTCGTAAAGACTGTTCATGACTCTTTTTTCGTTCCCGGAGATTGTTGCGGAGCAGG
>Ga0209777_10003618_pt1 | contig 18977 bp, 17 predicted proteins | sample FrelakmetHBP12HB_FD_187147 | JGI IMG/M metagenome (GOLD analysis project Ga0209777, IMG submission 187147) | Freshwater lake sediment microbial communities from the University of Notre Dame, USA, for methane emissions studies -HBP12 HB (SPAdes)... | ecosystem: Environmental > Aquatic >...
ATCTTGCCGCCAGTTGATCCTTCAGCTCCACCTCGCAGAGGTTGCCGCGGCTGGCGGCGGCAAACGGTTTGCCGCGCCCGCCCATTCCGCGGTTGTCCACCTTCAACACCGCGAAGCCGCGCTGCGCCAGCACCTGGTCAAAGAGGGCAGGGGCGCCGCCCCATGCGTCGCGCACTTCCTGACCTGCCGGCCCACTGTAGGGGTTCAGGATCAGCGGCACCTTGCCGTTCACTTCCCCTGGCGCACCCGGAGGAGGCAGGAGCAACACACCATAGAGCACAGTGCCGTCGTCCGCCTTGAAATCGACGAACTGCGGCGTGAGGACGTTCTCGTAGCGCGACCAATCCGGCGACTCATAGACCGGCCAGCATTGGCCGCCCATCTTGCACAGTGTGGTCTTCGGCGCCGTGGTCAGCGACGAATGGTTATCCACGTAGTATTCGGCGTTCTCGGACATGACGGTGGAGTGCGAGCCCTTGGCCTGCGTGATCCGCGTCAGTCCCGTGCCGTCGAGCCGCACCGAGTACATCTGCCGTTGGCGCGGGTCGTCTTTGTTGCACAGGAAATAGACGATGCCCGCCTTCTGGTTCACCCCCGCGAGTTCCTCCACCTGGTAATTGCCGGGCGTCAGCTCTCTGACCATCCGCGCCTCAGAGGCGAGGGGCTGGGCAGCATCGAAGGAGTAGAGGTATACGTGCATGTCCCCGTTGCGCCAGCTTGACCAGAGGAACTTCCCCGGCTTCTCGAAGAAGAAATACTCGGGGGTCCGCTCCATCTCGATGAACTGGTCGTCCTGCTCGGTGAGCACCAGCTTGTTCTTGCCGGTGGCGGCATCAAAAAAGTAGAGCCACTCCGCGTTCTGCTGCCGGTTCAGCACCACCGCCCAGGCCAGCCCCGGAGCCACCCAGCCGAAGCGCGGAATGTAGATGTCCTCGTCATCGGTGAGCTTGAGCCAGAGTATCTTGCCGTCCAAGCCGGCAATGCCGAGGCGCACACTGGGATTGGTGTCGCCTGCCTTGGGGTACTTTTCGGGATCATCGGTCGGATGGGTCGGGATCCAATCCACGATCGGGTAGGTCGGGACCTTGGTCTCGTCCATTTGCAGAAAGAGCACCTGGCGTGAGTCCGGAGACCAGAAGTAGTTGCTGCGGACAGCCAGCTCCTCTTCGTAGAGCCAGTCCACCTCGCCGTTGAGCACGTCCTTGCTCTGGCCTGTTGTCAGCTTGCGCTCCTCCGTGCCGTTCACGGAGCGCAGGGCAATTCCGTGGTCGCTGATGAAGCTGACGTAGCGGCCATCCGGAGAGAACTTGGGATCGCCGTTGGGCGTGTCGCCGTTAGTGAGTTGCGTCGCTTTCTGGCCGGCGAGGTCGAAGACCCACAGTTGACCCTGAACATCGAACAGGATGGACTTCGAGTCCGGCGCCCAGTGGTAGGCGGCCACGCGGTAGCGGGCACGATTGTCGCGCGCGCGGTCGTCGCCCTTGGCGGCTGGCGGCGGAGCCATGGATGCCATCTTGTCGGCGGCGATCAGCACCGCGCTCTTGCCGGTCTCCGGATCGTAGTAATAGAGTGCGTCGCCCTCCGCGCCGCGTTGCACGTAGCTCAGCTTGCTGCCGTCCGGCGCCCACTGCAGGAACTGCGGCCGGCGCATCTCCATCGCGCCCGCGCCGAACATCTCTTCGATGGAGATTTGTTTCTTTTGCGGCGCGGCATGGGCCGGCGCCTCCTGCGCGGGCAGCCAGATGGCCAGCGCGCACACCACCAACAGCAAGCTCAGTTGTCGTTTCACGATTGTATCGCTCCCTCGGAGACAGCGTTTGCGCAGCGGTGCCGAATGGCAATGTATAAACCGCCGGGCGGAAGATTGCAACGTGAGAGGCACGGAGCTCCCGGCGGCGCAGGCTGGTCTGCGTACATGCTAGAATCGGCGCACGATGAGAGGGCACGCATCCGGACGATGAATGCCGACCTGGAACGCCTGATTGAGCTGCAATCCGTTGATGCGGAGGTCGCGCGCCTCGAAACCGAGGTGGCCGCGCTCCCCAAGCACATCGGCCGGATCGAGGCCAAGCTCGCGGGCTCGCGCGACCGCGTTGAGCGCGCCAAGGCCGCCTTGCGCACCGGTGAGGCTGAACGCCGCAAGCGCGAAGAGAACATCAAGGACCACGAGCAGAAGATTGTGAGGTACCGCGAGACGTCGGCCTCCGTGAAGACGAACGACCAGTATCGCGCGTTGATGGCGGAGATCGGCTTTGCCGAGAAGGCGATTGCCGCAGAGGAGGACGGCATCCTGGAGCTCATGGTGGCCGCCGATGCACGCCAAGCTGAGTTGAACGCCTTTGAAGCCGAGCTCGCCGCCGAGACCACCGCCGTCGCCAAAGAGAAGAAGGAGGCCGAGACGCGCACCGACGCCGACCGCAAGGAGCTCGCCGGACTCAACCAGCGCCGCGACGCGCTGCGCGCCCAGATAGACGAGGCCGTGCTGCGCCACTATGACAGCGTACGCAAGTTGCGCGGCATCGCGCTGGCCGAGGCGCGCGACCAGCGCTGCACCGCCTGCCAGGTGATGCTTCGTCCCCAGGTTTTCGCCGAGGTGCGCAAAGGCGACATCATCCACAACTGCGACACCTGCAGCCGCATCTTCTACTTCCGCGCGGAGAACGAAGAGCCGCGACCGGTGTCCGACGCCGCCATTGTGGAGCGTTCCTGGATGTTCGTGCCGTCGCTCGGCTCTGCCGGGGCCTTCGTCATCTTCCAGAACGCCAAGGGGAACGCCAGCTTCAAGGCTTACGACGCGGTGACCGGCACGGCATTGGAGAAGCACAGCGCCAAGAACGTCACCTTCCACCAGGCCTTCGCGAGCCTGCTCGAGCACGCGCGCAACATCTTTGTGGATGAGGCGAACCTCGAAGAACAGTACAAGGAGCAGCTGCCGGAGGAGATCCTCGCCGATATGCGTCATCAACTCCCCTCCGAGGCTCCGCCTGCTGAGCCGGGCCAATCCGCTTGAAAGCTGCATCGCCATACTCGAAACCCATCCGCAGCGCGCGGGCAGCGAACGCTGCTGCGCCAAAGGCGAGCCGTCAGGAAGCACCGGTCGCTTCCGGGGTGCGCATCTCGGCCCGCGCGGCTGCCCGGCTGCGCGCAGGGCACCTGTGGGTCTATCGCTCGGACATGGTTCGCGTGCCGAACCTGGCGCCGGGCGCGGTGGTCACGGTCGAGGATTTACGCGGCAAGAGGATTGGAGTTGCGCTCTACAGCAGCTCATCGCAGATCGCGCTGCGGATGCTCGGCGCCGACCTGCGCTCGGTGGACCTGCCTGCGTTGGTCTCCGAGCGGCTGCGCGAGTCGATTGCCTACCGCATCAGGATCGTGCGCGACTCCGACGCGTGCAGGCTGGTCTTCAGCGAGGCGGATCTTCTTCCCGGCCTGATCGTGGACCGCTACAACGACTTGCTCGTCTTCCAGGTTCTCACGCAGGCCATGGACGCCGAGCCGGTGCGCGAGGCGCTGATTTCGACCCTGGCTAAGGAACTCTCCCCGGCGGCGATCCTAGAGAAGGTTGAGCCGCGCATCCGCGAGCTGGAGGAGTTGCCGCAGCGCGAGCCGCAGGTCGCATATTCCACGCCGGGAATAGAGCCGCGTACTTCCACCATGATCACGATGAACGGCATCGCCTTTCACGTTGACGTGTTGGGCGGGCAGAAGACCGGGGCTTTTCTCGACCAGCGTGAGAACTACGCCGCCGCCGAGAGACAGGCCCGCGGGCAGGCTTTGGATGTCTGCACTTACCAGGGTGGGTTTGCGCTGCACCTCAACCGCGTCTGCGCGCACGTGACGGCGGTGGACTCCTCGCGGCCGGCGCTGGAAGCGGCAGAGCACAACCAGAAGCTGAACGCCTCGCAATACAGCGGGCGCGAGATAGAGTGGCTCGAGGGCAACGCCTTCGACGTGCTGCGCGATTACTCCGACGCCGGGAAGCGCTTCGGAACCATCGTGCTTGACCCGCCAGCCTTCGCGAAGAGCAAGAAGAACCTTGATACCGCCATGCGCGGTTACAAGGAGATGAACCTGCGCGCGCTCAAGATGCTGGATCGGGAAGGGACGCTGGTGACGTGTTCCTGCTCGTTCCACGTCAGCGAAGCGGAGTTTCTGGAGATGCTGTCAGCCGCCGCGCTGGATGCGCGTCGCCACGTACGCATCCTGGAAATGCGCGCGCAATCGGCTGACCACCCCATCCTTCCGGGGATGCCGGAGACACACTACCTGAAGTGCATCATCTGCTCGGCGTACTGAGCGCTACCGGAAAGAACACTAAAGAAGCAAGAGCTCCGCTCGAGGGCGGAGCTCAGCGTTTTGTGGCCGTGAGGGCGCCTAGAAGCTGCGCAGTTCGCGGCGGTGCTGGCGCAGTCGGCGTGCAGCCATCGGCCGCATCATTTTGCGGGCCCGCATCCGCTGCATCATCTGCAACTGCTCGGGAGAGAGCACGGCCTGCAGCTGGGTGCGCGTGTTCTCGCGAATCCCCTTCAGCTTTGCCAGCTTCTGCTCCTGGGTCAGGGTCGTGTCCTTCAGCGTCGTCTGGCGGTCGGTCCGCGCGGTGGTCATGATGTTCTTGAGCTGTGCGCTTTGCTCGTCACTCAGGCCCAGCCGCGCCTGCATTCGCTGCTGGCGCGCCTGGCGGAACTCCGCCATCTTGGCCTGCTGTTCCGGAGTGAGCACTGTTTTGCTCCGCTCGCGCGCCGAAGCGCGGACAGCCTTGATCTGCTCCTGCTTCTGCGCGTCGGTGAGGGTGGAGTCGTTGCGGATGATGACCGCCTTGTCGGCGGTCTCCTGCCGGATGGCGCGCAGTTGTTCGCGCTGCTGGATGGTCAGGTCGAGTCCGCGGCCCGCGCCCTGTCCCTGCCACGCGGGCTTCTGCGCGGCCGGAGGAGCCGAGGGATCCGGCGGAGGGGTCACATCCTGCGCCAGGGCCACGCCCGCTGCCAGTGCTGCCGTGAATACCAGTGTTGCCAGTTTCCAGATTCGTTTGTTCATCTTTGTGATCCTCGTCGTCTCTCTGCCCTGCGCCCGCCGATTGTAGTTCAGCTCGGTTCGGCCTTCAGTGAGAAGGAACCCGGCTGGGTGCCGCGAGTTTCGGCGGGACCTGATGAAGCCTGTTTACGTTGTCAATTCGCGCGACTTCTACGGTACTCGTCGGAACGGACATCAGGCTCGGGGGATTGAGCGGCTTCGAGGAACCACGGTGTATAGGTGGTCAACATGATGGATATTGAGGTTTTCAGAAGCTAAGTTATTGAAAATATGATGTAAATATCATATCTCCGTTAATTGACTAGAGGACGCTCATATTTTATGATTCTACTTAACTGAGATGGCATCCAAATGGGTACCGGCGCGACGAGCGTCAATCTCAAACAATTCTTTGGAGGTAGATTCACCATGACACTGTTGACCCGTTGGGAACCATTCCGCGAACTCGCTTCTCTGCAGGATCGGATCAGCCTGCAGGAGCGCCTGAACCGACTGTTCGGCCAGATGCCGCTCTTCGACAACGAGGAATCGCTGGCCGCCAGGTCCTTCGTTCCGCCGGTGGACGTCTATGAAGACGAGCACGGCATCCAGCTCAGGATGGAAGTACCGGGTGTGGAGGAGAAGGACATTGACGTCCGCCTGGAGAACAACCTGCTGACGGTGCGCGGCGAGCGCAAGCTCTCGCAGGAAACGAAGGAAGAGAACTACCACCGCGTCGAGCGCCGGTATGGCAGCTTCTCGCGCAGCTTTACCCTGCCGAACACGGTGAACCCGGAGAACGTGAAGGCGGGCTACGACAGGGGCGTGCTGACCCTCCGCCTGGCGAAGAAGGCCGAGGCCAAGCCGAGGCAGATCAAGGTCAACGTGGAATCGAAGACCCTGGAGGCGACGGCGAAGTAAGCGCCCTCCAGAGGCCGCACGCTCATCAGGTTGACCAGGGGGGAGACCGGCCCGCGGGCAGGTCTCCCTCGATTTTCATGCCGCAATCGTAAACATGAGTTATGCTTCGGCCGCACGGCATCCCCGGCCGTCATCACACCAGGCAAGGAGAATGACGATGGCAATCCGTTGGGACAAGCTGACCGTCAAGGCGCAGGAAGCGATGCAGCGCGCCAACGACCTGGCCGCCGAGCACGGCAATTCGGAGATTGTGCCGCTGCACGTGCTCGCCGCGCTGGTAGAGGACGCGGAGGGCATCGTGCCTCCGCTGCTCGCGCGTTTGGGCGTGCAGTCCGCGACCGTGCAGCAGAAGGCCACGGCCGCCATCGGCAAGCTGCCAAAGCTGGCCAGCCGCTCGGCGCAGGCGCATCTTTCCGATACCGCCAACCAGATGCTGGATGACGCCTTCAAGCAGGCCGACAACTTCAAGGACGAGTACGTCTCGACGGAACATCTACTGCTGGCAATCTCCGCGTTGAAGAAGGACCCGGCGCCGGCGCTGCTGGCTGCCGCCGGCGCCACGCATGAGGCCATCCTGAAGGCGCTGATGACGGTGCGCGGCTCGCAGACTGTGACCGACCAGAATCCCGAAGCCAAGTACCAGGCGCTGGAGCGCTACGCCAAGGACCTGACGGAGCTGGCGCGGCGCGGCAAGCTTGACCCGGTGATCGGACGCGATGACGAGATCCGCCGCACGGTGCAGGTGCTCTCGCGGCGCACCAAGAACAATCCGGTGCTCATCGGCGAGCCGGGAGTGGGCAAGACGGCGATTGTGGAAGGCCTGGCGCAGCGCATCGTCAACGGCGATGTGCCCGAGCAGTTGAAGAACAAGCGCCTGGTGGCGCTCGACCTCGGCGCGATGCTGGCCGGGGCGAAGTATCGCGGTGAGTTCGAGGACCGTCTGAAGGCCGTGCTCAAGGAGATCGAGGAGTCGGAGGGCCGCATTGTTCTTTTCATTGACGAGCTGCACACGCTCGTCGGCGCAGGCGCCGCCGAAGGCGCCATTGACGCCAGCAACATGCTGAAGCCCGCGCTGGCACGCGGCGATCTGCGCGCCATCGGCGCCACCACGCTGAATGAATACCGCAAGTACATCGAAAAGGACGCCGCGCTGGAACGCCGCTTCCAGATCGTCTACGTGGGTGAGCCCAACGTGGAGGACACCATCGCCATCCTGCGCGGGCTGAAGGAGCGCTACGAGGTGCACCACGGCGTACGCATCAAGGATTCGGCCATCGTGGCCGCGGCCACGCTCTCGCACCGCTACATCAGCGACCGCTTCCTGCCCGATAAGGCGATTGACCTGATTGACGAGGCCGCGGCGGCGCTGCGCATCCAGATTGACTCCATGCCGACGGAGATTGACCAGCTCGAACGGCGCGCCACCAACCTGGAGATCGAGCGGCAGGCGCTGAAGAAGGAGGAGGACGCTAATTCGCGCGAGCGGCTGGTTGCAGTTGAAAAGGAGCTGGCCGGGCTGCGCGAGCAGTCGAACGCACTGAAGGCGCGCTGGAAGCAGGAGAAGGATTCCATTGCCCGGATGCGCGAGCTCAAGGAAAAGATCGAGCAGCTCAAGCTCGATCAGCAGACGGCGACACGCAAGGGCGACTTCGAGCGGGCCTCGCGGCTGCAGTACAACGACTTGCCGCAGACCGAGCGCGAGTTGGCGAAGCTTGCCGCCCAGGCCGATGAGAAACAGGCGCGCATGTTGAAGGAAGAGGTGGACGAGGAGGACGTGGCGCGCATCGTCAGCGAGTGGACCGGGATTCCGGTGACGAAGATGCTCGAAGGCGAGGTGAAGAAGCTGGTGCAGATGGAGTCACGGCTGCGGGAGCGCGTCATCGGGCAGGACGCGGCGCTGGAAAAGGTGGCGAACGCCATCCGCCGCTCGCGCGCGGGGCTGAGCGACCCACGGCGGCCCATCGGCTCATTCATCTTCCTCGGCCCGACCGGTGTGGGCAAGACGGAGACAGCGCGGGCGCTGGCCGAGTTCCTGTTCGACGACGAGCACGCCATGGTGCGCATCGACATGAGCGAGTACATGGAGAAGCACGCGGTCTCGCGGCTCATCGGCGCGCCTCCCGGCTACGTGGGCTATGACGAAGGTGGGCAACTGACGGAGGCGGTGCGGCGGCGTCCGTATGCGGTGATTCTCTTCGACGAGATCGAGAAGGCACACGCGGATGTCTTCAACGTGCTGCTGCAGATCATGGACGACGGCCGCCTGACAGACGGCAAGGGCCGGGTGGTGGATTTCAAGAACACCATCATCATCATGACCAGCAACCTTGGCGCGCTCTCGCTGCAGGGCGACCTCTCCACGGCCGAGCGCTTCGCTCGCGCCAGCGAGCAGGTGATGAACGCGCTGCGCAGCCACTTCAAGCCGGAGTTCCTCAACCGGGTGGATGACATCGTCATCTTCAACCCGCTCGGGCAGGAGCAACTGACGAAGATCGTGGAGCTGCGGCTGGAGGAGCTGCGCCGTCTGCTAGAGGCGCGGCATGTCTCGCTGGAGTTGACCGACGCGGCACGCAAGGCGCTCTTCGCCGCCGGCTACGACCCGCAGTTCGGGGCGCGTCCGCTGAAGCGGGCAATCCAGAGGATGATCCAGGACCCGCTGGCGCTGAAGATCCTGGACGGCGAGGTGCTGCACGGCGACCACGTTACGGTGGACGCCGGCAAGAGCGGCGAGTTGAGCTTCAACGTGAGCAGAGCGACGCAGCCGGGGGGCGCTACGACGGGCAAAGGGAAGAGATAAAGCGCCGGCAAGACAAAGGCCGCGGGCAGATGTTCGCGGCCTTTTCCATTTTTCGTCCAGCTTCACGCCAGGTCGAAGAGCAGCACCTCGCTGTATTCTTCCGCTTCCAGTGGGAGGTTCGTCGGATCAGGAAGAGCCGCGCGGGAAGAGGCGCTAGGATTTCTTTGTCGGAGAGGTTGTCTTCTTCGAGGTACTCTTGCCGGCCTCTGCGTCCACTTTGCTGCCGGAGACCTCGGCCTTGGGCTCGGTCGCCGCAGCGCCGCCGGACTTCTGTTTGTCGGCGTAGTCGGTCGCGTACCAGCCCGAGCCTTTGAACTGCACCGCGGGGGCGGAGAGCAGCTTCTCCACCGTCTTCTTCGCGTGGCACTTCGGGCAATCTACCACCAGCGGGTCGCTGAACTTCTGGATGCGCTCGAAGGCGTGGCCGCAGACCTTACAGCGATACTCGTACAAAGGCACTAGCTTCCTCCCGGTCGCCCTACTGGAGTAATGCGGAAGTGTTGCCCTTCGATTCTAGGGTACAGCGTTTGCAACGGTCAATTCGCGCGGCGGCTTCGGGATGTTACACTGCCCGCCGGGAAGGTAATTGCTTTTATGACGCGACCCGGCAAACTGCAGCCCGCGCTCTACCTGGTCTCCACGCCCATCGGCAACCTGGAGGACATCACCCTGCGCGCGCTGCGTGTGCTCAAGGAGTGCGACCTCATCGCCTGCGAAGACACGCGCCAGACACAGAAGCTGCTCAACCACTTCGGCATCGAGAAACGCACCCTCAGCTACCACGAGCACAACGAATTCACCCGCGCGGCCGAGATTGCGAAGTATCTGGAGCAGGGATTGGCGGTCGCCGTGGTGAGTGACGCCGGTACGCCCGGCGTCAGCGATCCGGGATACCGCATCGTTACGCTGGCATTGGAGCGCGGAATCACCGTGGTTCCGATCCCCGGGGCCTCCGCCCTGCTCAGCGCGCTGGTAGCGAGCGGCCTGGGAATGGACAGCTTCCGCTTCCACGGCTTTCTGCCGCCGAAGAGCGCGGCGCGGAGGCAGATGTTCTCCGAGGTGCAGAACTCGACGGTGACGGAGATCTACTACGAGGCGCCGCACCGCCTGCCGGAGTCGCTCGCGGACCTGGTGGCCGCGCTGGGGTCGTCACGCCGGGTGGTGATTGCGCGCGAAGTCACCAAGCTGCACGAAGAGTTTCTGCGCGGGACGGCGGAGCAGGTGCTGGCGCAGGTGAAGGAGCGCGGGGAGGTGCGCGGCGAGATCACCCTGCTCCTCGGCCGTGCGGAGAAGACAGCGCCCGTCGCGACGGACAAGAGCATCCGCCGGCGGGTACGCGAGTTGATGAAGACCGAGGGCCTCGAGGAGCGCGAGGCAATGAAGCGGCTGGCGCGCGAGCTCGGCATCGGCAAGAGCGAGATCTACCGCGAAATGCAGAAATCAAAATAGCCGCAGGTCTACTTAGGCGCGGCGTTTTCCACCCGGATGAGCTTCAGCATCAGCGTTCCCCAGAAGAGCCGCGCGCGCATCTGCACCGGGAAGTGATTGGCGTCGTCGGTGTACCAGATCCACATCTTGCCGCGGGCCTTGAGCACGCCGGAGTCCGACGAAGGCTGCACGCGCACCGTGCGAAAGCTTCCGGCATCGGTGCTGACCACGTCGCGGCCCTCCACCGTGGCCTTCACCGTCACCGTGTTGTTGCCATCGTTGACCGGGAAGTAGTACGTCCGGCCGACCAGCAGGGGAAGGCTGCGCATGTAGTAGATGCCGCTGAGGACGTCGGTCACGCAGCCGGGCGTCTCGCGCTCCTCGTGCTTGGTGGCGTTGGTGCGGAGACTGCGCTCGTCGAGCACCGCCTTGCGGCCCGCCTGGTCGAAGCGGATGGTGGTCTCGCGCTTGTGCAGCCCTTCCTCCACGTGCTTGAAGATGCGCTCGGAGCAAAAGGTGCGACGGTCGAAGGTGGAGTCGAAGCGGTCGAGCACGTGGTAGAGCAGGCCGATGATGCCGGAGGCGTCGGCGCTGGCGGTGACGTGCTGATTGTCGCCGCTGGACTCGATCTTCATGCTGGCGTCGCCGGCCTTCCAGATGCGCCACTCTGCCTGGAAGTGCAGCACCTCGCCGTCGGGGAAGCGGTAGGCGGACGGCGGTGGCTGGATCTCTGCGAGCGGGCCGATGGTGGCGACCGGCGGTGCCGGCGGCGTCGGCACGGTCTGTGCCGCAACGGAAAAGCCGGCCGTCAGCATCGCGGCCAGCAGTGTGAGTTGCGTTATCTGCCGGATGGACAGAGTGTTCATCGCACCTTCCAGAAGAGCATTTTGAAAATTAGCAGGAGCAGCATCGCCAGCGTGCCCAGAGCCGCATTGTACTCGCGATGCCTGCGGTAAAGCTCCATGGAGAAGGCGGAGTGGCCCTCCGCACCGGCACGCAGTCGAGGGAACAGCCGAGGCACGCGCTGCTTGTATCCGGCGTATTCGGGAAAGTTCGCTGTCAGGAACTCCTCTTCGCCTCGGATGATGGGCAGGTAGATGACGACGAAGAGCAGCACCATCACCACGCCAACGATGGGGTTCCATCCTGCGATAGCGAACGCGGCGGCGATAAGAATGGAGCCAAGGTACAGCGGATTGCGAGTGTAGGCGTAAGGACCGTTGGTGGTGAGCACGCGGTCCTTGCGAACGTGTCCGCTGGCCAGGGCGCGCAGGGCCACGCCGGCGGTGGTGAGCACGCTGCCGATCGCAAGCGAGAGCACAGTCGGCCGGGCAAGCCAGAGGAAGAGAACTGCGATCAGGAAGCTGAGGGGCACGCGGACTCGCCGCGCGATCCAGCGCCATCCGCCCCAGGTCCAGGTGTAGGTTCGCTCCGTCAATCAGTTCTCCAGAAGCAGCCGCGCGGCCGCCATTACTTCTTCCACGGATATCGCCAGCAGGCCCTCATGGTCGTCCTCAACCTGGCTGTAGTTGGTCACGGCGGCGGGGTGACGCAGATTGATGGCCCTCGATCCCCGCGGGCCGTTGCGTCCGGGGTTGGTGGGACCATAAAGACCGACGACCGGCACGCCGAGCGCCGATGCGAGGTGCAGGGGGCCGGTGTCTCCGCCGATGGCGAGGCGCGCACGCCGGGCGAGGGCAATCAACTGAGAGAGAGTGCAGGGCAGCGGCCGCGCAGCGCCGCCGCTCAGTCGTGCAACTTCTTCCACTAAGTCCTGCTCTCCGGGTCCGAAGTTGACGAGCGCCGCAACGCCCATCGCGGCCAGTTCCTTGGCGATCTCGGCAAAGCGCTCCGTCGGCCATTGCTTGGCGCCCCAGCCCGCGCCGGGATTCAGAAGCGCGAAGCGCTCGATCCGCTGCCGGGAAAGAAAATCATCCGCCCAAGCTTCGGCGACCGGGCAGTGCGGCAGTTCGAAGCACGGCTCTTTCGCGGGCTCGCCGGTAACGGCCTCCGCCAGCGAGAGGTTGCGCTCCACCATGTGCACGGTCAGCGGCACGGCCTCAATGCGCCGGGTGTAGAAAGCGTCGGCGCCGCGCTCCCAGGGATTATCGAAGCCGAGGATGCGCTCGCCGCGCGCGAGGTGCGCCACCACCGCGGACTTGATGGAGCCCTGCATGTCGAGGACGAGCGGGTAGCTCATGGTACGCAGGACGCCGACAACGTCACGGAGCTGCCTGATCGTCTTCGGGCTCAACGGATGCCGCCGCCAGTTGCGCAACTGGAATCCGAAGACGCGGTCCACTAGCGGCCGCTGCGGGCCACGCTCTCCCATGCGCGGGTATGCCGGAGCGCACAGCAACTCCGCCCAGCGTTCGTCCACCGCCCATCCAAGCTCGCAGTCAGGGAACGCCAGCCGCAGTGCCGCAGCCATGGGCAGGCTGTGAATGATGTCTCCCATGGAGCCGAGGCGGACCAGCAGGATGCTGCGCGGGGCGGACGCCTGGTTGTCGGTGACTCGAATCAAGTCGCTCTCTGTGGCCGCGGTGATCGGGAAAGCTCCCGCGTCCGGTGCTCGCTCAGTGCTTTGCAATGTTCAGCTTCTTCAGAAACTCCGACGTCGAGTGGTCTTTGGGATCGCCGACGATGGCGACGCGACCGCCGCAGGCTTCTACCTCGGCGCGCTCTGGAACGCTGGCCTCGGTGTAGTCCGTGCCCTTGGCCTGGATGTCAGGGTGCAATTCGCGGATGAGGGCACGCACGTCCGGCTCGGCGAAGACCACCACCGCATCCACCGCATCCAGCGCCGCCACGATCTCCGCCCGCTCGCGCTCCGGCATGAAGGGACGTCCCTCTCCCTTCAGCCTTCGTACGCTCTCGTCGGAGTTGACGGCCGCAATCACGCGCCCGCCCAGGGCTTTTGCGCCTTCCAGGTAGCGAACATGGCCCACGTGGAGGAGGTCAAAGCAACCGTTGGTCAGAATGATGCGCTCGCCCGCGGCGCGCCATTCCGCGACGCGCCGGCAAAGCTCGCCGCGCTCCATCACCTTATGGGAAGTTGTGCTCACGTTCAAGTGTCAGTAGGCCTCGACGGCGTTCAGCAACTCGTCATAGCTGACGGTGGCAGTGCCGTGCTTCATCACCACTACGCCGCCGGCGAAGTTGGCCAGCAACGCCGCCGACTCGGCATCGGCGCCGGCCGCCAGCGCCGCGGTGAAGGTCGCGATCACGGTGTCGCCCGCGCCGGTCACGTCGGCCACCTCATCGGAGCCGAATATGGGGATCTCCAGCGGTTTCTTCTTGCCCTCGAAGGCCACCATACCCTCACTGCCCCGCGTCACCACCAGCGACTCAAGCTTCATGGTGCGCATGAGTTGGCGGCCGGCCCGCACCAGCGCAACGTTTCCCTCGATGCGCTCGTTCAGCGCCTCCTCCAGCTCGCCGATGTTGGGCGTTGCCGCGGTGACGCCGGCGAATTCCGTCATGCGGTAACGGCTGTCGAGCGTGACCGGAGTGCCGTTGAGCGCACCCTTGGCGCGGATGAAGTTCAGCAGGCGGGGCGTCGCGGCGCCGTAGCCGTAATCCGAAATCAGCATGGCATCGGCCGCCGGAGCGTAGTCGCGCGCGGCGTCCACCAGCTCGAGCAGCGCCGGGTGCGTCTCGTTCAGCGGCTCCGGCTCGCGATCCACGCGCACCACCTGCTGCCGCGAGGTGTGCGCCTGGTAGGCGAGGATGCGCGACTTCATCGTCGTCTGGTGGTTCTTCAACTTCGCGATTCCGCTGGTGGGGATCTTGCGCGTCTTGAAGGCATGCAGCAGTTGCTTGCCAGGGGCATCGTCGCCCACAACGCCCACCGGAAGCGGGGTCACCCGCAGATCGGCGAGGTTCATCACCGCGTTGGCGCCGCCGCCGGGAACGATCTTCGAACCCTTATGCTTCAGGATGAGCACCGGCGCCTCGCGCGAGACGCGGGCGATCTCTCCATAGACGAACTCGTCGGCCACCAAGTCGGCGAGGACCAGCACCGAGAGGTCGGGGAAGGCCTCGACGATCTTGCGCAGTTTCTTCTTTTCTTCTATGCGGTTCATGGCCACTCAGGGGAACAGGTTCAACCAAGAATTGTCTCACGGCGAGGGCCTTGACTACCGCCCGGGCCGGTCCGGAATTGATGGCATGTTCCAGGATGGTTTCCGTTCCTGCATGGTCTGCAGCATCCTTTCAAACCGTCTGTCCGTCTCCTCCACCTCGACCGTCAGCTTCGCTACCACCAGGTTCTCCAGTCCGACGCTCTTGACCGCGTCTTTTTCGGTGGTGATAAAGCCATCGGCCCGGTGCTCGCGCGCCGCCCGCTGCAGCCGCCGCAGCGTGTGTTCGTCGTACTCCTGGTGGTCGCGCAGGCTGATCTCACAGGCGGCCCGCACTCCGCTGCGCTGCAACTGCTCGAAGAAGCGCTGCGGGCGGGCAATGCCGCAGAATGCGACAGGGCGCTCGGGTGCGTTGGGCGGTAGCTCCAGGCAACGCTCGTTACGCCAGACCAGAGGCTCGAATCCCGCGGGAACGTTGCACGTCTTGTCGAGCACGATTGCGTCGGCGCGCCTGAGCGCCCTCAACGGCTCTCGCAAGCGGCCCACCGGCAGCAACACGCCGTCAAGGTCGCGCTCGGAGACCAGCACGATGTCGAAGTCGCGGTGCAGCGCCCGGTGTTGGAAGCCGTCGTCGAGCAGATGCAGCCGCGGGCCGTACTCGGCTTCGGCGGCGCGGCCAGCTTCCGCTCGCCGTTCACCCACCCACACCGGCACCCCGAGACGCCGCGCAATGAGTAGAGGCTCATCGCCGAAATCTGAGGCCGTGCCATCAGGTTGCACGCGCAGCACGCCTTTCGTTCTGCGTCCGTAGCCACGCGAGAGCACGTCGAACTCGATTTTCCGCCGCAACAGCCACCCGCCGAGCGCGATGACGAACGGCGTCTTGCCGCTGCCTCCGACGGAGAGATTCCCCACGCTGATGACCGGACCAGCGAGCTCCTGCGAGCGCAGCAATTCGCGGTCGTAGAGCGAGTTCCTTACAGCCACGCCGATGCCGAAGACGCCGGAGAAGGGATTCATGGCCGTGCTTCTTTCTCCTTTAAGGACTCCGTTCGTGACTTTAGTAGCTCGCGCAGTGCGCGCAAGGTGCGCTCCGTTGCTCCGCGCTGTGTTGCAACCGCGTTGCGTGCTCGTTCTCCCAGGTTGCGCCGCAGATCGTCATCGGCGAGCAGCTCACAGAACTCGTCGCCCAGCATTGCGCCGTCGCATTCGACCAGCGCGCCGGCCCGGCGGAAGAGCACCATGATGTCGCGAAAGTTCTCGGTGTGCCGGCCCACCACGATGGGCACGCCGAAGTTCGCGGGCTCTAGGATGTTGTGCCCGCCGCGCGGGACCAGCGAACCGCCGACAAAGGCCACGTCGGCGAGCGAGTAGGCCGAGGCCAACTCTCCGATGGTGTCCAGCAAAAGCACACTCCAGCCTTCGACGACAGCCTCCGTCATGGTCGAGCGCCGGCGGTAGGCGAAGCCTGATGTCTCCAGCAGCGCGGCTACCGTTGCGAAACGCTCCTTGTGCCGAGGAGCCAGCAGCAGGCGCGCCTGCGGCCAGCGCACTAGCACCTGGCGGAAGGCGCTGAACACCATGAGCTCTTCACCTTCCAGCGTGCTGCCTGCAACGATGACGGGCCCGGCCTTGCTCCTGCGTAGCGCAGCGGTCAGGCTGGCAACGAACGGCGCAGCCGGCGGCGGCGCAACATCGAACTTGAGATTACCGCTGACCTGGACGCGCTCCGGAATCGCACCGATCGTCATCAGGCGGCGGGCGTCTTCTTCGCTCTGGGCCAGGAAGAGGTCCACGTTGGCCAGAACGCGAGCGAGCAGGCGGCAAAAGTGCCGGTAGCGCGGCAGCGAGCGGTCGCTGATGCGTGCGTTTACCACCGCTACGCACGCGCCGGAGCGTGCCGCCATGCGCAGGAACATGGGCCAGAACTCGGTCTCGGCCAGGACCACCACGTCCGGCCGCAGCCGCCTGAGGTACGCGGCGATGGCAAATGGGAAATCAACGGGAAAGTAGAAGACGTTCTCCGCGCCAAAGCGCTCGCGCGCCAGCCGCTGCCCCGTCTGCGTGGTGGTGGAGACCATGACACGCTGCCCGCCGGCGCGCAACTCCTGCACAAGGTGGCTGACGGCGAGCACTTCGCCCACGCTCACGGCATGTACCCAGGCGAGCGTGCCGGCACCTCTCACCAGCCGCTGCGGCACGCAGCCAAAGCGCTCGGCTAGCCCCGCGCGATACTTCCCGAGGCGCAGCATCTGCAGCAGCCACCAGGGCATGCTGAGGAGGAGCGCCAGCGAGAGCAGCACGGTGTAGAGGAAGTACATTGCGCCCCAATTGTACCGTCCCCGGTGCGCGGGATTGCGCGCTCGCTTGCCCGGCCCGGCTGCGGCGAAGGATAATCGGGCCATGCGCAAGCTTCTTGTTCTTGCTCCCGCTGTTCTGCTCCTGCCACTGCTGCTGCTGGCGAAGGAGTTCACCATGCCAGCGGTGCAGCCGGCAGCGACCTACCCCGCACATGACGTGCATCCGGCCGAGCACCTGGCGGCAGCGGCCGACCCCTATGACTCCCGCGTGAAGGCTGAGATCTTCAGCATTGATTGGGCGCAGCACGATGTGCTGCCCGTGCTGCTGATCATCAGCAACGATGGCGACCGGCCCGCCTCCATGCCTGACCTGCGGGTGAACATGCGCACCGGCGACGGGGTGAAGCTCCTCCCCATGACCGAGCAGGACATCTATCGCCGCCTCACCCACGTGCAGAACCCCATCTCCCAACCGCGCACCTTCCCTTTGCCCAAAGTCGGTCACCCAAAGGGTGGCGTGAGTCAGAAAGAACAGGACGAGATCGAGGGAGCGCTTTTCCAGGCCAAGGCAGTGGAGCCGCACCGCACCCGCGCGGGCTTCGTCTTTTTCGACGTCAGCGATCTGGGCTCACCGCTGGAAGGTGCGCACATATACGTGGATGGCGTGCGCGACGGCGCCGGCCACGAGACCATGTTCTTCGATCTCGCGATGGATGATTATTTGAAGAAGAAGTAAAAGTCTGCGGGTGGGTGCAGATGCGTTGGTATACGCCTCGCGGCTGTCATGCTGAGCGAGCAGGCAGCGCATAAGCGCTGTGATTGCTACTTCGTCAGCGCCTTCTTCACCATTTCGCTGACCACCTTGCCGTCCACGCGGGTGCCGGCCAGGCGAGCCATGGTGCCCTTCATCACCGCACCCATCTCTTTCATCGTCGGCTCGCCCATCTCCGCGATCACTGCCTGAATCGCCGCCGCGATCTCCGCCTCACCGATGGCCTTGGGTAGATACTTCTCGATGATGGTGATCTCCTTCTCTTCTTTCTCCGCCAGCTCTGGACGGTTGCCGTCGCGGAACTGCTCCGCGGAGTCCTTGCGCTGTTTGATGAGCGTCCCCAGCACCTGCATCTCTTCCTTTTCGTCGAGCGGGGCACGCTTCTCGATCTCGCGGTTCTTCAGCGCCGCCTTCATCATGCGGATGGTGGAAAGACGCAGCTCGGCCTTGGCTTTCATGGCCGCGACCATGTCCTGGTTGACTCGTGCGGTGATCGTCATGGAGAGAATTATAGGCCTGCGGGAGAGGTTTCTATTCCTGGTTCTGCTTTGCTCTCCGCGTCTCCGCCAGCGTCGCGATGCTGTGCGTGAGGTTCTGCAGGGTCACGATGCCCACCAGGTGCTCGCCATCCACAATGGGCACCAGCGTTAGGCCGCTGCGGCCCACGCGGCGCATCACCGCCGCCAGCGTCTCCGAGCGTTGCGCGATCTGGAAGGCGCGGTTCATGGCGGCCTGCACGTATCCGTTGCCGCTGGCGCGCAGGTTCTCCACAATGCTCTGCCGTGAGATGGTGCCCACCATGTCACTGCCGCGGACGACCGGGAAGTCGTCCTGCAGGCTGTGTACGGATTTCTGCAGCGCGTCCTCAAGGGTGTCTGCCGGGGAAAGGGTGGCGAAGTCGGTCAGCATGATCTCCTCCATGCGGATGGATTCCATCACCTTGTTGAAGAGCGCGGAGCGGTCCTCCATCTGCGCGCCCAGGAAGATGAGCATGCCGACCATCACCAGCCACCAGTTCACGTAGAAGAGGCCGGCGCCGAGCATGGCGAGGGCGATGAGCTGCGCGGCAACGGCAGTGCGGCGCGTGGCCTTGGCGTAGTCTCCGCCGCGCGCCAGCAGGGCACGCAGCACGCGGCCGCCGTCGAGCGGGAATGCCGGCAGCAGGTTGAAGCCGCCGAGCAGCAGGTTGCTCCAGACGAAGCTGCGCGGCAGGTTCAGCGCAGTGACGAACGGATGCTCGAACAACTTCACCTGCTGCGGCAGGAAGAGCAGGATGAAGCTGCCGCAGAAGACTCCCAGCGCCAGGTTGACCAGCGGCCCGGCGATGGCGATGCGCAAATCGCGGCCGGGATCGGGAGTGCGGTCAGCACTCTGGTCCAGCACGGTGACGCCGCCGATGGGCAGCAGATTGATGGCGCGGACCGCAACTCCGCTGGAGACTGCCGTGACGGCATGCCCCACCTCGTGCAGCACCACCGAGCCGAAAAGGAGCCCCATCAGGATGACTGCACGCAGCGCGACGCGCTCCCCGTGGGCCTGGGTCTCGCTGAACCAGAGCACCACGAGGAAGAGCAGCAGGGTAAAGTGCACCCGCAGCTCGATGCCGAGCAGGCGTCCTGCCGGAATGGACCACGTCATCATGATTCGAGAGTTGCTTGCACTTTACC
>Ga0209777_10003619_pt1 | contig 18974 bp, 12 predicted proteins | sample FrelakmetHBP12HB_FD_187147 | JGI IMG/M metagenome (GOLD analysis project Ga0209777, IMG submission 187147) | Freshwater lake sediment microbial communities from the University of Notre Dame, USA, for methane emissions studies -HBP12 HB (SPAdes)... | ecosystem: Environmental > Aquatic >...
ATTTTTCGTGAAATTTACCAGTATGCCCTTCAGAGAAGGCAATTCGACCATCCCTTGACCAGCAGTCAGGACATCAGTTTCCAAATTGCGACTATGTATTCGGAAATGAATGCAGCTCGAGGCCTCTGTTTACAGGCCCTGGATCAAGTCGGCCAGCCTTCTTACCGGCTGTGTTCTTCACAGGCAAAACTGTTTGCCTCGCAAATGGTCATGGACGTAGCGGCTCGAGCTCAGATCTTGATGGGCGGAAGGGGATATCTCCGAAACGACTTGATCAATCAACTAGGAGCTGATGCCAGGGGCATGGAATATCTGGAGGGAACATCCAATATCCAGAAAATGATTATCACCAGCGAGTTATTTAAGATGTACCATAAAGAGAAAGACGATCTGGATAATACCGGCTCATAGCACCTTTTTCTTTGAAAAACGGTGATCATGACTTTAGCTGCTGCTTACATGATCTTGAATCCCAAGCCTTTATGATTCAAATGATCCGGAGTGGAAAGGCAAAAAGACTCTTATAGGCTACTTTAACCCTAAAAAGGAGCTTTGAAACAGGCCCTATATGAAAGAACATGATTTGGGCCAGCCTCATAGTCATAGAGTATAGCCCAGAGAAGAGAATGAAAAACTCATCAAATTATAAATGGATCTCGTTGACGTATTCAATAATCCAAAGGAGAAAATTCAATGAATAAGTCCAAAGAAGGGATGGTACATACGGCTATAGGCGATGGAATGATAGATCGGAACGGTTCAGCCGTGGCCGTTGCCCGGATGGATGTCGATAGATCTTATGGGGGGATAGGACTCCTGCTCCAGAAATTCATTCGCGATTCTGATGGGGCGGCCTGGGAGGAGATCAAAACCAAGATCAATTATACTTATAAAAACCTGGATGAGGCTCTGTCCTCCTTGGAGAAGGAAACACCCTTCCTTTCCCAAATCAATGAAAGGCTTCAGAAGGGTCAGAAGCTGCTCTTCAAACCGAACATGGTATCCGTCGAGAGCTTTGAGCCCTATACCTTCGGACCCAGCCTTGGCAGCACGGCCGTTACGGAATGGGCCTTCGTTGCCGCCGTAATGAGGTGGTTCCACGACAAAGCCGGCATCAGCTACTATCAGATGAGCATTGGTGAGGCGGCCTCGGCCATGTCCGGCATTACCGCCGGCTTTCAACATCTCAAAAAGACAGGCCGACCCGTGACCACAGAGGCGACCATTGAAGGTCGGTCCGATGATTTCTACGGCGGCTGGGGATTCTATTTCGTCCGCAAATACCTTTCCGAGGTCTCCGATTCCTCCAGGGGGGATGATCCTATGCAGGGATTGGAGGAAAGCATGGCTGGAATCTATCTGCCCCCGGGTAAGGTCCGGGACAGGCTGATGGTTTATGATCTGAACAGGATCTGTGACGACATGTCCAAAGGACGAGATATCCCTGTCCCGGCCCATGAGAATTTCGAGTCTCTCATTCTCCATAAGGTCATTGTGGGCGGCGATCCCTCCGATCCCGGCGATCGGGCTCTTTATCCAGGGTGTATTCTCATCAACCTGCCTAAATTAAAAATTCATGCCCAGGCCCTTTTCACCAATGTGATCAAGAATCTGGGAATTGGGCTCTATCCCATGGAAGTGTCCCGATCAAACGATTGCAACTGGGAATATGCCACCCCGCCTATGACGAAAGTCCCGGGGATGAAGGGCGCCATTCCTCATCAGGTGTGGATCCCTGAACTGGACCCGGTGACCAGCATCCCATTGAAAAATTCCGATGGGACCTATCGGGTGAAAAAGACCGGCGGGTTGACGGGCACCATGCTCGATATCGTCAACGCCGTAGCCAACCAGGATATTTTCATGATGCACATTGTCGATGCCTTGGAAGCCACAAACCGGGATCATACCGGAGTAGGTTTGGGCATCAAGGAGCGCGAGGGACTGGTAGTGGCGGGATTGGATCCCGTGGCCACCGATCTATTCTGCGCCCGCTACATATTCAGCAATGTCGGTCTGAAGGAATCGGAAGAGGCGGGGTTGGACGACGGGTCCGGCGGCCGCTTCCCTCAGGCGGTTCCGGTGCCCCTGCTAAAAGAAAAGGCCATCGTGACCTCCAAGGGATATGACTGCCCTTTGAGCCGGGATTTCAGTTTCCAGCGGGCGGAAAAACGTGGACTCGGCCGGCGTCTCTATTATCTGGTCGGGCGCGATGATATCACCGGTCAACCCCTGGCCTCTTTTCGAGGAAGACTTGGTTGTCTGGATGGCGATAACTTCAAAGAGATTGTCACTACATCCTTGTATACCGACTCGCATAAGATGCCCTGGGATATGCAGAAAACCTTTTTTGCTTACCTGGATGCCGTGGACCAACTTCAGGGGACTTCGTTGAAACGCAGCTTTCTCGACACTTTTGATGAAGACGGCAATGGTATTGTAACTTACGAAGAATACGGAAAGAAAGGGCTTTATGGAACGACCATGTTTTTAGGCGGACTAAGGATGAGCCTTCGGGCGGAAAGGGATGAATCAGAGACTTTCCGGGCCGCCTTTGCCTTGATGTCCAATTCCCTGCGGTGTTCCAATCCGGAGTGGAACCCGGAAGGTCACCATATCAACCGAGAACAGATATATGGTTCGGTCTGCGGTGTTGCTCAGCTCATGTCCTATTCCCCGGTCGAACAGGAAGACCCCTACGTTCCCGGTCTTATGTGGGGCAAAGGGAAATGGCCCAGCTATTCCCTGGCCTATGACCGTTATCTTAAGCAAACGATTTTCGGATATAGATACCCTGCCAGGGTTGGAATGGCCTGTCTATACGGTTTTGTTTGCGCCTTTGCCGACCACAGGCAAAATGACCGGAAATTTATGGGCAAGGTGCCCGGGCTTCCTAACACCAAAGGGCCGCAGATGTATGTGGAGGCAGTGCGTGAGGGCCGAATGCAACCTTTGGATTTCAACTTCTATGTCCCGGCCGGAGTCGGAGGAATGGACCTTCCCAATGTTCAGGAAAGCGCCGATCCCAACCAGGTGTTTTCCGTTCTGTTCGAAGGGGGAAGCATCCTTTGGCCTGATATGCGGTATGGGGATGTTTAAATCGGCCGATCCCCCCTGCCCTACTCGGCTTAAGAGGGACAGAGGGTATCTGTCTTTTTCCAGACAGATATTTCAAACGTTCTTTTCTGCAACCCTCCGATTAACAGATTGCGGAAAAACTCATTAACAAAGGTTGCTCAAAAAGGGTTAGATACAAGGCGCCCGAAATCCCGAGGAATGAGTCGTAAATAGAAGTACGTCGCAATAAGCCTGCCCCGGCGAAGGTCGGGGAGGGATGAGGGCAACGCAGTAGATGACCCTTTTTCAGCAACCGGTTAATCGTCAATAGCCTGCGTGGCGATCGTCTGCAAATCCGCCCTTATGTTGAGATGATCATAGGGACGCACCTGGGTGAGAACCATACCGAACAGCTTCTCCCGGGGATCGTTCCACCAATAGGTACAGAAGGCGCCGCCCCAGGTATAGGTACCTTCGGTGGCCATATTGTGGGTTTGCCCTCTGTCCAGGGTGACACCGAATCCCAGACCGAATCCATGTCCTGGCCCGGTCAGCCAGACCGGGAGATCGCCGATATGATTCATGGTCATTAGCTCAACCGTTTTCCGGCTTAGGATCCTTACCTTTCCGCTCTTTCCCCCCTTCATAAGCATATCGGCAAAGCGGAAATAATCCGCGGCTGTGGAAACCAAACCACCGGACCCCATATAGTAGATGCCGGGTTTGCTGAGCCAAAAACTTTCGTTCGTATCGGGATCAGTTGGAGTAATTTTTTTGTCCTCCCCCGGAGTATAGGCCACGGCAAAGCGGGGTAGTTTTTCTTCAGGCAGAAAAAAATGGGTGTCCACCATACCCAGCGGCCCAAAAATACGTTCCTGGAAATATTCCGCCAGGGTTTGTCCTGATAAAACCTCCACCAGACGGCCCACAACACAGGTGGCACGGGAATAATCCCACATTTTCCCAGGATGATTGTTAAGGGGAACAGTCGCCAGACGGTCCACAAAATCGCCGATGACCTCTTTGCGGCTGCGGAATTTGGTGGCCTGCCTATACAACTCCTGATTCTGAGGATTGTATTCCGTTGCAAAACCGGCCGTGTGGGTCAGGATATGCATGACATTGATGGGAGGGTCGGCCGGCACCAGGTCATATCCCCTTCCTTTGAATACAGCCACCCGCATATCCTTATAAGCCGGCAGCCATTTGGATATGGGATCCCCAAGTTGAAATCTGCCCTGTTCATACAACATCATCAAGGCGACAGAGGTTATCGGTTTGGTCATGGAAGCTATACGGAAAATCGTTTCCTTGGTCATGGGGATCTGTTTTTCAACATTCTGAAACCCTTGGACATCGAAATGAACGATCTTCCCCTGACGGGCAACTATGGCGACCGCGCCGGGGATCAACTGTCGGTCAATATATCCCCGGATCATCGGTTCTATACGTTTCAAGCATTCAAGAGACATCCCGACTTCATTGGGATCAGCAAAAGGCAGGCTGGTTGTCATCATTTTCCTCCAATAAATTTATTTTTAGGGGTTGAATTAAATCTTAACCCGATCGGATTTTCTTTTTGTATATCTTCCTTGACCGGATAAGTCAAATGCAAATATGGTAAAGAATTAGCCAGGTGATATCTAATTGTATCCGATAATACCTTTGGCCATCTTGACAGTCCAAAGAGTCCTATGATAGATTCTTTTTCAATAATATAGGAAGGACGATGATGATCGATTCAGGATCGAAAAATGTGATTGACGAAATATTTCACCCCAGATCGATTGCCGTTATCGGCGCCCGCTCCAATGAATCACTGGAGAACGATGGCTGGGTATCCAGACTGATCGCCTTTGGCTATACCGGAACGATCTACCCGATCAATCCCAAGGCGGCTGAAATCATGGGACTCAAGGCCTATCCTTCCATCAGGGATGTTCCAGGGCCTGTGGATTTGGCTATCTTCAATGTCCCCTTCAGGATATCGGACCGGATTATGACCGATTGTGCGGCCAAAGGGGTCAAATGCGCCCATGTTTTTACGGCCGGATTCAGCGAGACCGGCAAGCCGGAAGGGATCAGGCTGCAAAACGAAATAGAGCGTATCGCCAGGCAAGCCGGAGTGAGAGTGATCGGGCCCAATTGCATGGGGCTTTATTATCCCCAAGGAGGCATCACCTTCGGCAGACTGCTGTCGAATAAGCCCGGCACAGTGGCCTTTGTTTCCCAGAGCGGGGCCTCAGCCTCCCGCGTGGTGGCCCAGGGCACTGAAAGGGGTATTTATTTCAGCAAGGTCGTCAGTTACGGGAATGCCATTGATCTCGACGGCACGGATTTCATCGAGTATCTTTCATCCGATCCGGAGACCAAGGTGGTCACCTCTTATATCGAAGGCGTAAAAGACGGCCGGCGATATTTCAAGGTCATCCGGGAAGGCAACAGGAAGAAACCGGTGATCGTACTCAAGGCCGGCATCACCGAAGGCGGCAGCAGGGCGGCGTCTTCTCATACGGCATCCCTGGCCGGTGCTGAAAACATCTGGGACGCTCTTTTCAGACAGACGGGAGTCATCCGTGTTGACGACCTGGAGGAACTGCTTGACGTGGCTATGGCCTTCGTCTATCTTCGTCGTCCGGCCGGGCGGCGCGTTGGAATCGTGGGACGGGGCGGCGGACTGGGAGTTGTGGCTACGGATATGTGCGAAAAAGCCGGGTTAAAGGTCCCTGAATTTCACATGGAAACCCAGAAACGATTAGAACAACTGATCCCAGAATCAGGGACCAGTGCCAGGAATCCGGTGGAACCCGACCGGGGTTTGGCCGCCTGGGCTGTCTTTTATGAGGAAGGCCTGAAAGCCATAGATGCAGACCCCAATATCGATTTCATATTGACCCACCTAGGAATCGACATCTATGGGGGATTCGGAAGCCGATTGACCCAGTCTCTGGACGAAGCCATCAGTATTCTTCTCAAGCTTTCCAAACAATTGTCAAAACCTTTGGTTATCGTACTCTATGCGGGAGGACGGGCGGAAACGATCAACGCCGTACTTCAGGCGCAAAAAAGGTGCTTGGAGGCAGGACTTCCGGTTTACCCCAGCGTACCCTCTGCGGCCAAAGCCGTCAGCCGGTTTATCGGCTATCACGAATTTTTGGACCGAATTGCGGGCAATCTGAAATAAATTAAAATATAGGTAACACTTTAGACTTGTGGAAAAAAATTATCTGACAGGATTAACAGGATTTACATGTACTTTACTCAGGCCCTGTTAGGCCCTGAGCAACTTCGATCCGCTTCCAGCGGAAACTGAGGCTTTATCCGCAGGACGATACGGTTTGTGCCTTTCTTCCGGAAAGGCACAAAAATCCGGATAATCCTGTAAATCCTGTCTAAAAAATATTTTGAATTTTAAAAAGCTAAACAGGTAAAACTATAGGAAATGTCACTATCTAATTTCTTTTGTTATATTTTTTCAGATATGAATAAATCTTTATTGAGAAAGGAGTTCGCTATGGGAAAGCTTGACGGAAAGGTGGCCATAGTTACAGGTGCCAGCAGGGGGATCGGTAAGGCTGTTGCTATTGAATTTGCCAAGGAAGGGGCCAAGGTGGCGGTTGTCGGACGAACGCTTGAACCTCTTAAGACCGGTTTATCCGGAACCATTCTGGAAACTTTCGATGAGATTAAAGCCCTGAACGGTCACGCTCTGGCCATAAAGACTAATGTTCTGGTAGAGGACGAGGTGGAAACTATGGTCCGAAAGGTTGTGGATGAGTGGGGCAGGATCGATATCCTGGTCAACAATGCAGCGGTAGCTGCCCCCGGCCCATTTGTCGAGACGACGACTCGCCGCTGGAATCTGGTTATCGGCGTCAACCTTCTGGGGACTTTCCTTTGTACCCACGCCGTCGTTCCCTTCATGATAAAACAGAAAGGTGGGAGCATTATCAATACCAGTTCCGGAGCAGCAGACAGTAGGGTGTATGGTGTCACCGGCCTTGCCTATGGCACAGCCAAGGCTGCGATTGAACATTTAACCTTCAGCCTGGCCGCTGAGCTTGGTACGTATAACATTGCTGTCAACTGCTACAAGCCGGCCCAGGGAGTGGCCACCGAAGGATTTGTATTCAATTTACCGCCCGACTACGATAAGTCACGATTGATTGGTCCGGAGAAGATGGTCAAGGCTGCCCTTTTCCTGGCTCAACAGGATGCCAAGGGCGTCACAGGATGTGTGGCCAGGGATGAGGAGATCATCCGTTGGCACGGCTTACTCTAAAGAAAGGAGAATATCATGGACTTTATGTTTACCGAAGAACAAAAGGAATTGAGACGCCGAGTGCGGAAGTTCGCCGAGGAGAAACTTGCCCCTCTGGCTCCCGAGGTCGACGAGTCCGATGAGGTTTCCTGGGACCTGGTGAAGTTGCTGGCCGACGAAGGATTTCTTCGTTTGATGGTGCCTAAGGAGTACGGCGGGGACGGAATGGTAAGCTGCGTCAACATCTCTATCGTCAGGGAGGAATTCAGCAGAATATGTGACGCCGCCGCCGGCATCTTCACCATGCAGGGTCTGGGTACTTACCCTATCACCCTCTTCGGCACCGAAGAACAAAAGCGCAAATACCTGCCTCCCATCGGTAATGGGGAAAAATTAGCCGCCTTCGCCCTCAGCGAACCGGATGCCGGATCAGATGTCGGCCGTATGAAGACCGCTGCCGTTCTGGATGGGGACTATTACGTCCTGAACGGGACAAAGCGCTGGATCAGTCAGGGGCCGGCCGCTGAAATCTACACCGTTTTCGCCAAGACCGATCCGACCAAAGGCAATAAGGGCATCTCCGCTTTTATCGTGGAGAAAGGAACACCCGGCTTCGACCCCAGCCGGAAAATGAATCTGATGGCCGCTCACTGTATCTGTGAGCCGAGATTCGACAATTGCCGCATTCCCAAGAAAAACCTCCTGGGCGAATTAAATCGGGGAATGAGGATTTCCATGGAGAACCTGGATATGTTCCGCACCACAGTAGGCGCAACTGCAATGGGATATGCTCAAAGGGCCTATGAGGAGGCTTTAAATCGTGCCAAGAACAGGATTGTCTTCAACCAGCCTCTATCTGAATTCCAGGTCACCCAGTTTAAGTTGGCGGATATGGCCACTGAAATCCAGGCTGCCCGGCTAATGGTTTACTGGGCGGCTAATCTGAAAGATCAGGGCGAAAACTGGCAAAAGGTGATGACCTCGGCCTCCATGGCCAAACTTTTCGCCACCGAAGTGTGCCATAGAGTCGTTGATGAGTCTCTTCAAATTCATGGTGGGACCGGCCTCATTAAAGGGGTCCCTATTGAGCGCATCTACCGGATGCAAAGATCTCTTCGCATCTATGAGGGTGCCTCAGAGATCCAGAGGATAACCATCGCCCGGAGCATTTTAAGAGAATAATATGGAGGAAGCTTTAAGCCATACTCCTATCTATCCACACAAGTTCAGAAAAGTCGCCGGTACCGTCAATTAGGAAGCAATGATCAGCTCACTCATTAATCTAATAAAATATTTAGGGCACTCCCCTTTCCCACTTGGGATGTAATTCGTACAAGTTGAAATGAATATAGAAAATTCGGAGGGATGGTATGAGTTGGCAAAATGAAGTCGATGAACTGAGACGCCGAGAGAAAAAAGCCAGACAAATGGGTGGTCCTGAGCGGGTTGCCCAACAGCATGGAAAAGGAAGGATGACGGTTCGAGAGCGCATCGACCGACTCTGTGACCAAAGCTCTTTTCAAGAAATCGGAACCCTTGCCGGTAAGGCCATATATGACGACGACGGAAAACTTCAGTCCTTTACCCCGAGCAGTGTGGTCATGGGTTATGGGCGAATTAATGGGCAGACGACCTGTGTTTTTGGGAATGACTTTACGATCAAAGGAGGTTCCTCCGACGACAATGCCAGCTCGAAGGCCGAATTTCTTATGAGAATGGCCAAAGAGCGACGGATGCCCTTAGTTTGTTTGTACGATGGGGCCGGGGGGACTGTAACCGAAGGCGGGGACCATACGATTGTTCCGGTGAATTTTGGTTGGGCAACGCTGACGGAGTTGATGTCCCTCGTGCCGGTTGTGGCCGCAAATTTAGGTACTTCTGCGGGATGGCTTGCGGTGCAGGCAGCATTTTCTCATTGGAATATAATGACCAAAAACAGCGAATTGTTTGTTGCCGGCCCCCCACTGGTGAAGCGCGCTCTGGACATCGATATCACCAAGGAGCAGTTGGGGAGCTACAAGGTCCATGTTTACCGGAGCGGGGTCATCGACAACGTGGCTGAAGATGAAGAAGATGCCTTCCGTCAGATCAAACGGTTTCTCAGTTACCTGCCCCCTAATGTCTGGCAGCAGCCTCCGCGCGGGGAAACGGGGGATGATCCGAACCGACGTGAGGAGGAGTTAATCTCCATCATTCCCAGGGATCCCAAGAAAACGTATAACATTCGGAAACTCATCCGGCATGTGGTGGACCAAGACTCCCTGTTTGAGTATGCCCCTTATTACGGAAGGTCCATTGTGACCGCCCTGGCCCGCCTGGATGGGTATCCGGTGGCGATTCTAAGCAATGATTCGACCTGGTTGGGAGGAGCGCAGGATGTGCCAGGGGCGGAGAAGATGCTGAAATTCATCGACCTGGCTGATACATTCCATCTGCCGATTATCTATATGATGGATGTTCCGGGTTACTTTCTCGGCCCGGAATCAGAAAGAACAGGGGCCGAACGGAAAGCCGTACGGGTCCATGCGGCCATGCATCAGGCGACTACCCCTTGGATAACGGTCTTGTTAAGACGGTCCTTTGGAGTCGCCGGTGCCGGCCATGGGCAATATAATCGTTTGAACCTCCGCTTCGCCTGGCCTTCAGGCCAATGGGGCTCTCTCCCCATTGCCGGCGGCGCGATGGCGGAATTTCGCAGGGAAATTGAAGCGGCGCCCGACCCGGAAGCGAAAAGAGCCGAAATCGAAAAACGTCTCGTGGACATCGGTTCACCCACGCGTACCGCCCATTATTTTTCTCTAATGGGTGTAGAAGAGGTAATCGATCCTCGGGATACAAGGCCCCTCCTGTGCGAATTCGCCAGGCAGGCGCAGGGGGTTACCGCCACCCAGCTGGGATCGAAGTCTCGCGGGATGAGGCCTTAGGCAAATGGGACCGAATCTTGAAACTTCAAATAGACTCATCGGATTCCCAGATTCCTTCCCCTTGCTTTCGCCTTGACCTTGTTTTTTCTTTCCTTATACTCTTTCCATCAAAGAGCAACTTCTTGGCAATTTATTAATGCGGAGAGTGTATCGATGAATGTTGCCCTATCTTTGATAAGATAAAATGAGGCTTTCTGTTTAACCTTATAAAAATCAGAGAACAATTTGGAAAAGAGTGTACCGGCTGCGGTCTTTGTTTAGAAAACTGCCCTATAATCCCCTACACGGAACTTAAGGGAATTGATCCTGAAAAGATTATGGGTGAAGTACTCGATCTCTTTGAAAATAAGAATATCGGGGACCTGGCCAGAAAAAGGATTTATTCTTGCCTCTATTGTAATACCTGCATGGCATCCTGCCCCCAAGGTCTTAGTCCGGCTCTTGGCTTTGCCGTAGCCAAGGCGATTCTCCAAGAAATCGGAGACCCCGTACCCAAAGGTGTTTCCTCGATTCTTAAAGTTGCAGATGAGTTGATCGCAATGGCTATACCGTCTTATCAGGAAAATTTCCAGAAGGTGAGTTGGTTACTAACCGAAATAAATAACAAACCGATACCCCCGGTTAAAACTATTCTTTTCGCCAGTTGTTTCGGGCTTATCCAAAGGGAGGTCTTGATTACTGCTGTTAGGATACTGCAGCGAATAGATCCCTCCGTCAAGGTGTTGGGAGGTTTTAATTACTGCTGTGGGGAACTCCAGTTTATTGCCGGCCGACCCGAAGAAGCCGAGAGACAATTTTCCAAACTGATAGAGGGATTGAATACCCTCTCCCCGGAAAAAGTGGTGATCTTCTGCCCAACGTGTAATATGAATTTTGATCAACATAATCCGAAAACCTCTTGGTCATGGATCTTTATCACCGACTTTATTGCCGAACACCTGGATGTGCTTGGTCCCTTTAATGAGATTGAAACCACCGTCACTATTCATGACCCCTGCCACTTTGTCCGCGGAGTAAAACCCGACACGGAATCCCCCAGAGAGATATTAAAGGCCATACCGGGCATTAAGATCATCGAAATGGAAAACAGCCGAGAAGCAACCTGGTGTTGCGGGGCTTATGCTATCGGCGGATCGGGAAAGCCGGGTTTGGATTTCCGGGATGGCAGGCTTAAACAGGCCAGGGATACCGGTGCTGATATCTTGAGCCTATATTGTCCCGGCTGTCTGATGGTCTTAGGACCGGAGGGACCGAATCATAACCTGAAAATCGAATCCCTTCTCACTCTGCTGGGTAAGTCCATAGGGATAAGACAAGAAAACCTTTTCAGTTTGAAATTCGAATCTACCTAATTAATTTAATTATGGAGCGGTATCTGGCTTGGGGCAATCTCCTCAACGGCTTTGCCAGGACCAAGTTGGAAGACTGAGGAAAAGAGGGGACGCCCTTTTTATATTTATTTTTACCTAATACGGGCGGCATGATAATAAAAAATACATGCCAAGACAAGCCAGAATAGACGCACCCGGTGCTTTGCAACATGTTATTGCTAGGGGGATAGAATAGAGTAAGATATCCCGAGACGATGAGGATCACGAAGAATTTTTGCGAAGATTTGGTAACTGATTTTGTTAAATTCGGTGCAATGAGGCAAATTTTTAAGAAAATGAGGAGGTAATCGTTAATTTTCGGAACGACCTCTTTAGAATAGTTTTAGTTGAAAGCGGCAAGCTACGAGATATTCGAATGCTGTCTTTCGTTTCAAATATCGTTAATGGCAATTTGACGTAATTTAAGTATCCTGAAAAATTGTCATGACAATTTTATAGGGTTATAAAATTTTGTCATGCCCCGATATAGAATATATTGCCGATTTTTTTGGAGCACTACCTCCCATTATCGTTATTTCTATGAGGATAAAACTTTCCTTATTTCAAGATCAATAGCAACATCATCCAGCCCGAGTTGATGGAGTTTCTCTTTGGTCTGTAGGCCGGTACTCGGATCCCATCCTCTCAATCGGTAATACTCCGTCTTCATGACCTCGAATTGTTCCCGATCAACTACGGCCTCTTTCCTGCTGATCGTCTCGCCCCCCTTCCCGGGGGCCAGGCATTCCGCATTCAGGAAGGTCTCTTTCAATGGCACCGTGAAGAACATCTCATGGATACGGTCGGCCTCTCGACCCACATGATCTTCCCGGGTCAGAATAGCCCTCTGTAAATTGAATACCCGCTCGCCGATTTCGTTTAAACCGGCTTGATCCGTCTCACGGCCCGTCACTGCCGAATAGATTTTACTCTCCACCGCCGGATCGCCTTTATGATCTTCTGAACAATCCACATCGGTAATCGGCCAGGCGAAGTCGCATAGAATCAGGCTTTCCTTGGCATATTCCCGATCCTGGACTGTTTTGGCCGCCAAGGCTTTTCCCTTATAAGTGGAAAAGTCGGCCGCTTCTTCACTTCCCCAAAAGGTTTTTGCAATCCAGCGAAACAGATCGGTGGTCATATGTGAATCGGGATTACCTCCCTGTTGGCTCACCCAGCGAAGCAGGGGCCGGCATATGGCATGGAGATGTTGAATCGGCTGGCGGGGTTCGGTGGCATAAAATATTCCCGTGGTGATATACATCCGAGGGCAGTAAGCCGGAGAGTGGTCGGCGATCGATATCTGGTCGGCCATCAACTCCGGTGCCCCCTGCCCTATAATTTCAGCGGCCCTGGTCGTACCCTGGGCCAGAATATCTCCAATTCCTTGACGAAAAGAGATCTTTTTAGCCAGGGCTTCCATGAATTCCAGGCTGCCTATTTTGGTCAAAGGCAAGCCGGTACTTTCCTCGCTGAGTATCCCGGCTCGATGGCCTTTGAAAAGCAAGGTGAGGATCGTATCCATCACCATGGTGTCAAATCCATAGGCGTCACAGATCCGGTTGGCAAAAAAAGGAATATCGGTGCGTTTCCCGTAAAACTTCCAGGCCGCCCTGGCATAAAATATGGATGATTGACACATGGTCTTTCCTCGTGTGCCGTCAGCGGCCTGGTAAAACATTCGGCCGGTACAGACCCCGATACAACCAAAACAGGCCTCCCTTTTCAATCCCGATCCTTCAGGCATCAGTTTTTCCAGGGTACCCGGTTTAATTTTTTTCAGGTCCCGCACATAAGCGACCAGTTCCCGCAACATCTCCGGATCGGCTGCCTTTACCCTGCCGTTGCCGTGTACGGCGATGGCCTTCAGCTTCTTGGAGCCCATGACCGCACCAAACCCGCTCGAACCGCTGGCGTCACCGTCAGCCAGCAGACCGGCAAAGACGACCTGATGATCACCGGCCGGCCCGGTGGCCACTATTCTCATCTCCCGGCCCAATTCTCCCTTGATGGCCTCGCGGACTTCCAGGGCACTTTTTTCCCATAGATGGGCGGCCTCTTTAATTTCCACTGTTCCGTTTTTGATCACCAGATAGACAGGTTTATCGGAGGCCCCTTCAACAATTAAGCCGTCATATCCGGCAAACTTCAACTGAGCGCCCCAATGCCCGCCTATGTTGGAATAACTAAAAGTGTGAGGATCAGCCGCCGGAGATTTGGCGCACACCTGCCAGCGCGAGCCCGATAAGCCCCCGAACCCGGCCAAGGGTCCGTTGACGAAGATCAAAACATTTTGCGGATCGAAGGCATCCACCTCCGGTGGCACGAGGTCCCAATAGATTTTGGCTGCCAAGCCACGGCCTCCAACAAACCGGTCGGCATAAATACTCGTAGGAAGATGACTGATGTTTCCTGAGGATAGATTGATCCTCAGGATCTTTCCGGCACAACCATATTCGTTGTCCACAAGAAGATCACCCTTTCATTTGCTTTTTATACGCTCCAGACCGAAAATCACTGCATTAGTATTATCCGGACATTGAAGCTCCTTTTTGAGATTAATCCAATCGCTGGCCGAGGTTTCACGGCAATAGGCAGTAAGATAGGGAATAAGGGCAGGAAGGGCATACATGCAAATTCCCTGCGGCTTGCCCGCTTCGATCATCAGTCCGCCTTTGATATGAAAATAATCTCCGACCTTGTATCCGGCCGAACAAAATCCCTTTACCGACTTCACAGTAAGTTTAACATCAAACATAAATCACCTCCTAATAGAATCTTACATTAAATCATCAGAGAATTATCCTCTAACTTTAATTTTGGTATGGGCGAGATCAAAAAAAGATAGGGCGGATTTTCTCTTTAACCTCCAGGCATGCTTACCAGTAATTTGTCGACCATCTCACCCCAAGTTTGAAAGCCGGTGAAATCCTCGTCCCTTTTCTCCAGCTCCTCGGCCAGCCGCCCTTTGGCAAAGCGTCTCGATGGATGCACCAATAAAGCCGGACCAATATCCGGTCTGCCGTCGCCGGCGAAGGCCACGATTCCACGGCTAAGGGCCGCTTGCACCAGGCGGGTTTTGTCGATTCCGGTTTCCAGAGAGAAGAAAGGAGATCCCAGGGGAGGTTTCATAATCAGTCCATGTTGTTCGCTGAACGTCCCTGGATTGGCGTGTATTTCGTCTGGGATGCCGAGAGGAGCGAGAAGTCTTTCGATATACCAGGCACATCCGGCCGAGGCGATAACCAACCCCCACCCATGGGCCTGCAGCTGGCGGCAGCTTGATGCTATCCCCTTGTCCAGTTCCATTCTTGCCAGCAGAGAATTCATCACCTCTTCCGGGCAGCGTAACTCCGCAAAGATGGCCGCTAAGGCCTCAAAATGACTCATCCCCCCCTTTTCATACTTTTCCCAGAAAGAAGTGGCCGACTCGGGAAGATATTCCAAGGCCACACGAAAAAAGTCGCGGCGGGTCATAGTTCCGTCAAAATCGGATACTAATATTCTTTCCTGATCCATTTTTTAATTATTTTTCCTTAGACGGTCAGGATAGTTGCTGATGATGCCGTCCACACCAAAATTCAACATTTTTTTTATATCGTCGGGGCGGTTTACGGTCCAGGTAATGACCTTCAAACCCCTCTGATGAGCATCCTGAACAAATTCCCCATCCAGGAACTCATAAAAAGGCATAATGGCATCTGCCTGCATGGCTTGGGCAAAAAGGGCATAATCCAAGAGTTTGGCGGCAATTAACGGGCCGAAGGGAACCTCGGGGATCATATTGTGACAGCGCATCAGTTCATGATGATCGAAAGAAGATATCATGAACAGGTTTTTCCCCCATCCTTGTTCCTGGATGTAATGGTGCACCACCTTTGCTACTGACTTGCCGATCCCTTCAGCCTTCAGCTCTATATCAATGATAGCGCGCCGGTTCACAAAATCGAGGACCTCTGATAGCGTAGGTATGTGCTGGCCATTTCCGGCATCAAGTATCTTAATTTCTTCAAGTGTCTTATCAAGCACCGAACCTTTGCCGTTGGTGGTGCGATTTACTCGCGCATCATGGATGACGACCAATTCCCCGCTTTTGCATAGGTGAACATCCAGTTCTATCCCATCAACACCAAGTTCCAGGGCCTTGGCAAACGAGGCCAGTGTGTTTTCGGGAGCATAACCCATAGCGCCGCGGTGTCCGATTTTCAGCATACTTGCCCTCCCATTGCGTTTTATACCTGTTTTTTTTACATCTCAATGAATAGTAACGAACGAGAAAAAGAGAGTCAAGGAAAGAAGCATCCCGTCGATATCACCAAAAACACTCTTTGGAAAAACAATAAGTTAAATCCTTAAATCCTCGCCCCTTTTCAATAAAAAATACTCGACAGGCAAGACATTTTCTTGTTTGACATTTTTTTAATTTATAATATAATAAATAGTTTAAATTATAAAACTTCGAACCGGTCAATGGTCCGGTTAACCAAAACACACGAAGGTTATTATGGATTTATACCAAAAAGCAGGTGTTGATATTAATCTGGGAAATAATTTTATTGACCGGATAAAGCCCCTGATCCGTCAGACCTTTTCTCCTGAAGTCATCACCGACATCGGCGGCTTCAGCGGCTTGTTCCGTCTGGACCCCTCAGCTTATTCGGAACCGGTGTTGGTTTCCTCCACCGATGGGGTGGGAACCAAATTAAAAGTAGCTCAGCTTCTGGGTGAACACCGGACGGTCGGGATTGATCTGGTGGCCATGAGTGTCAATGATATTGTCGTACAAGGAGCCCGTCCTCTTTTCTTTTTAGATTATCTGGCCACCGGGCGATTAGACCTGGAAACTCAGACCGCCATCGTCGAAGGGATTGTGGCCGGGTGTCAACAAGCCGGATGCGCCTTGATCGGTGGTGAGACCGCTGAAATGCCCGGAATGTATCCGGTCGGCGAATACGATCTGGCCGGGTTTGTGGTAGGAATCGTTGAAAAAGATAAGATCATAAACGGCTCCAAGATCGCACCTGGGGACCGGATCATCGGGCTGGCTTCCAGCGGCCTGCACAGCAACGGGTATTCCCTGGTCCGAAAAATCTTTTTTGAAGATTTAAGGATTGATCCCAGAGAAGTCATTTCGGAATTAGGTCTTCCGCTGGGAGAAGAACTACTAAAACCCACGAGGATTTATGTCCGGCCTATTCTGTCTTTGATTAAAGACTATCCGATTAATGGGATGGCTCATATAACCGGCGGAGGTATTACCGACAATCTCCCCCGAATCCTGCCAGCCAACTGCCGGGCCAGGATCACCCAGGATTCCTGGAAAATTCCTCTGATTTTTTCTTTAATCAAACGAATGGGGAAAGTGTCAGAGAAAGAAATGCACCAGGTGTTTAACAACGGGTTGGGGATGATACTCGTCGTTCCGGATGGCCGGACACAGGAAATCATTTCCCGACTGGAAGAGTCAGGGGAAAAATGTTTTTTAATTGGAGAAATCGTTCCCCGGACCCATCCGGAAATACCTATTGAGTGGGTGTGAAAATAAAAAGTGACGAGTTACGAGTGACGGGTTACGGGAAAAAAAATCACAGGCTATTGGCGATAGGCACAAGGCAATAGGCCAAGAAGAAATCAGGGACATTTTACCCCCTATAGCCCATTATTGAATCCAGTTTCATATTTCAATGAAACCACGATAAGCAGGCATGGGGGTTTAGTAAAAAATATGTTTTTATCGGACTGAAAGGAGCAACAATGGCCAAGGTATGTAGTATCTGCGGCAAAGGCCATCAGGTCGGGCACAACGTCAGCCATGCCAACAACAAGACCTATAAACGCTGGAGTCCGAATCTCCAGCAAGTCAAAGCCGTCCACCAGGGATCGGTTAAGCGGATCAATGTCTGTACTCGATGTCTACGTTCGGGAAAGGTAACCCGGGCCGTATAAGCAGGGTCAAACAGATCAGATCCCTTCCTACGGGATTCTGAGAATTGATTTCTTGTCTTTGCGCTGTTACGAGTTGCGGGTTGTGTCTTGAAAAATGTTTTTTATTTCCTTACCGTTAACCTGTACCCCGCGCGCCCTCTCAAACGTCCTTCAGATATTTTTTTCAAAAGAACGGATGACGTTGATAACTCCCTTAATTATTTTCAGGTTGTTCATCACGGTTTGCAAATGAAGGGTGTCGCTTACCTCGATAATAAACTGATAAAAAGCCTTTTTGTCGGTGGTCGTGATGGCATTGGCCTTTAAGATATTCGATTCGGCCGAAGTGATGGCCGCACTTACTTCCGCCAGCATCCCCGTTTTATCGTTGGACCAAACCTCGATCTTGACCGGATAGAGGGTTTTGGTTTTATCCGAAGCGTCCCACTGAACCTCGACCAGCCTCTCGTGGTCTGCCGTAACCACCTGGGGACAAACCCGGGCATGAACGGTAATCCCCCTCCCTCGGGTGATAAATCCCACCACTTCATCTCCAGGGAGGGGTGTGCAGCACTTGGCAAAACGCGTCATCACATCCTGAACCCCCCGAATCAACACCCCCCCTTTTTCTTTCGGAGGATGTTTCCGCAAGGGGAAAGCCAGGGATTCCTCCTCCGTCTTTTCCTCTAAGGCTTCTCTCGGCATCATCCGGTGAACAACTTGGCGAATCGAAATCTCGCCGAACCCGATAGCGGCCAGCAGGTCTTCGACCTTCTGAAAAGATAGTTCCTGGGCTACGCGGAGCAAGGAATCGCTCTTCATTTGCTGGGTGACGCTCACCTGGTTCTTCCGGAGTTCCTTCTCCAACAGATCCTTGCCGATATCGATGGAACGCTTCCTTTCTTCAACTTTGAGCCATTGTCTGATCCGGTTTTTGGCCTTGGAGGTCTTGACGATCTTGAGCCAATCCTTGCTTGGGAGATGACCGGCCGAAGTGATGATTTCCACCACGTCTCCATGCTGAAGTAACGTACGTAAAGGGACCATCTTTTTGTTCACTCGGGCCCCGGAGCAGCGGTGACCCACCTCGGTATGGACAGCATAGGCAAAATCGATGGGCGTAGCCCCTTTGGGCAGCATTTTAACTTGACCCTGCGGTGTAAAAACATAGACCTCGTCGGGGAACAGATCGATACGGACCGATTCCAAAAACTCCTTGGGATCCTGCACTTTCTGAGAATCTAAGAGCTGTCGGACCCATTTGAATTTTTTGGCATCGTTTTCATCGAGGGGCTGCCCTTCTTTGTACTGCCAGTGGGAGGCAATCCCTTCTTCGGCCACCCGGTGCATCTCCTCGGTTCGAATCTGAATCTCGATCCGCTCCCCGAAAGGGCCGATGACCTTGGTGTGAAGGGACTGATAGCGGTTGGTCTTGGG
>Ga0209777_10003620_pt1 | contig 18972 bp, 17 predicted proteins | sample FrelakmetHBP12HB_FD_187147 | JGI IMG/M metagenome (GOLD analysis project Ga0209777, IMG submission 187147) | Freshwater lake sediment microbial communities from the University of Notre Dame, USA, for methane emissions studies -HBP12 HB (SPAdes)... | ecosystem: Environmental > Aquatic >...
AAGCCAGAGGCTAAAGCCTTCGATTTCCATTCCTGCGGCACGGCTGAAGCCGTGCCCTGATACAAAACCGGCCACCGAATTCCATTTTTGTGTCGCGCACCCAAGGGCTTTCGACAGAGCGTTACCGCGTGCGAGCGCGAAATCGCAACTGCTCTCCAGATTCCACCCTCGCAGCATCTTGTCATCGCTCGCCGAAATTGCCCGCCGCCCGTCCGGCGTCACGGTCAACCTCGAGATCTTAGCTGACATACGCGAACAACACGGGCACGTCGCCAGAACAGGTGCTTCACCGGACCGGAAGCACCTGACATTCATGGAATATCATTAGCCATGCATCCCATCGACAAGCTCTCGAGACGAACGTTGCTGGCGGGCCTGGCCGCGCCCTCGATGCGCGGAGCAGCGGCGCCCCGCAGCGCGGGAGTGCGCTTCGGCGTCCGCTCGCCGCTACCCAAGGGCGGCCTTCGCGAAAAGGCCCGGCTCCTGATGAATCTGGGTTACGACGGAATCGAGTTGGGCCCGGAATGGCTGGAACAGCCCGCCGACTCCGTGCGCGAGGCACTCCAAGGAACCGGCGTCGCTGTGAGCGCCATTGTGGGTTCGCTCCAACTTCTGAATCCCGATCCGAAGCTGCGCTCCCAAGCGATCGAATTGGACCGGAGCCGGCTGCGCATGGCGAAAGATCTCGGCGCGGATTGTGTCATCGAGGTGCCGGTATTCGGGCCGGACCGCTTCACGGACATCAGCCCCGTGATGAGCCCGCGAGAGGTGGAAGACCAGTTGCTCGTCGCGGGATTGAAGCAACTTGCGGGGGCCGCGGCGGAGAACGAAGTCACGCTCCTGCTGGAGCCGCTCGCCCGCAAGGAGACGCACTACATGAACCTGCAAGAGCACGGGGCGGACATCGTGGAGCGGACCGGTTCGCCGCGCATGGGGCTGCTCAGCGATTTCTATCACATGCAGATGGAAGAGAAAGACATTCCGGGGACGCTGGCCCGCTACGGGAAATACACGCGCTACGTCCATCTTGCCGACGGAGCAAAGCGGACGGAGCCCGGATCGCTTCCCTTCGACTATCGTCCAGGATTTGGCGCGCTCAGGAAGTGGAACTACGCCGGCTGGCTCACGGTTGAGTCGGGCGCGACGGACAATCCCGAAGCCGCGCTCGGAAGAGCGCTCCGCTACCTCAAGCAGCAGTGGGCCGAAGCCTGAGCGGGCTGCCGGCGCGACCAAACACGATCTTACAATCGCGAAATGCGCGGGTCGGCCTCGAACACCTCGGCGCACCGGCTTGGATCGCAGTTCCTCTTCCTTCCGACGCGTCCGTTCGTTTTCGCATACACTGTCGCGCATGAGGAGATGGAATCGCCAGCAAAACGGCAGGTGTCCGGCACTTCGGGTCGCTGGAATCGTGGTCGCGCTGCTTGTCGCGGCGGTGACCACAGTGGCGCAGAAGGCGGAGCTGAGGCCGGCGGCGCCCGTCGCCATGCCCGGAGCAACCGACTCGAACAGCCCCGCGCACTGGCACGAGGGCACGCTGTTCCTTTTCAATTCGGCAGGCAACCCGGTTCGGAGCTCGGGCCCCGACCAGTTTCACCTCGGGTCCGCTCTCGCAGTTGGCTTCAATCATCACGAACGGGCGACCCGCTGGATCGAGGCGACGTGGGCCGACGCGGACGGGACGGTTTATGCCTGGTATCACCACGAGCCGGCCGGGTTGTGCCCGGGGACCACGCTGACCGCGCCGAAGATTGGCGCCCTTCGCACGCGCAAGAACAGCAGCCAGTTCGAGGACCTCGGCGTGATCCTGGAGGCGACGGAGCTGGACTGCACGATGCAGAACGGCTACTTCGCGGGCGGGCACGGCGACTTCTCGGTGATTCTCGACCGATCGAAATCGCATTTTTATTTTCTCATCAGCACGTACGAGGGCGAGGCCGGCGAGCAGGGCGTGGCCGTCGCCCGGATGGCGTTTGCGGACCGCGACAACCCGGTGGGCAAGGTGTTCAAGTACCGCGATGGCGCGTGGGATTCGCCCGGTTTGGGCGGGAAGGTGACGCCGGTCTTCCCGGCCAGGATCAGTTGGAAGGGGAAGGACGCTGACGCGTTCTGGGGGCCGTCGGTCCACTGGAACACGTTCCTGAACCTGTATGTGATGCTGCTGAACAGGACCTGCTGCGCCACGGGGTGGCCGCAGGAGGGCGTCTACGTTTCCTTCAACAGCGACGCCGGCAAGCCGTCCGGCTGGTCGCAGCCGGTGAAGATCCTCGACGGGGCGAAGAAGGGTTTCCGCGGAGAGCAGTGGTATCCGCAGGTGTTGGGCCTGGACGTGAAGGCCCAGGAAACGGACAAGCTCGCGGGCCGGGTCGCGCGGTTCTACTTGGCGGGCAAGTCGAAGTGGGAGATCGTGTTCTCGAGGTAGGACGTTTTCGCTGAAACGGGAACGCGGTAGCTTGCTTCCGGCTCGGCTTCGGGCGTTAGACTGAAGCGTGCGTCGCTTCATCCCGCTCACGCTCATCGCCGTTTCGCTGCAGGCCGCGGAGACGGTCACGGTTCCTGCCGCGGTGATCGAGGACAAGATTCGCGGAGGGCTGCTCGGCGAGATTGTCGGCGACCTGAACGGCCTCGCGCACGAGAACAAGTACATCCTCGAGCCCGGCAACGTGGCGCGCTACGTCCCTGCCCTGCCGGAGGGCGCGTGGACCGACGACGACACGGACATCGAGTGGATCTACCTGATCGAGATGGAGCGCAGCCGGACGCTGCTCGTCCCGCCCCAACGCATCGCCGAGTTGTGGAAGCGGCATATCAACCGCCGCATCTGGTGCTCCCACAGGTACCTGCGCCAGTTGCTCGAGATAGGCATCGAGCCGCCGCTGACCGGGTCCGTCCACGTGAATCCCTGGGCGAACTTCAACCTCTCCGGGCAGTTCGTGAGTGAAAGCTGGGGACTGATTTCGCCGGGCATGCCGCGCACCGCGGCGAAGCTCGCGCTGCATTACGTTCACACCAGCATCGACCTCGAGCCCGCCCAGTCGGCGCAGATCTTTTCGTCCATGATCGCCGTGGCTTTTCTCACGAATGACGTGACCCGGATTCTCGACGCCGGCGCCGCGGCGGCCGATCCCAGAAGCGAGATGCGGCACATCGTGGACGACGTGCGGCGGTGGCACGGAGAGAAGCCGGGCGACTTCCGTGCCACGCGGAGGAACATCCAGCAGAAGTACTCCATCCACCCGGAGCGCGTGTATCAGATCGACATGAACGGCGTGAAGCTGAACGGCGCGTGCACCATTGCGGCGCTGCTCTACGGCAAGGGCGATTTCGCCGAGACCGTGCGGCACGCGTTCAACTGCGGCTGGGACGCGGACAACAACGCCGCCACCGCCGGCACCATCATCGGCGTGACGAAAGGCTACCGGTGGATGATGGACCAGGGCTGGCAGATCGCGGACAAGTACCGCAACACGAGCCGGGACGGCCTCCCGAACGAGACGATCACGCGCTATGGCGACCGACTGGTTGCGCTCGCGTGGCAGAACATCCGGGAGCAGGGCGGATCGGTTGGCGCCTCCGGCGGCCGGGAATGTCGCATCCGAACGCAGACGGCGCTGAACCGGGAGCGGCTGCCCGATCCGGCGGAGCAACTGGCAAGGCTGCGAGAGACATACGCTACGCAGATCGAGGCGGCGATTCGGAGGCCGGGCTCGCCTCAGCAGGCGGCGCGTGCGGCGTACCTGGCCATCGCACTCGATCTTGCGGTGCGCGTGAAGGAACAGCACCCCGGCGAGTGGCGCGATGCGGCCGCCGCGCTTTCGAAGTATTCGGGGCTAATGCAGGTGTTGTTCTATGACTCGCCGGGCGAGGCGGGCGAGCTGCTGAGGGAGCGCGCGCGCACGGCGGGGTTGGCAGCGCCCGCGAGGGAGGAGAAAGAGTAGGTCGTTCTGCATCGATGATGGCGGAGTGCGGCCTGCGGGCGGGGGCGCCCGACCCACAAAAAAAGACAACGCTGCGCGCCCGACCCGCGCCACCGGATTCGCTCCGGCCGCACAAAAACGCACGGACTGAGCGGTGCTCACGCCCCACGCTTCGAGGTCAGCCCTGCCTGGACTATTTAAGAGCTTAATAGCAAAACGCTCCGTCTTGGAGCACGAAGTGCATATGCTCTCCCCATCTGTCGAGTATCGGACCCTGATTATCCCTTTTTGATTGCTGCTGCGCACAATGACTGGAAACGAGGTACAGGTCGATACTCGAACGGAAATCTACAGGGAGAGGCGTGTAAGAATGAACCGCAACCTGGTAGTTTTTGCGTTGCTGCTGGTGCTCGGTGCCGCGCCGCCGGGGATGGCTGCCATGCTATCCGCGGATGATGCTGCCCCCTCGAGGGGGAGCACGACAGGGACCGCCGCTGCGACGACAGCCGGAAGCTGGAGAATCATTGGCTGGAACGATCTCGGGATGCATTGCATGGATGGGAGTGACTCTTCTGTCTCCTCGGTGCTTCCCCCGTTCAATAACATCCACGCTCAAGTGGTGGACTCGAACGGCAAACTCGTAACAAGCCCCGGCTCGCTGACGATAACTTACGAAGCGGTCAGTGACCCCGCCGGCTCGATCAATAAGACCTCGGCAACAAAGACCAACTTCTGGCAGTATGTCCAGGCGCTATTCGGGACGAGCCTGCCTTTCGATACAGGATTGGCGGGCTTTCGCATGCCCGGGCCGAGCAACATGCCGCAGGCGATGAAGTTCGACGCCACGCACAACTGGTTTGAAGCGGACGGGGTGCCGATCACGCCCTACGATGATGCGGGCCAAAAGAACTACTATCCGATGATGCGCCTCCGGGTAAAAGACTTCGGAGGGAACACACTGGCCACAACGGACATCGTTCTGCCTGTCTCCGACGAGATGGACTGCAAGGCATGCCACGCTTCGAACTCGGACGCGGCGGCGCGACCCACGAAAGGCTGGGTGAACAATTCCGACCCGGCCAAGGACGCGAAGTACAACATTTTGCGCATGCACGATCAAAAGCAGCAGCCGGGCGCTTTCGCAGCGTTAATTGCGAAGGCGGGCTACAACGCGCAGGGCCTGGAAGCAACCGCTCTCTCAGGCACTCCGGTGCTCTGCGAACGGTGCCACAGCTCGAACGCGCTGCCGGGACTCGGGATCGCGGGAGTATCACGGCTCACGCGCGCGGTTCACTTTCACCACCAGAGCGTGTCCGACCCGCTGACCGGCCTGACCATGGATCAAAGCACGAACCGGTCAGCCTGCTACCGTTGCCATCCGGGTTCGGTGACCAAATGCCTGCGCGGAGTGATGGGCAACGCGGTTGACGCGACGGGCAACATGATCATCCAGTGCCAGAACTGCCACGGCACGATGAGCGTGGTGGCCAAGGCAACACGAGTGGGCTGGTTTGACGAGCCGAACTGCCAGAACTGCCACACCGGTACCGCGGTTCACAACAGCGGGCAGATCCGGTACACATCCACGTTCTCGTCGCAAGGCGTGCTGCGAGCGGCCGCGGACGTTACGTTCGCGACAACGGCCAACGTCCCGAGTAGCGGCTATTCGCTCTACCGTTATTCGAGCGGCCACGGCGGCCTGCAGTGCGAGGCCTGCCACGGAGCGACCCACGCAGAGTACCCGACCTCGCACGTGAACGACAACCTGCAAAGCATCCAACTTCAAGGCCACGACGGGACGCTGGCCGAATGTTCCGCATGCCACGCGCGGGTACCGGCGACCGTGAACGGCGGGCCGCACGGGATGCATCCTGTCGGCCAATCGTGGATCTCGTCCCACCACGACGTGGCCGAGCACAACGCGACCCAATGCCAAGCCTGCCACGGCACGGACTATCGCGGGACGGTGCTCTCGAAGACCAAGACTGACCGCACCTTCCGCGTTGATGACGGGCGGACAGTAACTCTGGCGAAGGGCACGCAGATCAGTTGCTACACCTGCCACAACGGACCGCGCGGGGGCGACTAGACCAGGTCCCGGTGACACCGGACGGCCGGCTCCCTGTAATGCGATTTGCGGGAGCCGGCCGCCGCACCGGACAGTCTCGCCCCCTTGGTAACCCTTGCCCTGACCTCAGGGTAGGCATGTTCTCACCTCCACGCTAAGGCGGGAATTTCGGATAAAAAGCTGGATTAAGTGTATACTGGCCTGGAACCGGGAGCCGGAGTATCAGGGTCCGGTGTACTCACTCAGGCGCTGGACTGGGTTCGAGCGGAAAGTCACTTGTAAAAAACCACTGGGGGAACCACTTATGCGACAGTTCGAATTCTGTTGGCAATCTGTTGTGATTGGCGCGCTGATCGTATCGGGTGCGGGCGCCGTGGACTTGCGGGCGCAAAGCGCGGCGGCGGCCCTGGCGGTCAGCTCCGGGCCGGCTTGGGAAGGCCACAGGGTCGTGGAGAGAGCCAACCAGGGCGAAGCGCGGCCGCATTCCTGGATTCGCGGGGCGTACATCGGCCGCGAAAGCGACAGGCCCATGGCTCGGTCCGGCGGGCCGAGCGGATTCTGGCCCGCTGACATGCAGGCCGCGTATGGAATCAACAACATTTCCGGAGTTCCGGGTTTGCCCAACGGCTTGACGGGCGGCGGCGCAGGCATGACGGTGGCCATCGTCGATGCGTACGACTCGCCGAACGCGCTGGCCGATCTGAACAAGTTCAGCACCCAGTTCGGGCTGCCGGCGTTTCCAGCCGCTGCCGGTTCGGTATGCGCGCCTACCTTCAAGAAGGTGAGCCAGACCGGCAGCACGTCCCAACTTCCCGCACGCAACTCGGGCTGGGAAGTGGAGATCAACCTGGACGTGCAGTGGGTCCACGCGATTGCACCCTGCACCAACATTTTGCTGGTCGAGGCGAATTCGAGCGGCACAGGCAACCTCCTGACCGCGGTCGTCTATGCCGCAGCTCACGCGCAGGCGGTGTCCATGAGCTGGGGAGGCGGCGAGTTCAGTAGCGAATCGAGCTATGACCGCTACTTCCAGACGGCGCATGTGGTGTTCCTGGCGTCGTCCGGCGACACGGGAGGCATCGTGGAATGGCCTTCTGTGTCCGGAAGAGTTCTAGGCGTGGGCGGGACGAATCTGCCGGTCAACAGCTCCGGGGGCTTGGGGACCGGCGCGGAAACGGCGTGGAACGGCTCCGGGGGCGGCTGCAGCACCCAGGAACCTGAGCCCACGGCACAGACGGCGATTACGTTTCCGACTCCCTGCGCTCGCCGCGGTGCGCCGGATGTCGCCGCGTCGGGCGGGCCGAACAGCGCCGCGGCCGTCTACATTTCCAAGCAAGGGGGATGGTACCAGGTCTACGGTACGAGCCTGGCCTGCCCCATGTGGGCCGGCATGGTTTCGATCGCGGACAGCCTGCGCGCTTCGGCAGGCAAGGCGGCCCTCGGCAACGCCAGGCTGGCGGACGTTTACGCCGCGTACTCGGATTCCTACACGGTCAACTACACCGATATTCTCCAGGGAACGGCGGGGCGTTATTCCGCCACCACCGGATGGGATTTCGTGACCGGGCTGGGCAGCCCGAAGGCCCACAACCTGGTGCCCTACCTGGTGACCTTGACGGAATAGGGCTCAGCCCTCTCGCCGGGGCGGGCGGATTCAAGCTGCCGGCCCCGGCTACGCCAGGCCCGCAATTCCACTACCGAGCGCAGCCGGCGGAGACGCCGGCGAACGGCGGGCTCCTGCCGTGCGGACCGATGATCTTCCCTCCTTGACACCCGCCTGCCACAGATCGTAGGATCGGGCAGGTCTCTTCGGGGTTTCGATCTGGAGCGAACCCGGGACTCACATTCACGATCAGGAGGGGACATTCATGTCAGGCACTCAAGATAAAGCTGCCGGCACGAGCAACTCGATCAGAGCCGCAGGAACCGCTCCGGCGCCGGCGACTCGGCCAGCAAGGGCATGGGCGACCGAGAGCGCCACTTCACCGCTTGGACCGTTCCGTGTGCAGCGGCGCGAGCCGTCGCCCAGCGACGTGGCGATCGACATTCTCTACTGCGGCGTCTGTCACACCGACCTTCATTTCGCACGCAATGAGTGGCATAACTCGATCTACCCGATGGTGCCGGGGCACGAAATCGCCGGGCGTGTCGTCCGGACGGGCCGCGACGTGAAGCGGTTCAAGGAGGGCGACCTCGCCGCGGTCGGGTGCATGGTGGATTCCTGCAGATCCTGCGCGAGCTGCGCGCGCGGCCTCGAACAGTACTGCGAGAACGTTGCGACCTTCACCTACAACGCACCGGACAAGCATCTGGGCGGGGTCACCTACGGCGGTTATTCGGAAAGCATCGTTGTGGACGAGGCGTTCACGCTCAAGCTGCCCTCGAGCTCCAACCTGGCCGCCACGGCGCCGCTGTTGTGCGCGGGCATCACGACTTACTCTCCCCTGCGGCACTGGAAAGTAGGCCCGGGGCAGAAGGCCGGCATCGTGGGGCTGGGCGGGCTGGGGCACATGGCTGTGAAGTTCGCGCGAGCTTTCGGCGCGCACGTCGTCCTGTTCACCACCTCGCCCGGCAAGGCGGCGGACGCGCTGCGGCTGGGGGCGCACGAAGTGGTCTTGTCCAGGAACGAGGACGAGATGCGCAAACATGCGTCGAGCTTCGACTTCATTCTCGACGCGGTCTCGGCTGAACACGATCTCAACGCGTATCTGAGCCTGCTGAAGCTGGATGGAACGCTCGTGCTGGTGGGCGTACCGGAGCGGCCGCTGCCCGTGGCCGCCTTCAACCTGGTATCCCTGCGGCGCCAATTGGCCGGCTCCCTGATCGGAGGCATCGCTGAGACCCAGGAAATGCTGGATTATTGCGGCGAGCGCGGGATCGTGAGCGACGTCGAAATCATCGGCATTCAAAAGATCAACGAAGCCTACGAGCGTCTTCTGAAGGGCGACGTGAAGTACCGGTTCGTGATCGACATGGCGTCGCTGTAAGAGGGGTAGCGGACGGCGAACGGCTTTCAGCGGACAGCTTTCAGGTAGGAGTTGCCTGCTGATCGCGGATCGTTCGATCTCAGTGCGCGAATTCGAAGAACTCTGACGTGCCCTTCCTCCATGAGGCGACGGTCGTGTGTACACTGAATCCGTGATGCAATTCCCTAAATGGCCTATATATGGCGACCGTGAGGTCGAGCTTTTGCGCGAGGTGCTCGAGCACGAGCAGTGGGGCGGCTTCAACCCGGTGGTGGACCGCTTCGAGCAGCAGTTTGCGGAGTTCCAGCACTGCGCTCACGGCATCAGTGCGGCGAACGGGACGGTGACGCTGGAGGCGGCGCTTGCCGTGCTCGGCATCGGCCCGGGGGACGAGGTGATTGTGCCCTCGATCTCGTTCATCTCGACGGCGACGGCGGTTTCGCGCACGGGCGCAACACCCGTGTTCGTGGACATCGAGCCCTGCAGTTTCAACATGGACCCCGACCGCGCCGCCGCGGCGGTGAGCCCGCTGACGAAGGCCATCATCGTGGTCCATTTCGGCGGGCAGACGGTGGACATGGACCGCTTCACCGCACTGGCCGCGAGCCGCAACCTGGCCCTTATCGAGGACGCGGCTCACGCGCACGGCACCGAATGGAAGGGCCGCCGCGCGGGGAGCTTCGGAATCGCCGGATCGTTCAGCTTCCAAAACAGCAAGGTGCTGACAGCGGGCGAGGGTGGCATGCTGACCACCAACGACGCCGGGTTCGCCACCCGCGCGCGGGCGTTCGTGAACCAGGGGCGCCGTGAAGGGGAGAATTTCTTCTTCCACTACACGCTGGCGACGAACCTGCGCATCACGGCGTTTCAGTCGGCGGTTCTTATCGGACAGCTCGAGCGGCTGCCGGAGCAGATCTGCCTGCGCGGGCGCAACACGGCCATCCTCAAGGCGGAGCTCGCCGGTGTGCCGGGGCTGCGGCTGCAGGAGGTGCCCGACGGGACGACGGTGCACTCGTGGTACCTGCTGCTGGGCCGCATCGATGCGGCGCGCTTCGGAATGGACCGGGACGCTTTCCACCGCGCGCTCACCGCCGCGGACGTGCCGTGCACGCCGTTCTACCCGCATCCGCTTTACGGCAACCCGCTGTACAAGGCGGGCGGCTGCCGCGTGGAGCCATGCCCGGTGGCGGAGGAGTGCATCCACGACGCGTTCTGGCTGCCGCACCGCGTGCTGATGGGCGATGAAGAAACTACGCGCGAACTGGCGGCGCTCATCCGCGGCCTGGTGCGCTAACAGAGCTCCGTTCAGGCGGCATCGCAGCCGCCGGCCGCCGTACGATTTCAGAGGCGGATGCTCTTCAGGTATTTCAGGCTGCCCGGGATCTGCTCGGCGGCGTTGAAGGCCTCGTCCTCGATGTAATAGTGGAGGGCGCCCGTCTCCCGCGCCGCACGCAGAGCGGCGGGGAAATCCACAATGCCCTGCCCGAGCACCACGCTCTCTTCCTCGCGCACGTCAGCGGGCAGGCCGCCGAGCTTCGTCCCCTTGCGGATGTCCTTGAGGTGGAACAGCGGGAAGCGGCCACGATAGCGCTCGATCATCGCCACAGGGTCCTGGTGCGCGTAGACGATCCAGAAGATGTCCATCTCGAAGTTCGCGTACTTCGAATCCATCTCGCGGGCGAGCGTGTCGAAGACGGTGCCGCCCTCGGCCGGAGAGAACTCGACACCGTGCGTGTGGTAGCAGAGGCGCAGGCCGGAGGCGAGCAACGCCTCGCCGGCGCGGTTCAGAGTCGCGGCGGCAGGCTTCGTGTCTTCGACGGCGAGACGCTTGCCGCGATGGGGAATCGTGCCGGCGACGACATAGCCGGCTCCGACAGCGTGCGCATCTTGCGCGACTGCCGCGGGTGACTTCGCGAGCGCGGCATATTCCGCCATCATGCTCGTAGCCTTCAGGCCGGCGTCATCGAGGAGGCGGCGGAACGCGGCGGCGGTGCGTTTATGAACGCTGGATACTTCCACCTCTTCGAAGCCCATCTGGCGGGCGAGCGCCAGCGTGCCCGGCAGGTCCTGGTCGGCCTGATCGCGAAGGCTATAGAGCTCGAGGCCGATAGGGACGGGGTAAGTGGCGGCTTTTGCCGCCGGCAGCAGCGCGGCGGCGGAAGCGAGGAATGAGCGGCGTGAAATCATGAGTGCACCTCGAGGAAACAGAATAGCGGGTTGGAGGACTCTACAGCAGAGCCGGGTCGAGGGCCTCGTCTTCCGACGAAACCGCGGGCGCGTGGCGGACGGGCTCAGGCTCTGGCTCGGGTTCGGGCTCGCGGCCCTCGAGGTACGCAAGCAGGTCGCTGGTCGAGCCGTCGAAGTAGCACTCGACGAGCTGCCGGACCGCGAGGCGGCGCAGCACGTCGCGCGAAAGCAGCGGCACGTAGACGAAGGCGCGGCCGGACTTGCGCCGCTCGACAGCGCCCTTGCGCGCCAGCCGTTCGAGCACGGTCATGACGGTAGTGTAGGCGAGCTTGCGCGTGGGGGCGAGCGACTGCTGCACGTCGTGCACGTTGCCCTCGCCGAGCGTCCAGAGCGCCTTCAGACACTCCACTTCGAGCGGCGGCGGGATTTCGCGCGGCGCGGCCATGCGAGGCATGACGTCACTTCCCTTCCCTCAGCGCGCCGAGGAGCTTCTCGCCGAAGAGGCTGGGCGTGGAGGGAACGGGAGCAGGCCGGGGCCTCGGCGGCGGGACGGCTGCAGGCGGCGCAAGCGGACCGGGCTCACGCGCGGCGGTTGGAGCAGGATCGCTTTCGGGCGCCAGCGGTAGGAGCGGCGGGACAGCGGCGACGGGCGAGGCGGGATCGGGCGCCTCCGGGCTCGCGGCAGCGGTGGCGAGGGCGGTGTCGGCGCCGCCGCGGTCCTCCTCACCGGCGAGGTACTTCAATTTCTTCAGCACGACGCGCTCGAGCGAGTTGCTGTAGGCTGTCCACTCGCCGTCCACCTGGCGGTCCTGCTGTACCAGAACGCGCATGCACTCCATCTTCGCGTCGAGGTCGTCGAGGTAGTGCAGGATGAGCGCTTCCTGAAAGAGCGGCAGCTTGGGTGAGCCGAACTCGAGCGCGCCATGGTGGCTGATGATGAGATGCTGCAGAAGACTGCGGAGCTTGGGCGGAAAATCGGGCAGCCGCGCCAGCTTCTCCTCCACCATCCGCGTGCCGATGAAGATGTGCCCGAGGAGCTGGCCGTCGCTCGTGTAGCCGAAGCTGCGGTCGTAGCTCAGCTCGTAGATCTTGCCGATGTCGTGCAGCAGAGCGCCGGCGAGGAGGAGATCGAGGTCCACAGCCGGGTAGTGCGCCGCGACCGCGCGGCAGAGGCCGCACAGCGAGAGCACGTGCTCGATGAGGCCGCCGAGATAGGCGTGGTGGATGAACTTCGCCGCAGGGGCTTTGCGATATCGGCGCGCGACGTCCTCGTCGGAGAACACCAACTCGAGCAGCGCCCGGATGTGGCGGTTGCCGATAGCGCGGATAACGCCCCACAGCTCATCGAACATCTCATCCGGATTGCGGCTGGAAGCGGCGAAGAAGTCGGCCGGGTCCACTCCGGCTTCGTCCACCTTCACCAGCTTGTGCACGGTGAACTGGAGGCGGTTGTTGTAGACCTGCAGCAGGCCACGGACCTTTATAAAATCGTCCTTGCCGAAGGTGTCGGCGACCTCGGCGACGTTGTCCCACATCTTCGCGTCAAGCTCGCCGGTGCGGTCAACCAGCGTCATCGAAAGATAGGGCTCGCCGGATTTCTTCTGGCGAACTTCCTTCGATTGCACCAGAAAGACGCCCGTGGCGCCCTTGTTCGGCTCGAGCTCGCTTACGAACGGAGCTTTCATCGGCCCGGACCGGCGCCTGGAGACGTACTCGTGCTGGTTCCGGCCGCAGGCACGGGGACGGAGCGCGTGGACCCGACGCCGATGGTGCGGGTGCTCGAGGTGGTGGACGTCTTGGTGCCGGGCACGGGCACCATCCACAGCAGCCGCTTGCGGTGCACCCGCATGGCGACCTCTTGTTTCGTGACCGTTTGCGGCTTCAGCTTAGCGGGGTCCTTCCAGCTCGTGTCCTTACCCGGCGCCGCGCCGGTATCGACGAAGCCCACCCGGATCTGCAGAAAGGCGTCCTGCCGCAGCCTGGTAAGGTAGGTGCGAACGGCAGGCTGCATGCGGGGCGTGTAGAGCTTGTCCATCACCTCGCTCTCGACGGCTTCTAACGGCTGCAGCCCGGGCTGGTAGTGTTCCTCGACGCGCAGGATGAGGTAGCCGCCGGGCTGCTTAAGGGGATCCGTGACGTAACCCTTGGCCTGGCTGAACACGATGTCCTCGATTTCTTTCTTGAGGACCCCGCGCTTGAAAGGCGTCGGCAGCTCGCCGTAGCTCTTCCCGGTCTCGGCATCCGAGTTGTCGTGGGCCATGTTCGCGAAGTTCTCGCCCTTGCGCGCGCGGGCCACCAGATCCTTGGCCTTCTTCTCGGCCGCGGTCATGCCACCCTTGTCATCGCGGGCCACGAGGAGCAACTCGCGCAGGAACACCTGCTCTTCCCGCACGAACTCGGTCTTGTGCTCGTCATAGTATTTCTGCGCCTCGGCCTTGGAGATGTTGATGCGGCCGCCGACTTCGCGCCGGATCACCTCGCGCGTCAGGAAGTTGTCCTTGGTCTGCGCCTTGAAATCCTCATAGGACATACCGCTCTGCTCGCGCACGTAGGCCTGGAACTTGTCAGGGTCGGTGATCTTGCTGTCCACCTGGAGACCGGCGAAATACTTGGTCACGTCGGTATCGACGTTGATGTCCAGGTCCTTGGCCTTCTGGACCAGGAGAAGTTGATCGATCTTGTCGCGCAAGATGTCGGCTACGGCCTGCTGGTAGATCTCGTTGAACTTCTCTTTCGGAACCTGCTGCTTCTGCATCTCAGACACGACCTGCAGGCGGGTCTTCTCGAGCTCGCCGGCCGTGACGATTTCGTTGTTCACTTTGGCGACGATCTGTTCGACGACGCGGACGTCGGCCGCCAGGCAAAGAACGGCGACGCCGAGGCAAAACACAGGTAGCATGAACTTCATACGCATACGTTCTACCCGTTCATTGTAACAGCGGAACAAAGCGCAGGCGGGCTCGGGGGACGCGCCACACCGCAGTGGAAGGATCGCCGAGGAGCGCGGCGGCGAAACTACCCGCGCCAGGCCTTCCAGACCAGCAATACCGCTCCGCCGAGAAGCCCGGCCAGCGCCTGGTATTCCTGGTTCCTTCGATAGATGCTCCAGCGGAAACTTCCGATTCCGCCATGCGCGCTGAAACGCGGCAGCAGCATGGGGACCCGGGCGGCGTACTCCGCGTACTCGGGGAAGAGCTTCCGCAGGTGCTGCTCCTCGAGTTCGATCGCCGGCAGATAGACCAGCACGAACGCCGCCCCGAAGAGCGCCGCAAGCTCCCAGCGCCGTGAAGCGATGGCAAGGCCCGCTGCGACAGTCGCCGTGCCGATATAGAGTGGATTTCGCACGTACGCATAGGGGCCGCCGGTGGCCAGCGTGCGGTTCTTCTCCAGGTGGCCGGCGGCCCAGCCACGCAACAGCAAGCCCACAGCCGCCACAGGCAGGCCCCAGGCCAATGAGCGGGCGTCCGGCGCGGAGAACCAGGCGAAGGCGGCAACCATGATGAATCCCAGCGGCACACGCAAGCGCGCCACGGCATCCGCGTACGGTTTGGAGAACCAGGGCCGCCGCATCAGTCCGAGCCGCACCCGGCCGAAGAACCCGCTTCGGCGAGTTTGGCCTTCAGAGCTTCGAAGACCGCATCCACTGCCATCTCGCGCATGCTCGCGTCCGGCTCCGCGCGCCGCCGGTAGCTCGTCACCGCGCCCGGGCTGCGCAGAGTGGTGAAGGAGCGTCCGTACGGCCCGTTTCGTTGCGGGTCGGTGGGCCCGAAGATCGCCACGCCGGGCTTGCCCAGCGCCGCAGCCAGATGCGTGGGCCCGCTGTCGGTTCCCACCACGGCGGCGGCGCGCCTGGTGGCGTGGATGAGCCCGGCAATACCAGAGACATGAGACAGGGCGCACCCGGCATCCAGGTTCTCTGCCGCACCACGAGCGCCGTTGAGCACGAGGGGTACGCCCAGCTCGTCCTTCAGACGGCGCGCGAGCCCTGCGTAGTTCTCCAGCGGCCATTGCTTGGCGCCCCAGCCGGCGAGCGGATTGGCGAGCACGAAACGCCCCGGCGGCAGCTCCCCTTCCGGCCGCCCCTCGGGTAGCGGAAACGTAACCAACAACGTCGAGGCGCCGGCCCCCTGCGCGAGTTGCAGGTTGCGGTCCACCACGTGCTGCCGGTTGGTGCGAACCTTCGTGGAGTAAAACACCGCCGCGAGCGCCTCGCGCACTTCCGTGTGGTGGAAGCCGAACAGCCGCTCGGGCCGGGCAAAGGAAGCAACCAGCGCGGATTGCACCAGCCCCTGCAGATCCACGGCGAACTCGTAACGCGATTCGTGCATGAGCCGCCACGCCGCGCGGATGCTCGCCAGCCTCCGCCGGTCAAACGGGATCAGCCGGTCCACGTAGGGATTGCCCTCGAGGAGCGGGAGCCATCGCGGATGAATCACCCAGCTCAACACCGAGCCCGGGAAGCTGTGCTTCAAGCTCGCCACCGCCGGCAACGCGTGAATCACGTCGCCGAGCGAGCCGATGCGAACCACGAGGATTCGCGCGCCCGGAGCACGTTTCTCAGTTGTGCCGACTTTGAACATGACTCATCAGGTTACACGTCAGTGCCGCATCCGCGGCTTCTTCGCGGTGGACCTCGTCGCCGCCGAGAGCGGTCAGAAAAGCCTTTAGCGCGCCCGCGCTAGCCGCCTCCGCTCCGATTACGACGTAGTCGGCCGCGGCAAGGCCGGCCGCCAGTTCCGCGCGAGCCCTGGCCGGCAGCACCGGCCTCTCCGGATCCAGCACTGCGAGGAACAGGAGACTGTCCGGACTCGCCACCGCTTCGAGCTTCCTTGCATGCGCCGCCAGGAGCGGGTCGAAGTATCCAGTAACGAGCTTAACCTGCTTTCCCGCGCTGCGTGCCTGCCGGGCGGCTGCGAGAGCCGCCTCCAGGCTTACGATCTTCGTCCTTGTGTCCACCTGTCTTCCCCGGTCCCGCCCGGCGGGCGAACTCCTTGGCCGCTTCGAATGGGGCGCCGGCGGCCCGCGCCGCCGTGAACGCCGCCCACCCGGCCTCCGATCGCAGGAACGCGTATCGCTCATCCCCGATCGAGAGCAGCGGCCGCAGCGGGCGTCCGTCCGCAATGGCGAGCTCGCGTTCCTCATCCAGCATTTCCTCGCGCTCGGCTTCCCAATCGCCGGCTCCGAAGAGCACAGCATCCGCGAGCGCAAAACGCTCTAGCGCCGCGGCCGGCACTTCACCCTTTGTCCCTTTCACGCCTTCGGCATCAATGCCGAGTGCGGTGAGCGTTTCCCGCTCCGGCGCACCGCCGAGGCCGGCCACGTCCACCCGCACGCCCAGCTTGCAGAGCGCCGCGGCGGTTCCCGCGCCCTGCCGGAAATCCGCAACCAGCAATACCACAGCGCGCGCCATGCGGCGCCGGATCTCGCTGTCGTCTTTTTTCACGCGAATCCCCTATTTGAGCAGTTCGAGCGCCGTCTGCGCTACCCGGTCCGCGGAGATTCGAGTCATGCAGCGGTGGTCGATGGGGCAATCGCGCAACATGCACGGGCTGCATTCCACCGGCTCGCGGACGATGGTTCCCCCGGGTCCTGCCGGGGCCGTCGCGATGTAGTCCGTGGGACCGAATACCGCCACCGTAGGCACGGCCAGTGCCGAAGCGACGTGCATGGCGCCTGAGTCGTTGGTGAGGAAGACGCGGCAGGCGGCGGCCAGTTCGATAAAGCGCGCGAGAGGTGTTTCGCCAGCCAGGCTCAGCACCGGCGTGCCGGATCTTCGGAGCGCCGCCGCAATGGCCTGGCACAGCGGCGCCTCTTGAGCCGAGCCGAACAGGGCGACGGCTCCTCCGATCGCCGCCGCCATGTCCCGCGCTGCCGCCGCGAAGCGCTCCGGCGGCCACTGCTTGGCGCGGCTGTTCTGCGCGCCCGGACTCACGCCGATCACCGGGGCGTCGATCCCCAGGTCGCGGAACAGGCTCAGTCCCGCGCACCGCGCCTGCTCCGCGCCGTGCAGCAGGATGGGTTCCGGTGGAGGAAGCGAGTCGATGATCCCCGCGCGACGAAGCAGCTCGAGGTAGTAGTAGCGCTCGTGCGGCGGCGTGTCGCCCTTGCCGGGACGCTCGATTGGCGTGGTGAGCAGGAAACCGCGCCCGTCGCGGTTGTAGCCGATACGCTCCCGCGCCGCCCGGCGCACCATCAGAGCCGATTCGAAGGAGTTGGGAAACAGAATAGCGGAGTCGAAATACTGCTTCGCGAGCGCGCGCGCCTGCACGAGCCGGGCCGCGACGCCGGCCGGAATCGTGACGATCTCGTCCGCCGCCGGCTCGCCGCGGTAAAGGTCCGCCACCCACGGGCGCGCAAGCACCGTGATGCGCGCCTCGTGGAAACGGGCGCGGACGGCGCACAGCGCGGGCAGCGACATCACCGCGTCGCCGAGCCAGTTCGCCGCCCGGATCAGGATCTTCGAACACGCCACGTGTTCAGGATACCTGCCGCCCAGCCGCGGCGGCGAGCTTTGCGCAGGCCATCCACAGAGGAGCCGGTGACCCTCGCCGCTTATAATGTCCCCGTGGGCCGATTCTATTCGCGCGAAGAACTCATGGCCGCACGCGCCGGCTGGAAGCGTGAAGGCAAAACGGTGGTGTTCACCAACGGGTGCTATGACATCCTCCATCCGGGGCACGTCCGTCTTCTCGAGCAGGCCCGCAGCCTCGGAGACGTGCTTATTCTCGCCCTCAACACGGATGCGAGTGTCCAGCGGCTGAAAGGGCCGAAGCGCCCGCTGATCTCGCAGGAAGATCGCGCCGAACTCGCAGGCGCGCTGGCCGCCGTCGATGCGGTGACCTTCTTCGACGAAGACACTCCCCGTGAACTGATCGCCGCAGTGCTGCCCGATATACTGGTGAAAGGAGCCGATTGGGCCCACTGGATCGCCGGGCGCGAGGAGGTTGAGGCCGCCGGAGGCAAGGTGCTGGCTCTGCCGCTCGAGCCCGGGTACTCCACCACCGGGATCGTGGAAGAAATCCTGAGGCGTTGACTCACCCCGCCATCTACGACTTGTTCAGCGCGATGGGCCGCCACCCGGCCTTTCAGGAGGCCGTGCGCACGCTTCTGGCCGCGCGCGCCGGCGACCCGCCTCCCCGTCTCACGCTTTCGGGTCTCACCACCACCGCCAAAGCTCTCTACAGCGTGCTGCTCTGGCAGTCCCTCGAGCGGCCGCTGATTATCGTGGTGGACGGCAACCGCCAGGCAGAGCTTCTCTCCGAGGCGGTCCTGACTTTCTTCGATGTGCTCGCCTCGGGCCGCGGCTTCTCGCATCCGCAGCTCCTCCCGGCGCTCGACGCCCTGCCGGGCCAGCGGCTCTCCCCGCACGCCGAGATCAGCGAGCAGCGCGCCATCGCGCTCTGGAGGATGGCCACCGCCTCCGTGCCCATCACCATCACACCGGTTGCGTCGGCTCTGCTGCGTGTTGAACCCGCGTCCTTTTACCGCCAACTGGCGCTCACGCTGCGCCTCGGCGACGAGATCGCGCTCGAGGATCTCACCGCGCATCTCGAGAGCATCGGCTACGAGCGCCGCGAGCCGGTGGAGATGGTCGGCGAATACTCAGTGCGCGGCGGCATCGTGGACGTATACCCGCCGGAGGCCGGCCGCCCCTGCCGCCTGGAATTCTTCGGCGACCAGATCGAGTCGATGCGCCGGTTCGAGCCCGACACGCAGCGCTCGGTGCATCGCGCCGAAGAAGTCCGCATCCTTCCGCTTGCGGAATATCCGAAATCCCGGCAACTGTTCTCCGAGATCTCCGAAGCCGCCGGGCCGGAGACCATTCCCGAAGATC
>Ga0209777_10003621_pt1 | contig 18965 bp, 19 predicted proteins | sample FrelakmetHBP12HB_FD_187147 | JGI IMG/M metagenome (GOLD analysis project Ga0209777, IMG submission 187147) | Freshwater lake sediment microbial communities from the University of Notre Dame, USA, for methane emissions studies -HBP12 HB (SPAdes)... | ecosystem: Environmental > Aquatic >...
CGATTTAGTTGACAAAGAACTGAAAACCAATATCCCATTCAGTGTATACAACTGAGATGAATGATTATTGTTGTCGTTACAAGATGTTATGCCTTTAAATCAAATCAGCGTAATAAAGTCACGCTAGACCACACCAGGTTCAGATTGAGGTTTAGGTTAAGACCTCAAGGAAACCTCAGCTAAACCTCCATGAACAACCTTGAAACCCTTCGACTTTAATCCCCCCTCCTCTTCAACTCCTCCCGCGAGGGGAGGAGATGAATTTTAGGAAAACATACGCAAGTGTCCGGAGAGAAATCTCAGGCTAAAACATATTACGCGCACTCAACTTTGATCTTTGACACTTGATATTGCTTTCAATTCGTTTGCCATTTGGCACTGATTCATCTTGAATTAGAAGTCTACCATCTTTCTTCCAAAATAGTTTGGACCCGGATGGGCCTCCTCAGTGGGCACGGTGCCCACGATGTCAAAGTAATCTTCCTTCTCCTTGACCTCCTCGGGTTTCTTAACTCTCATCAAAAAGGCTTTCCCAGTCTGGAGGTGATCTTCGGCCCGGATATATCCCGGGTTCGCGAACATGTCCCTGAAGGTATGATTCTCAAGGGCCTTGATCACCGGGACCTGTTCCTTGGTCCCCGCCCTTTTCACCGCGTCGAGATATTGCCAGATGGCACTATAAATGGCTGCGGCCATAAAGATGGGCCGCTCCCCGTACTTCTTATAATATCTGTCTGCAAATTCCCGAGCCCCTGGATAGTCCACCTTCCAATTCCAGGAAGCGGCGACATAGCTGCCCGTAAAGAGATCGATCCCTCCCTCTTTAATATCGACTTCCGTGAGCAATCCGTGGACGATTTTTGCCTGCTTCTTCAGACCGTAGTCCACCGCTGCCCGGGCCGAATTGGTGGCGTCCTTCCCCGGGCCCAGAAGAACCACGACATCGGGTTTGGCCTTGATCGCATTTAAGATATAGGGGCTAAAATCGGATGTCCCCACAGCCACCAGATCATTACCCACTAATTCTGCGCCTTTCTTCTTCAAAGCCTCCGTCAGATATTTCACGAGACTATGACCCACGACGTAATCGGGCGTGATGGTATACCATTTCTTACCGAGGTTCTCAGCCCCCCAGAGGCCGATGGGGGTCACAACCATGTAATCATTATAGTTGTACTTGATCGTATAGCGGTTCCGTGCAATGAGATCGACACTCGCCGTGGTGGTTGAAATGAAAAGTCTCTTATTTTTTAAAGCCTGATCAGAGACCCCGATCGCACCAGCGCCATTCGGGCAGCCTACAATGACATCGACTTTTTCACCTTCATAAAACTCCTTTGCCCTGGTCACAGACAGCCCCGGGCTAAAAGCGTTATCCTTAATCAGAAGCTCAACCTTCTCTCCAAGAACAGGTCCATATTCCTCGGCGGCCATCCTCGCCCCGTCTGCCTCATTCTTCCCAAGTGCAGATAGTGGACCGGAAAGAGCCGCTATCACCCCTATCTTAACAGGGTCTTTCGCAAATACCGAAGTCGTTCCCAAAAGACACACAAGGATTGCGAAGCCGATTACCAACGATCTGTTCTTCATCTTATTTTCCTCCTTTCTGATCTACTTTCGCTACACAAAGCGACCCTTTCAAACCGGAATAATGGAATGGTGGCAAGACTTCCTTTTAAACTTTTTTTTAACAAATTTCCAGCACTTCAGTATTCCACCATTCACATTTCACACCCCCAAATACCTCTTCTGGACCCTCTCATCTGCCATGAATTCTTCGTTTGTTCCCGTGTAGACAATCTCCCCCTGGGAAAGGATGTAATGCCGATTGGCCACCTTCTGGGCGAACCGAGTATTCTGTTCCACGAGGAGGAGCGTCATCCTTTCCTTCTTGATGCCGTTCAGGATTGCTTCAATCCCCTTGACAAGCATCGGGGCAAGACCTTCGGTGGGCTCGTCAAGAAGAATAAAGGAGGTCGGGGTCCTCAGAACTCGGGCAATCGCAAGCATCTGCTGTTCCCCTCCGCTGAGTTCAAACCCCTTATGTTTCTGTCGTTCTTCCAACCTGGGGAAGTATTCATAGATCTTGGTTAAATTCCATCCCTCTCCCCTTCTTCGAGTCACAGGGAGATTCAGATTCTCAAGAACGGTCAGGCTCGAGAAGATCCTTCTATCTTCCGGAACCAATCCCATTCCCAGCCGGGCGACCTCATGGGGCGTAAGGCCAAGGATATTCTTACCGTCAAATAGGATCTTTCCAGTCTTTTGAGAGAGAAGCCCCATAATGCTCTTTATCGTTGTCGTCTTGCCGGCTCCATTTCGGCCCAATAAGGTTACGAGCTCGCCCTTGGCGACAGAGAAACTGACCCCTTTAAGAATATCTCCCTCTCCGTAGGAGGCATGGAGTTTTTCGATTTCTAACAAATCAGTAGCCTCCAAGGTAGACTTCCTGGACCCGGGCGTTATTCTGAATCTCCTCCGGGCCCCCCTCAGCAATAATGGACCCTTGATTAAAGACCGTAATCTTGTCCGAAATATTGAGGACCATGTCAATATTGTGCTCGATGAGAATGATGGTTATCGGATTGACGATCGCCCGGATCAAACCTATGATCATCGATATCTCATGACCGGCCAAGCCCGAAGTGGGTTCGTCCAAAAGAAGAAGCTTGGGTTCCGTTGCCAATCCAATGCCAATATCGAGGAGACGCTTCTCACCGCTGGAGAGGTTTCTGGCAACGACGGATTGTTTGTCTTTTAATCCGATTCTCACAAGGATTTCTCCAGCCTTCTCCCCGAAGGATCCCGAGTTGCGCAGAGAACTCCAAAAACGATAATTGATCTTCGTACGTGCCTGGATCGCAATCCGCACATTTTCAAGAACGGAAAGATCGGGAAAGACGCTGAAAATCTGAAATGAACGACCAATGCCTAACTGGGAAATCTGATGGGGAGAAAACCCTGTAATTTCTTTCCCGGCGTAGTCAATATGGCCGGATGTGGGAAGGAGAAAGCCTGTGAGCAGGTTGAAAAAAGTCGTCTTCCCAGCTCCATTCGGACCGATGATGGAATGGATCTCGCCCCGGTGGACCTCGAAATCAACTTCGTGAACGGCTTGAAGGGCTCCAAAGTGTTTAGATAGTCTCTTCGTTTCAAGAATCGGCTGCTGCATGGGCACTTGTTCAACCATTATTGTTTAGCGAACGTTCGCCCATCATTACCCGATAGAGATCTTGTTGTCAAGTATTTTTCTATCATCCGTCAAGGCAAGGGGCTTCCCGGGGAAGCGGCAAATTGAAACGCCATGCGGTGCCCTGAACCGTCCTGGTTCAAGGCGGTGGAGGACTACCCTTGATCCGCTCTACCCCTTTCTCCTTTTTGCGAGACCATCACTTCTTGATATATTTCAGATCTCCCTTGATGACTTTGCCAGCCGGGTTTCTGGGCAGCGACTCCAGGAATTCGATGTATTTCGGAACCTTGTAATCGGCCAGGTGTCCTGAACAGTACTTCTTCATCTCCTCTTCATCTGCCTTTTGACCCGGCCTTAAAACGATAGCAGCCTTCACAGCCTCACCCAGGAACTTGTCGGGGACTCCCACGACGGCCACTTCAAGTACCTTGGCATGTCCGGAGAGGACATTCTCAACTTCGAGGGAATAGATCTTTTCTCCGCCTCGATTGATCATGTCTTTCTTGCGGTCCAGAATATAAATAAAGCCCTCCTCATCGATCTTGCCGATATCCCCGGTATGAAGCCAGCCATCGACAATCGTTGCTCTCGTGGCTTCCGGCTTCTTCCAATACCCTTTAAAAACCTTGGCGCCCTTGAGTACGATCTCTCCGATACCCCCGATGGGTAGCTCCTTCTCTTCATCATCCACAATCTTCGCATCCATGATTGGCAGGCATTGGCCGACCGCCTTTATCTTGCGAAGGGCATCCTCAAAGGGGGTTGATGTGGTCATCGCAAAGCACTCCGTCAATCCGTATCCCACGCTGATTTGAAGGTGCGGCAGTTTGCTGAAGATCCCCCGGACCATCTCTTCTGTGGCCGGGGAACCGCCGAAAAAGGCCGCCTTGAAGGAAGAAAAATCGTACTGATCGAAGTCGGGATGATTGACCATGAGCCAGACCACATTGATGACGCCGAGGTAATGGGTCACTTTTCCCCTCGCCATGACCTCCAGGAAGTCCTTGGTCTTGAACTGCCTCATATAGACGCACGCGACACCGCTGAAAATCGGGGGAAGCATGACACAGGAGAGACCTGTGATATGAAAAAGGGGGACACTGCAGATCATCTTGTCTTCCGGTTCAAAGAGGGCAAAGTCGCTTACCAGCATGGCCGTTAATGTGAAGCCCCGCTGTTGGAGGATCGCACCCTTCGGTCTGCCGGTGGTCCCTGAGGTATACATGATCGCAGCGGTATCCGCCTCGGCGGATGTCGCCCTTGTAAACCCCTCTTCCCTATTTTCCCTTAACAAGGAGAAAGGAAGTGTTCCCTCCGGCACATGGGGCCCATTGAAAAATATCTTCCCCACCGTCTGCAACTGGCCTCTGACAGAATCGATCGAGGGCCAGTACTCTTCATCCACAATCAATACCCTGCTCTCAGAATCATTGATCTCGTAGGCCAGCTCCTCTCCCTTGAATCGGGTATTGAGGGGCACAACAACGGCCCCGAGTTTCATCAGTGCGAAAAAGGTGAGCGGGAATTCCATCTGTATGCCCAGGAGCATGGCCACGTGGTCCCCCCGTTTCACCCCGTATCTTTCCAGTCCGGCTGCAATTCTGTCGACGATTCCATCAAATTCCTTGAAGGTCAACCGATCGTCCCCGGAAATAAAGCCTATCTTGTCCGGGTATTTTTTGACGGTATTTTGGAGGAGTTCCACCACATTTTTCGGCCTGTTCTTGAAGATGGGCCCCTTGAAGTCCGGCCATTCCTCCTCCACAATCTGCCAGCCCTTCTTACTCGCCAGCTTCTTCACGACACCTTCCTTCCTTACGACGCAACCGATCGGTGAATTCACCCCAGACCAGACATAGAGGATGGAAAGTCAGTTGGAATAATGCGAGATTCCGCTTTTTTCCATAACATTCCATTATTCCATCTTTCGTATCAATTTAGCCGTCTGAAAATTGATCTTGTGGAATCATTTGATTCTGAATTCCACAAGTGTAGGGTGGGCACTGCCCACCATGGATTTGGACCCCTTCGTCGACTGGTGGGCAATGCCCACCCTACATTGTCCTGTTTCAACTTGGCAGCGAAGCTGAACGTGCTCCTTTTCAAAACACTAAATTGTCGCCATCTTTCCAGTATTCCATTCTTCCAATCTCGTGATCGGTCAGATCCTTTCCACGATCACGGCGAACCCCTGACCACCACCGGCGCAGAGAGTTGCCAGGCCAATCGTGAGATTTCTTTTCTCCATCTCGTGGAGAAGCGTGACCACAAGTCGTCCGCCCGTCGCTCCAACAGGATGTCCCAGTGAAATACCACTGCCATTGACGTTGACGATCTCCCTGTCCCACCCCAACTCCCGTTCACAGGCAAGATACTGGGCCGAAAAGGCCTCGTTGATTTCGATCAGTTCCACATCCTTCAACTTCAGGCCAGCCTTCTTCAAGACCTTATTCGTGGCAGGCACCGGACCGATGCCCATGTAGGAGGGGTCCACACCAACAACGGCATAGCTCACAATACGGGCCTTGGGCTTAAGTTCCAGCTCCTTCGCCTTGTCCGCACCCATGAGCACCAGGCCGGCAGCGGCATCATTCAATCCGCACGCGTTCCCGGCCGTAACCGTACCGCCCTTTTTAAAGGCCGGCGGCAACTGGGCGAGCTTTTCGAGAGTCATGTCCGGCCTGGGATACTCATCCGTATCGAACATCTTCGGTGCCCCCTTCTTTTGTGGAATGGGTACCGGGGTAATCTCGTCTTTAAAGCGTCCTTCACGGATCGCCCTGCCCGCTCTCTGCTGGCTCAAAAGGGCAAACTGGTCCTGCTCTTCACGGGGGATGCCATAGCGTTCCGCCAGATTCTCGGCTGTCAGGCCCATGCCCGCTCCGATAGGATACTCCTGCATGCCTCTCCACAGCATGTCGATAAGCTGCCCGTGCTGAAGGCGCTGCCCCCAACGGGTCGTCGTTAGAATGTAGGGGGCCGTGCTCATGCTCTCCGCACCGCCTGCTATGACAACGTCCACATCCGCGTCTCGTATGGCCTGAACACCGCACATGATCGCCTGCATCCCTGAACCGCAGGTGGCGACAATGTGGAAGGCCGGGATCTCGATCGGAAAACCGGCTTTCACCAGAGCGATACGAGCCACATTCTGATCGAGGGGCTCAAAGCAGTTTCCCAGTATCACCTGGTCAACCATCTTTTTTTCAATCCCCGCCCTGTGGGTCACCGACTCCAAAACGACCATGGCCAGGGAGACGGCCGATGCATCCTTCAACGAACCGCCGAATGCACCGATGGGTGTCCGGGTTGCACTCACAATCACAACATCTCTCATCCTTTCCTCCTTCCACCGTCCTTAAGTTTCTTTCAGGGGCATATTCAGTCCACATCGACAAAAAATGGCGCGAAACAAATGGCGCAGTCGGGGTTACTTGTCCGTAAAAACGGGCTTTCGCTTTTCCCGAAAGGCTCTCATTCCCTCCCTGGTATCCTCGGTCGCCCAGGTCAACCCCGCAAGGGAAGCCTCCAATTCCAATCCCCTCTCCAGAGGCAGATCCAGTCCCTGATTAACGGCCTCCATGGCAAGGCGAAGGGTAATGGCCCCCTTTTGTGCAAATCTCTGGGCAAATCGCCTTGCATCCTCCAGAAGGGACTCCCCGGGAAAGATCTTATTGACAAGACCGATCCGGTAGGCTTCCTCGGCATCGATGGCCTCCGCCGAAAGAATGATTTCCATGGCCCTTCCCTTCCCCACCAGCCTTGGAAGCCGCTGGGTGCCCCCGTAACCGGGGATAATCCCAAGCCCTACCTCGGGAAGGCCGAATTTGGCGTTGGGCGCAGCAACGCGCATCGTGCAGGCCAGGACGATCTCCATCCCCCCTCCGAGAGCAAAGCCGTTGACAACCGCTATGGTCGGTTTTCCCAACTGCTCCAGGAAACCGAAAAGGGCCTGACCTCTCTGGGCGACCTCCTTGCCACTAATCGGTTCGCACAGGGAAAGCTCGTTAATATCCATCCCTGCAATGAACGCTTTCCTCCCCGCACCCGTAATCAGGAGGACTTTCGTCTCCGGATCCGTCTGTGCCCTTGTGAACGCATCCCTCAACTCGTCAAGGGTTTTGTAAGAAAGGGTATTCAGAGACTTCGGGCGATTGATCGTAATGGTCGTTACTCGATCTGCGGTTTCATAAAGAAGGTTTTCATAATCCATCAGCAATACTCCTCTCCGGGATAGCCTCAATCCGTGGCGTTGAAATGGGATAATTGTTTTGAAGGGGATTTGTCAAGTCTCTATTCGAACTAATCCGAGGTCGATCTGCCTTCGCTCCGCATCCACACGTTCCACCCGGACCTTCACCTCGTCTCCGACCCGAAAGGTCTTATGAGTCCTCTCGCCCACGAGGCAGTACTTTTTCTCATTGTACTGGTAATAGTCATCATGAAGGCTGGTCATCCTGACCAGCCCTTCCACGAAAATCTCCTTCAGTTCCACGAAAAAGCCGAAGGCGGTCACCCCGCTCACCACGCCCTGGAAGGCTTCGCCAACCTTCTCCTTCATGAACCGGATTCGATACCGGTCCAGAATCTCCCTTTCTGCCTCCATGGCTACCCTTTCCCTGCGGGTGAGATGGTCTGCTCTTCTTGCCATCTCCTCTTCCGGAATCCGGACTTCTTTCCTCGATAGCACCCTCTTAAGGAGACGGTGGACGATCAGGTCAGGATATCTCCTGATGGGAGAGGTGAAATGGGTGTAGGCATGGGAGGCAAGTCCAAAGTGTCCGACGTTTCGGGCCGCGTATTTGGCCCACTTCATCGACCGAAGAAGGATATTGTTAACGACCTTCTCTTCAGGCCTTCCGTGCACTTCCATAAGAACCCTCTGCAATTCTCCCGGTGAGAGTTCCTCGCTCTTTCGCATCCTGTAACCCAGATGGGAGACAAATCTTCGAAATTCCTCCACGGCCTCCTGGCTCGGAGGCTCGTGGATTCGATAGATGGAAGGGACTGCCTTTTCTTCCATGAAGCGGGCAACGGCTTCATTCGCGGCGATCATGAACTCTTCGATGATCTGATGGGCAAGGTTTCGCTCAGTCCGAACGATATCTTCGGCTTCTCCCTGAAGATTGAGAATCACCTCGGGTTCGGGGAGATCGAAATCGAGGGCCCCTCTCTTCATGCGCCTCCGGCGAAGTTCCTGGCAGAGCGAAGCCATGAACTCCAGGGAAGGGACGATGGGCCTCAAACTTTTTCTCAGCTCAGGGTCCCCATCGACGAGGATCCTTTTCACGATGGTGTAGGTCAGTCTTTCGGCGCTTCGGATGACACTCGGGTAAAACCGCGCTTCCTGCTCTGCCCCATTTGAATCATACCTCAGCTCAACCGTGAGGGTAAATCGATCCACCCCGGGGTGAAGGCAACAGATCTCGTTCGAAAGCTCGGGTGGGAACATGGGAATTGCCCGGTCGGGGAAATAGACACTCGTGCCACGGAGAAAGGCCTCCTCATCGAGTGCACTTCCTTCCTCCACGTAATGGCTCACATCGGAGATCGAAACGTAAAGCCTCGTCTCCCCGTCCCGTCCTTTTTCAATGGAGACGGCATCGTCAAAATCTTTTGCCTTCTCCCCGTCAATCGTGAAGGTCGGAATCCCTCTCAGATCGATCCTATCCAGGTACTCCTCTGAAGAGGGAATGGGAGAAAGACTCCGCGCTTCCTTCAGAGCGGTTGAAGAGAACCGGTAAGGAAGGTCATATTTGTGGATAATAATCTGCGGCTCAACTTCAGGGTCATCGGGATAGCCCAGAATATGGGTCACCCGGCCTTCAGGTCTTTCCCTGCCGGTCGGATACCGGATGATCTCAGCGACCACAATCTGGCCGGGTTTCGCTTTCTTGTCTTCCCCCTCAGGAATGTAGATTTCCTGGACAATACGCTCATCCTCCGGCAGGAGGTAGGAGTAATTCCTTCCCTTCATGAACTTGCCCACCACTTTACGGAGGCTTCTCTCCAGGATCCGGATGACCCTCCCCTCTTTCCCTTTCTTACCAACCGACTCCACTCTGGCGACGACCCGGTCTCCGTGCATCGCCTCTCCAAGGTTTCTGGGGTTGATGAAAAGGTCTTCCTCACCCTCCTTCTCCGGGATGACGAATCCATACCCGTCGGGGTGGCATCTGACCCTCCCCACGACCAGATTCATCTTTACAGGAAGACCATACCGGTTCCCGCGAATCCGAAGAACCTTCCCCTCCTCAGCAAGATCTCGCAGGGACTCCCTGAGATTCTTCCTCTCCTCCTTCTGAAGGCCTAATTGGCGCAGGATCTCCCTCACAAGAAGGGGCCGGTCCTCTTCCTCCATAACCTGAAGGATCTCCCGGGAGGTGGGTTCACGGCGCGCCTTCCCGCCTTTGACTCCCTTCTCTTTTGAATCCTTTCGTTGTTTCTTGCTCATCTAATTCCTTAGGGCCACAGTCGGTTCTGGTGGGCAATGCCCACCCTACCGTTCTTAAGGATATAAGCGGGCACTGTTCTCGGAGGGTGTCTCTTCCTCTTTCCTCAAACCTTCTTTGTCAATCCGCAATTCGCAATCCCCAATCCGCAATGGATGTCACTCTGACCTCTCTCCCAGAACCGCTTTCCTGACGGTCTCCATCACACCTTTAAACCCGGGAGTTCCCGGCTCCAGGTCTCTCTCTTCGATCTCTAACTCATCTGCTCCCTTCACCCCCAACCCCAGGTCGATGGCCCTTTTCACCTGCCTCTGGTCCCAGACGTTCACGTCTCTCACTCCAGGAAGATCACAATAGTGTTTGAGCACTCCCAGGCCAACCACCTCCGCCGCAATCCGGTCTCCCGCGGCAATAATCAGGTCTGAATCGATCGACCTCCCTTTCCATGGGCCTCCTTCCACCATGATTCTCGTTCCATCGACAATATGAAGATCGGGCGTAAAGACGAGATTCAGCTCCGCGATCACCTCTTCCCAGTGGGATCGGCTTACAATGTAGGGCCTGTGTCTGAAGTGGGTCATCCCCACAAGATTCTTGAGGGCAATGCTATAGGTTGCCGACCGATGGGTCTTGATCACAGGGAGATTAATCACTCTGTCCACCTTAAAGAGCGTTTCCGTAACATAGACCTTCTTAAGGAACTGGCCATTGGGGATATCCAGGGAAACCCAATCTCCCTCGTCAAAGGGAACCATCTCAGCCCCAACCTCTTCAGCCATCATTTTGATGAAGGTGCTCTCCATATTCTTCCGCGTGGGAAGTTTGAAGAATGCGGACATGTCGCCCACGAGAACGCGAGCAGCCCCGGCCTCGAAAAGGGCCTTTGCCACAGCCCGAACCACTCTCGGATTGGTCGTTGTGGGAGGTGGGGACCCGTCGAGGATATTGGGTTTAAGGAGAACCGTTTTCCCCTGGACGTCGAGCTTCTCCAGCCCTCCGATGAGATCGATAGCCGTCCTCACCACCCTCTCCACGTCCTTTCCGTGGACCACGCTGACCGGTGTCTTGTCACCCTCCCTGAAGCGGTTCGGCTCCGGCTCGGGAATCGCTCCCTCCCGGGGCCAGATCAAGAAGGGCCTCCAGCAGGCCCGCCATAAGGACATGAAGACCAACAGAAGGGCGGCTCCCAGGGCAAAAAGAAAGGATCGTCGAGGCAACCCCTTTAAGGCGATTCTCATCCGTTTCCCCTCCTGAAGCAAAAAAGGGCACAAGAGGCCCTTTTTATTGGAAACAGCAGCCAGCACACGTCAAGGATTATACTCCTTCTCCGCTCATGAATCTCAGGGATCCGAAGAAAAGAGGGAACAGGATTGCCATCAGGATGGCTAAGCCCACACCGACAATGGTGGGAAGAAATACGGCCAGAAGGGCTCTTCCCGTCGAAATCTCATGCCCCTCTCTAATCCCTAAGACGGTGAGGATAAGGAAATAAATCCCGCCGATAGGGGCCCCAACAAACGGAATGATGCCAAAGATATTGGCGCTGAAGGAGTACGCCATGACGCGAAAGGTCGTATGAAACCCGCTGTTATTCCCTCCCACGATCATGAGGCAGAGATGGGTAATACAGCTTCCAATCAGTATAGACAGAGCTATCTGGAACGGCAAAGGAATGAGGATAGCGAAGATGGCCGTGCTGAAGTGAAAGGGCAGAAACCTGGCAATCGGAATGAGTTTGGCAATAAAGACCCATGTCCAGAAGATCGTGATCCCCACCCCGATCAGACCGGTGATCACCCCGTAGATCAGTGGAGACAGGTATCCCTCTCCCGCAGCGAACTTCTTGAAGAATTGCGTAGGAGAGAAGAGAACATCTCGCGTTGTCCTGAAAAAGGCCCTCATGAAGCCCTCTCCGCTCTCCCAGGGAGCAGCCTTATCCTCAGAGGAAATCTCACGGACCTTGCCTTCCATGGAACGGGCCATCTCCTGATACTGCATGAACTTAGAGATAATCACTCCGCATTTGATGCACTCATCGGTCTGTGTCTGCTCGAACCCGCATTGGGGACAGGTGATCATCCTGCTGTAAGGTTTCTTCTCGGGTTCAGGAGGGATCGGGATCTCTATCGATTCAGTGGTCGGTTCCTCCTCGATCTTCACCCTTCCCCCGATCTCTTCGAAGGCTCTTGCATATCGTTCCATCTCTTCCTTCGAGATCCCCTTTTTTATGACGATGGGAACCCTCTGGAATAGGCTCTCTGCCTTCTCGGGGGTAATACTGAACTTCTTCTGAAGGCCCTTCAGCAACCGGGACTCCTCCTCCGGTCCCGCTACAGACAGACCTAAAAAGATGACCTTATAGAGAGCCACCTCTCCACCTCCCTTTCTGAACATCTCCAGTTTGATGGATAGTTATCATATTCAGCGGAAAACTACAAGTATTATTTAGTGTCTGTTCATAAATTGCCCCCTTCATCAGAATCCTCATTCCGGCGAAAGCCGGATTCCAGGGTTCCCGGTGAAAACCGGGACCCAATCTTTGAGATGGTTCCCGACTTCCGTCGGGACGACGTCTGGATGCCCCCGTATCAGAAAGTACGGGGCAGGCTCCTCAGGTCCGGCATGACGGAAAACGTTGTTTATGGACAGACTCTATGTATAGCGTTAAAGAGGACCGACCTTTCGCTTAAATACTGCTTCATAACTTCCTATAGAGAAAATTTTGCACAATTTCAATAAGCCTGCAAACAAACTTCCGGGAAATATTCCGTTGTTTTTAACAGCCAATTCCTGCGGAGAGGGAAACAAAGATGATGAGCGTGTGGGGAAAAAATATAGAAATTCCCTTTGACAAGAGCAAGAATTTCTGATATGAATTCTATGTGTATCCCCTCAATGACAAGGAGAACAGAAGATGACTGAGAAAGGACCTGGGAAAAAAGATTTAGAAGAACTGTTCAATGGTTTCGAAAAGCGCCAGGGCCAAAAACTAAGAGCCCTTGAAGAGCGAGTCGTTCATCAATTCCACGTTATTTCAGAAGGGCTGATTGACCAGATCAAATTGCTGGCCGAGGGTCATACAGGAATATTGAGCCGCCTTGACCGGATGGAGGTGGAAAACGAACGCCAGCATTTGGAGACCCGATCGCTTCTAAAATTCTCCTTCACGGAGCTCGACAGACGGGTCTCTGACCTCGAATCCCAACTAAAAGAAATTCAGGAATGGAAGAAACAGGTTGAATCAAGGCTTCGAGTCTAATTTTAGATCCCGACCCATGCATTCCTCGAAACTGAGAACCGGAACTTAATTGCTGACGAAGGAACCACCCCATGATTGTCCGTAACCTAAACCACCCTGAAGTGATCGCGACCCGGTACCGCGCTCACGACGGAGGTATCGCCCACATGATTCTGGATACCCGCCATCTCCGGACGCTCATGTTTTTGGCCCATGCCTCCGTCCCTTCCGGAGAGAAACTGATCGGCCATGAAGACCCGATGGAAGAGATCTACATCATCCAGAGGGGTCGTGGGCGCATGCAGGTCGGAGAGGACACCCTGGAAGTGAGGCCGGGAGATGCCATCCACATTCCCATTGGCGATTTTCATGAGCTGACCAATACCGGAGAAGAAGAACTTACGCTCCTCGTGGTGGCCGGACTTATTCCGTGACTTCCTTTTCTACGGCGTTTAGCTCCTCCTGGAACCCCCACTTCTGCATCAGCCATTTGACTCGTGAGTCGGAGTCCATGGTTCTGAAGAGCTTGCCTTCCGAGGCGGTGAGCACCTGACAGATCTGGTTCATCCCGTCCTTGTCGGAGGAAAAGATGCGGATGACCTCCCGGGCGATCAGTCCCATGTTCGCCTTCCGGTTACTGGGAAAATGCCTCTGGATCAAAATAATCCGGAAGGTAAATCCATCCCGGGATTTTTGCCCTCCGGGGACCCCGGATCGATCCGGGGACGGCTCTGTTTCATCCTCCCCTCCCCGAATCAGATCGAGAATGGTAGAAGAGACAGGCACCGTTACTGAGAGGAACGAGCCCTTCTTCGGCATTTCAAAAAAGAGGAGAAGGTTCTTGAAGAGAATGAAGCCCAGAGGGGATTGGTAGATCCTGTTCAAGAACTCCAGCACGCAGGACCCGACCTCATTGGTGAGGATCTGCGACAGGTCAAGAATCTGTGCAATCATCTCCTGCTTTTTCAGCTCATCCTTTTCGTTCTTCTCGTCCGTCGCTTTTTTCCCGTAGCGGAGACATTCCATCATCTCTACGCAGTTTCGGCACTCCGGCTTCGTTTGAATGGTGGTGAAGCCATCTGGCCGGGTGACTTCCTGGATGGTGCCAAAGCATGCCCTTCGCTCCATTTCCTCCCTCTCTTCTTCCATGCGGTCCTGTGGCAATCCCCCTCAGCAACGTATTTGGGTTAATCTTTACGATACTTCAAAAGCCAGAGGAGGCCGATCACAATGAGAAGGATGGGGAGAAAATAGGTCTTGATGATTCCCGGGATTGAAATCTTGATCGAATAATATTTCGCGCCCAGAATGAAGACCCCGATGATCGTTGTGACCCATCCGGGGACGCTTCTGGGGTTTCGTCCGAGTCCCCCAATCCCCAAGGCGATGACCATCCATGGCCATCCTTCTCTCAACCCGTATCCCGCTCCGGCCCGGTCCAGAAAGATCAGGACCCCCATCACGATCAGCGCCAGCGCCAAGGCCATCTCCTGCCTCCTCTCCCCTTAATGCACCCCCATCCTGCCTGCTGCCGTTTTCGAAGAAGTCCCAGCACCCGAAATTCGTCGGGGAACAGCAGATTTTACTTGAAAAGGATACCACTCTTCATATATCATTTTGGGTAAAAACGCAATTCCTGCTGGGGCATCGTACGGAAGGGAGGCTCTATGGATTCCAAACTGATCAGACAATCGATCATCTTCGCGGTCATCCTTTTTGCCTGGACCGCCTTCATCCTAGCGGTGACACCAAAATAGACAAAAAATCGCTACCGTCCTCTCCGCATTCCCTCTGTCTCGTGGGTAAATTCACGGGGGGGGTAGCGCTCCGTCATGGCCCATTGCTTAGAAAATAGGCCTCAAAATACCTCCTCTCCCCTTCGAGGGAGAGGATTGAGAGCCTGCCCCGTACGCGATACGGGGTGAGGGGGCAAGGGTGTCAAGGGAGAGGGGAGATATGAGTTAATCCACATCGTTTCGGGTGATAAAGCCGTCACGACGGACTACATAGAAAGGGGTCAGCCATGGTCAAAAAGATATCTCTCGTTATGTTCGCCTCTCTCTTCCTGTCTCTGGTCTTCTACCTCGGCCTTGCCCGTTCTGCAAAAGAGACCGATCTGGCCAAAGGAGAGGCTTCCTGTTTTAGCTGTCACGAAGAGATTAAGCTGCTCAAGGTGGGGAACAAACACGCCACACTCCTCTGTGCGAAGTGCCACGGGAAGCTCCCCGAGCATCTTAAGAGTCCGGAGAAAATACCGGATACGAATCTGGAATTGACTCTCTGCGGTTCATGCCACCCGTCCCAGTATGAAACACTCATGTCCGTCAATCTGAAATCGAAGGCCAAGGTCGAGAAGGCCACCACCACGAGCCGTTCACCCGCCTCTGACAGGTTACTGGCACCCCATGGCTTCACAAAGGAACACGACGAGCCCAGGTCTCATGTTTTCATGGTCATGGACCACCTGCTGGTCGATCGGGCCTATGGAGGCAGGTTCAAATTGAATAGCTGGAAGGATATCACCAAACCGGGGAAGACCTGGGATCTCGTGGCCGATACGGAAAAGGAGCTTCCTCAGACAGCGAAGGCAGCCAATAGCGTCTGCCTCACCTGCAAGACCACGGACACGATTTTGAAGTGGCCCTACCTGGGCGACCAGCATCCTGCGACCGACTTGAAAAGGGCTGGAAATCCCGGAGCCATCTACATGGCAAAGAAGTACGTCAAGAACCCCATGGGCTGCATCCATTGCCATGATCCCCACGCCGCAAAACCGAGGGTTGTCCGTGACGCCCTCATTCAGGCCATTCTTGACAGGATAGAGGGCACCTATCCCTATGATAAAGAGAAGAGCGATAAAGTCACCCTGACAAAGATCGAATTTCAGCGTGGAGGGCAGCCCTTCCGGGTGATCGGCCTCCTCGATAAACCCGATTCCAATGTCCTTTGCGCCCAGTGCCATGTGGAGTATAACTGCAATCCCGGGTTTGATCCGAAGAACGGGGCTCCCATCGGCATGGACGATCGGAGGACCAATTACTTCCCATGGGTGAACGTCTTCGATCTCCAGAAGAAGTATGCCGAGATCGATTTCAAGGATTTCCGGCACGCCGTGACAGGAGCGCCCCTTACCAAGATCCAGCACCCCGAGGTTGAGACGTTCTGGGGAAGCAAGCACGAGCGGGCCGGAGTGGAATGTAAGGACTGCCATATGCCGAAGACGAAGGATAAAAAAGGAAAGACCTTCACCTTCCATGGCCAGCGAAGCGCAAGATACATGCTCAAGGACACGTGCGTCCGCTGCCATCCCTATTGGACCCAGGAGGAAGCCGAGTATCAGGTCGACGCCATCCAGAATTACATCCGCGGCAAGATGAGGAAGGCTGAATTCTGGCTGGGACAACTGATCGAGACCTATGAGCGGGCCAAGGATCTGGGAGTGAGGGAGCAGACCCTGAGAGAGATTTGGCCCCTTCATGACAAGGCCCATATCTTCTGGGAATGGTGGACCGCCGAAAACAGCGATGGTTTTCACAATCCGGAAATGGCCAGAGAATCCCTCGCCCAATCGATCAATGCCTCTCAGGAGGGGATCAAAATCCTGGAGGAAGCGATCAAAGAGAGAAGAAAATAGGCAAGAGGCTGGAGGTCTCAGGTTTAAGGCGTAGCGTTCAAGGTTCAACGTTCGGGGCTCAAGGTTCAGGGTCCAAGGTTAATGGTTTAACTTGCAAGGTTGCCTATTACCTTCAGCTTCGAACGCGGTTATCAATTTGTTTTCGCCAGACCATCGAGATCAGTGGAAGGAGGAAGGGAGGGAAAAAGGACAAGGGGTCTTGAAACGTAACGCCCGTTAATCGGGGGCGATTATTTTGAGTCTCGGGAAATACGTTCGATAACGGGAGACATCCCGGGTGAGCAATGGGATTCGGGCGACGGCGGCATGGGCTCCGATAAAAAAATCAGGAAGGGTTGAGCTTTTTTCTCCACCCCTCCGGCGATAGGCCATGAAACATTTTCCCGCAAGGAAAGCAGCTTCCCAGGGAATGGCGTCTCTTCGGAAGAAGCTCATCGGCAAAACCATGTCAACCTCCTCGATGCGATCAAAACCGATCGATACCTCTGCATAAATGATTGGATTGATCACCAGGGTATGGGTCTCCGCATAGTTTGCCAGCGCTTCGGAGGACCACCGAAACCAATTTCGATCTTCAGTCGCGATGTCCAGTATGACATTACTATCCACCAGGATGTCCATGGCCTACCCCCGCGTTAAGGCTAAAATTTCGTCCGTCGTCATCTTCAGCGTTGCTTTCCGGCGCATTCGGTTGATCAGATCGCGGCTCCGTTTTGATGGAGATCCAGCCTTCTTCAGGACTACCGTCTTGCCTGTGATTTTGAATTCCACTTCCGTATCGGGAAGCAGTCCTGCCTTCTCTCTAATTTCAATGGGGATCGTGACCTGGCCTTTCGAGGTAATACGCATTCTGAATCTCCTTTCTTACTCTTACTGGTATTATTCTTACTTTTGTCTTTGAAAAAGTCAACCAGAAGGGGAGGCCGGAAGAATTTGAGAATTTTTAGAAAGTGTGTTAAAAATATAAGTTAATTACGGATATGAATCACGAGATACGGTTCACGTGTTTAATGAGGAGGCCCACGTAGCTCAGCGGTAGAGCTGCTGATTTGTAATCAGCGGGTCGGCGGTTCAAATCCGTCCGTGGGCTCCATAATAACTTGAAATCATTTAGTTTTCTAAAATCTATTTTGTGTCTGATAATATTTGAAGAATATTTGAAGTATTTTTGAAGTAATTTCTCATTTTCTTCCTAAACTCTCAAGCGCCTCCCTCGTATCTTCTGCCCTCAAATGGGTGTATCTCATCGTGGTTGAGATTTGGGAATGTCCGGCCACCTTTGCGATCTCTTGGAGGGAATAGCCTTTCTTTCCCATGTCTGTGATTGCCTTATGTCTGATGTCATGAATTCGGACAGCTGTTACTTTTGCCTTCTCGCAGCATGTCTTCCAGGTGGTCTTGAGCGATTGGTAAGGCTTCCCATTGGGCTTTTGGAACACATTGGGTCCCACGACCTTCTGCAATCCTCTTTTGGCCTTCAATCGGGAAAGGATCTCACAAAGAGGTTGATTGATCCATATTTCAGCGGGAACCCCTTTTGTGCTGTTGCTCTCTCCCAGGATAATTTTTCTTTCCTTGAGGTCAACCTGTGACCATTTCAAGCCCAAAATCCTTCCCGGTCTCTGTCCCGTATGATACTGCCCTACTACAATGGAGTTAAGAATCCGGTGAGCATCGAGGAAATCAGGAAACGACTTGTGCTGAAGACACCGGATACTTACATGGTCAGGAAAACTGTAAAGAGAATATTGGATGAGCTTGAATCGAACCACCTCATCAGCGACCCCAAGGAAGAGAATTTGAATGGTAAGTATTCGTATTCCTACAAGAAGAGCTCCTGGATGGAGATTAAAGATGAAGAGTAATCCCTCGGTATCTCATTTGGTGGGGTTCTCGACCTCATTTGGTATTTCAAACGAAATCTCGGGTTCGCATTTGGTTGAATCGAGTGGCTGCCCTACTCTAAGAAGGGTTTCCATCCTTTTAAATAATAATAGGAGTGAAGAAGACGGACCTTCTAAAGTCGGTCCTCTTCTTCCCCAGAAAGTGCTCGCAGTAGTGGTTCATTGGGGTTTGTTTTTAGAAAGTGCTAAAAGCCATGGCTACTACCAAACTTCAAATTCAGAGGACGTTGGTTAGGTTCTTCCAGTGGAGATGCCAATTTCAATAGAGGTGGTTTTCGCATTTCAAGGTTCTGGTCTACTACCAAATTTCAAACAGGGGAGAGCTTGTCCAGGTTCTTCCAATGGACGTAGCACTTTCAAACAGAGGTGGTATTAGCATTTCAAATTCCTGCTCTATTACTGACTTTCAAATGGGAAGGACGTTCCAGAGTTTCCGTCTTTGGCGCTCATTTGAACTGACCCACCATTGCTCGGAAGAATTGACCCACCGATAAGATACTCAGGTTTGTTGACCCACCCCTTGCCCTTCGGAGAGAAGAAGGGC